>Ga0265293_10014087_pt1 | contig 10222 bp, 7 predicted proteins | sample Munlanlewell138R_FD_192505 | JGI IMG/M metagenome (GOLD analysis project Ga0265293, IMG submission 192505) | Leachate microbial communities from a municipal landfill in Southern Ontario, Canada - Leachate well 138R | ecosystem: Engineered > Solid waste > Landfill > Unclassified | place: Canada...
GATTAAGAATACTTGACCCCGTTTGACGCCCCCCACCACTGCTTGTTCTCCCGAGACAATTCTCCCGGCTCGCCGCGCTAAACCAAGATAACTATAGACTTTGTTCATGGAAAACCCTCTTCAAATCAGTGAACAGGTCTTCGCTGATTTTTGTCTCTAAAGCCCTCTCTAGTTGCCGACCCTTCACTGCCTTCTGCAGACACTCTTCGTTCGCGCAGATGTAAACGCCGCGCCCAGAACGCTTTCCTGTTAGATCTAACCCTACTTGGCCTTCGGGGTCGCGCACGACCCGGACGAGATCCTTTTTCGACCTTGACAAACGGCATCCCACGCAAGTACGCATGGGAACATGCTTCTTACGCATTTACTACCACCTATTTCTTATCGGTAAAGTTGAAATCAATGGAATCCAACTGGGATAAATCGGTAATAACCTTTTCCTTTTTCTTTTTCGACTTCTCCGTCTCCTGCTTTTCTTTTGCAGTAGACCCTTCACTCTCAATCTCCACAGTACCAAAACGCTCTTGCCAACTCTTACGCTTGATAACATTGGTAAGACTCGCCAAGTCCTCGTCGTTGATCTCCAATACGGCAGGTTTGGCTTTCGCCCCCTTGCCCTTGGTTTTAACCTCAGCTTGCGGTATCTCCGCCTGTGCGACCTCTAGTTCTTCCACAACTTCTTCTACGATTTCTTCTACTACTTCCTCCATGGCATCCGCTTCAGTTTCCGGTTCCTTGGTCTGTGGAAGGAAATCGGGCAATTCGGCGGCTTGTTCCTCACTCTTAATGTCAATACGCCAACCCGTTAGGCGAGCCGCTAGGCGGGCATTCTGCCCTTCTTTTCCGATGGCCAGTGATAACTGGTCATTAGGTACCACTGTGTGGGCGACTTTGCCTCCCTCGTTGATGATCGCATACAGTACTTTAGCGGGACTCAGCGCATTCCTGACATATTCTGCCAAATCGCTGCGCCACTCTACGACGTCGATCCTCTCGTTGCCAAGCTCTGCCACGACCGCCTGTACTCTCGAGCCTCTGGCACCAACGCAGGCACCAACCGGATCAATGTTCGTATCACGACTGTACACAGCGATCTTGGAACGGTTGCCTGCTTCGCGAGCTACCGACTTGATTTCTACTTCTCCACTTTGGATTTCGGGCACTTCAAACTCGAACAAAGCACGTAATAATCCGGGATGGGTTCGAGACAAGAACACCTGAGGTCCCTTGCTACTTTGACGAACTTCGTTGATGTAGAAACGGAGTTTCATATGGTGCTGGTATTGCTCGCCAGGAATCTGTTCACTCACAGGCAGAACGGCTTCCACATCACCTAGATCCACAATCACCTGCCTATGATCGGCCCTTTGCACGGTACCGGTCACCACATCGCCCTCACGGTTAGAGTAAACGTCATAAACGATGGAGCGCTCGGCCTCTCTGATTTTCTGAATGACCACCTGTTTAGCAGTCTGGGCAGCAATTCTGCCAAAATCAGCGGGAGTGACTTCTCGTTCGACAATATCATCGAGATCATAGTTGGCGTCCAAAGCTTGGGCATCCTCAAGCGAAATCTCGATTGTATCATCCTGGACTTCAGGAACAACGAGGCGTCTCGAATAGACGTGGATCTCGCCAGTCTTGTCACTGAGCTCCACTCTGGCACTAGCGGAAGAGCTGGCGCCGTAGTTTTTCTTGTAAGCAGAGATAATTGCCGTCTCAATGGCTTCTAGAAGGAGTTCCTTCGAGATACCCCTATCCTTCTCTAGCTCTGTCAACGCACCAATAAATTCTAGATTCATTAGTCTTGGCCTCCCGTATTAGAGCTCCATAGCCAGATTGGCTTTGGATATTAGCTCTAGGGGAATCTCTATGGTCTCCCCTTCCCAGTTTAGTAAAACATTGTCATTCTCTAAGCCCTCTAAAGTGCCCTCAAAGCGCTTGCGTCCATGGATCCCCGAATAGGTGCGAATAAAAACCTGTTTCCCGGCAAATCGTTGAAAATCCGTGGCCTTCTTTAGCGGCCGTTCTAAGCCAGGAGAAGACACCTCCAGCGAATAGGCACCGGCGATGGGGTCTGTTTCGTCAAGTTTCTTGTCCAAAACCCCACTAACCCTTTGGCAGTCGTCAAGATCAATGCCACCTGGTTTATCCAAGAACACTCGCAGTATCCAATTTGTGTGTTCTTTTACATACTCCACATCCACTAATTCCAGGTCACTGTCTCTAACGATATCTTCAACCCATTCGGTAACTAATTCCACGACATTTACTCGTGACACGGGTCGAATCGCCCCCTTTATATCAGATTGTGCCCTTTTTCTAGTCGCATACGTCAAAAGAGTGGGTAAAAACCCCACTCTCCCGGCAGCACATCAGTTACATAGTCATATTATACCACATTGTCTAAAAGAGTGTCAATTGGTTCGTCTCAGGTAGATCTCCTAGGCAACCGTGGAGTCGTAGTGTTTCCACCACAGCTTTGGTGATTCCTGAACGCTGTCTAAGATCCTCAATGGAGATGAACTCTCCATCCTTGCGCGCCTCCACTACACCCGCAGCGGCATTAACCCCCATGCCCTGCAAAGACGTTAGTGGAGAGCGCAATCCATCCTCTTCAATCAGAAACACCTGATCCGATGAGCTATACAGATCCACCGGTAAGAATTGAACACCTCGGGCTAAAGCCTCGAGTACGATTTCTAGTTGGGTGACAGTGCTCTTCTCCTTCGGCGTTGCCTCATAGCCCTTAGCATTGATTAACTCCATCTCCGCACGCACGGCGGATTCGCCCCCAACAAGTAGCTGAGCGTCAATGTCACCTGTGCGCAATGAGAACAGGGCGGAGTAATATGGCAAGGGATAATGAACTTTGAAAAAAGCAATGCGAAAGGCCATCATCACATAAGCGACCGCATGGGCCTTGGGAAACATGTAAGATATCTTTTTGCACGAGTCGATATACCACTCCGGCACCTCAAAGGTCCTTAGCAAACCCATGTCGTCATCACTAAGTCCACGACCTTTGCGAACCTGCTCCATGATCCTAAAGGCATCTCTGGCTTGGAGCCCCTTGAGCATGAGGTAGGCCATAATGTCATCTCTCGTGGCAATCACATTGCTCAGATCGGTTACGCCTGAGCGGATCAAGTCCTGTGCATTGTTAGTCCACACATTCGTGCCGTGTGAAAGCCCGCTAATACGCACCAGATCACTAAAGGTCTGCGGTGATGTATCAATCAGCATCTGGCGGACAAACCGAGTCCCAAACTCTGGAACACCCAAGGTACCAACGGGCGTTCCTACTGCCTCTTCAGTCACCCCTAGGCTTTCTAGGGACGAGAAGATGGACATGGTTGCTTGATCATTCAAGGGTATATCCAAGACGGAGACGCCCGTAAGATCCTGTAGGAACCTAAGCATAGTCGGATCATCGTGGCCAAGAATATCAAGTTTGACCAGGCTATCTTCTAGGGCATGATATTCGAAATGCGTCGTGATGGTACCGCTTCTGGAATCATTAGCTGGATACTGAATGGGAGTAAAATCATAGACATTCTTATCGGGGGGTACCACAACCATTCCCCCCGGGTGCTGACCCGTTGTTCGGCGAGCACCTGCCAGTTTACTCACAAGGCGGTTTACTTCTGCATTTCTCTTCGACTGGTTGCTCTGTTCGAGGTACTTCATGACAAAGCCGTAGGCGGTCTTGTCGGCTAGGGTTCCGATGGTTCCAGCACGAAATACCTTTTCTGAACCAAATAACTCCACTGTGTAATCGTGAATTTGCGCCTGGTATTCGCCGCTGAAGTTGAGATCAATATCGGGCACTTTATCCCCATGAAAACCCATAAAGACCTCAAAGGGAATCTCAAAGCCGAGTTTCTGTGTTCTCGATCCACAGTGTGGACAGTCTTTCTCGGGCAAGTCCACACCTGAACCAACGTCTCCGTCTGTAAAAAACTCAGACCAGAAACACTTCGGGCAGACATAGTGTGGCGAAAGGGGGTTAACCTCTGTGATGTCACACATCGTCGCAACTAGGGAAGACCCAACGGAACCACGAGATCCCACCAAGTACCCTTCGTTCAGGGACTTTTTGACGAGTTTCTGGGCAATAAGGTAGAGTGAAGCATAGCCATTACCTATGATGGCTTTTAGCTCACGCTCAAGGCGCGCTGCGACAATGGCAGGTAATGGATCCCCGTAGGTGGCCTTGGCAGCTTGATAGGTCATCACTTCAAGGTCTTCTTCCGCGTTCTCAAGGTGCGGCGGATGAAGTCCTTCCGGAACAGGTCTAAGGTCCTCGATTACGGAGGCAATCTGCCGCGGATTTGTGATCACAACCTCCCGAGCTTTTTCAGCACCGAGATAGGAAAACTCCTCGAGCATCTCAGCAGTCGTGCGGTAAAACACTGGAGCCTGCCGTTCCGCATCTTGAAAGCCTTTCCCTGCCAAGAGAATTGTCCGAATCAAACCGTCTTCAGGGCGCAGAAAATGTACATCGCCTGTTGCGACAACGGGGAGCTCTAATCGTTCACCAAGCTTGACAATCTGCTGATTTATCCGCATCAGATCATCCTGCGACTGTACATGGGTCGAACCGATCAAAAACCCATTGTTCTCCAGGGGTTGGATTTCTAGGTAGTCATAGAAAGAAGCAATCTTCATCACATCTGGGTTACCAGTAAGCACCGCTTGATAGACTTCCCCCGCCTCGCAGGCGGAACCTAGAATCAGACCTTCTCTATGCTCCCCAAGTAAGGCTCGAGGGATGCGCGGTGTTCGATAAAAATGCTCCAAATGGGCATGGGAGACAAGACGATACAGGTTCTGTAAACCCGTCTGATTCTTGGCGAGAATGATAATATGGTAGGAACGTCCCTTACCCCCTGGCTCTTCCACCAAGTAACCTTCAACGCCGTAAAGAATTTTGACCCCGTGCTTTCGGCCAGCGTTATGGGCATCTGGGAAGGCTTGTACGACTCCATGATCTGTAATGGCCAGTGCTTCGTGGCCTAGTGAAGATGCTAGTTTCACAACTTCCGCCACATTAATGGTACCGTCGAGCCCGCTCATTTTCGTGTGGAGATGGAGCTCTACTCTTTTCTCAGGCGCTTCGTCGCTGAGCGCTGGCGGTGCCTCGGCAGGGGCCAAGCCTTGCACCATGAGCGCTAGTTGGTTGTCGAAAGACTGAAACTGCAGGTTCCCGCGGACCATAAACCATTTCCCTTTTTGGATGCCCAGATCTTCCTGTTCATCCAAAAAAGCTTTGCAGCTGAGAGAATCAGTGCCGTCATACAGATCAAACATAATCAAAGTCTTGCCGGTGCGTGTCAATCTCGATTCAAAGGACACAACCTCACCTTTGATCACAACACCACGTTCTTCTTCTTGGAGATCGGCAATAGGTATAGCCTGTCCACTGATGGATCCCTGGAGTAGACCACGCTTGCGCCGATTATTCCTGCGAGAATTACCATTACTTCCACCGTTTTCTGCAACGGCGAAGGTTTCTACCTGACGAACCTGTTTGACCGCTTGCTGCAAGTAGACTTGCTGCGAGAAAGACTCGTCAGACTCCCCTGCCTGCGCCGTCCACTCGAAACGAACACGCAAGACTTCGGGTACCGCACTACGAACCGCCTGGGCTAGTTCGTCCCAGAGGGCTTTATCCCCTTGGGGTTCACCTTTCACGAGAAATGTCCATTCCCTTTGCTCCAGATCCACGCCTATTTCCGTAATTTCCAAGTTGGCGGCGATGGGATTGGAACTTAAGGAAGCTAAATAATACTTATCTTCAGGCTCCAGATACAAGGAAGCCAAAAAATCACCTCCAAAAAAGATGAGCCCCTAGGGGCTCGACCTCCAGGGTCCGCCAAGCTATTCATCATCATGGTCAGTTAGCATCGACTTCACAATATCCCGATACATCTCCATACGAGCTTGCAGCCCGAGAAGCAAACCCCGTTTTTCTTCCTTCGTCACTTGCGAAAGGAAAGGCAATGGCACCTTGACAACCTCAACGCCCTGGCGCTCCGCATGATGCTTCAGGGACATCTCCACCCCAAAGCGGCTTTTTTCAAGCTTGGGGACTGAGTCAAAAAAGGCCTTCGTCACTGCACGCTGTCCTGAGAGGGCGGGCGCTAACTTCTGCGCTAAGTCTGTAGAAACGCGTCCCTCAGAGAAAACGCCAATACTCATGGCAGTCTTGTCCGAGAGCACGGGTTCAACGAGCGCCTCAATATGTTTCGCCCCCAAACCAACTAAGTCCGCATCGACAAACAATAATACATCACAAGATGTCTGGTCGGCACCTACTTTCATGGCCCCGCCCTTCCCAACATTCTCCTCGAGCGCAACCACCTTAATGGGATAGCGCGAAGCAACCTTAACGGTGCCATCGGTGGAACCATCACTGACTATAATGATCTCATCGATCATAGAACTTGCCAGCAAGGCCTCTATGACCTCCCCGATTGTCTGCTCCTCATTATAGGCAGGAATAATCGCAGCTACACTCACCTGGCGTCGCCATCCTTTAGAAAATTCTTGATCGCAGGTACAACCTCGCCAATCGGGAAGTTCTTCCTTTCCTTCGTGCGGCGCATCGTGATTTCCATTTCCTCATTTTGCAAGGATTTTGCTCCGATCGTAACACGAATAGGAAAACCGATTAAATCAGCATCCTTAAACTTCACACCGGGACGCTCGTTTCGATCATCCAGAAGAACCTCTATACCTTCCGCCTTAAGCTCCTCATAGAGCTTCTTTGCTGCTTCAGCCTGCGCTTGATCCTTCATGCTTACCGGTACCACAATGACATGGTACGGTGCGATGGACACAGGCCAGATGATTCCGTCTTCATCATAGTTCTTCTCAATGACGGCGGCAACTGTACGTCCCACTCCGATCCCGTAACAGCCCATGATCAACGGAGTTTCCTTGCCGTTTTCCTCTAAGAAGGTTGCTCCCATGGCATCGGAGTACTTGGTACCTAGTTTGAACACCTGTCCCACTTCAACCCCTCGAGCGCCTTCCAGCGTACTAGAGCAGCGTGGGCAGGGGTCTCCAGGCTCCGTTTCTTTCAGGTCTGCAAAGCATGTTACCTGAAAGTCACGGTTCAGATTAACATTGATCGTATGGTGGTCGTCCTTGTTTGCACCAACGACTACATTAAGCATGTGCTCTATGGCATAGTCGGCGTAGAGGGGAATACTCAAACCTATCGGTCCTGCAAATCCCGTCTTAGCACCAGTAACCCGATAAATGGTCTCATCAGGGGCTAGATCGAGATCTGTACACTTCAGGAGTTTCCTTAGCTTAATCTCGTTGAGATTATGGTCACCCCGCACGAGGGCTGCGATGGGCTTGCCATCTGCCACATAAAGAAGGGTCTTGATACAGTCTCCTTGCTCAACCCCGAGAAACGCGCTGATCTGGTCAATGGTGCTGGCCCCTGGAGTCGCCACGGTCTTTAGCTCTGCCAAAACCTGCTTTTCCCCGCTTTGAACAGGCAATCGAACACCTTCGGCCCGCTCCGCATTGGCCGCATACTCGCATTCTTTACAAAACAGAACCAAATCTTCGCCCGATTCAGCCAAGACCATGAACTCATGGGTTACATCTCCCCCAATCGCGCCAGAATCCGCTTCTACGGGATGAGCATCAACGCCACAGCGTGCAAAGATGCGCTTATAAGCGTGGTATGCAGCCCAGTAACTCTGATCGAGGGTTTCTGCATCCCGATCAAAGGAGTACATATCTTTCATGATGAACTCACGACCCCGCATCAGCCCAAAACGCGGTCTCATCTCGTCACGATACTTATTTTGGATCTGATACAGTCTTAGTGGGAGCTGGCGGTACGAACGTACCTCAGAGCGAACCAAAGCGGTAATGATCTCCTCATGCGTTGGCCCAAGGCAAAACTGCCGCCCTTGTCGATCCTTGAGTCGAAACATCTCATCGCCATAATCCTTCCAACGCCCGGATTCCTCCCATAATTCGCCAGGCTGTATGATGGGCATCAGCACTTCCTGACCATCGATGGCGTTCATCTCTTCGCGAATAATCTGCTCGACCTTACGAATCACCCTAAGTCCTAGGGGAAGAAATGCGTACATTCCCGCGGCCGATCGGCGCATGAGTCCAGCTCTGAGCATAAGTTTATGACTAATGATCTCAGCCTCAGATGGAGTTTCTCTTAGTGTGGGTGAATATAACTGCGACATATACATAGCGTATCTCCTATCTTTCTGCAAGCAGACTATTGGCTTCTGCCACCAAAGCGTCGACTAATTCGCCTTCAGGAACTTTGCGTAGAATCTGTCCATGACGGAAAACAAGGCCAACGCCCTTACCCCCTGTAATCCCTAAATCAGCGTGCCGGGCTTCACCCGGTCCATTCACGACACAACCCATGACCGCTATGGTTATGGGCAGCGGAAAATCACTTAGACGCTTCTCCACTTCTGCCGCTATTCCTTCTAAATCAACCTCAGTTCTTCCGCAAGTCGGGCAGGAAATGAACAGCGGGCCCCTGCGACGAAGGCCAAGGGCTGAGAGGATGGCCCAACCTACTTTAACTTCCTCAACAGGATCTGCCGTGAGAGACACCCTCAGCGTGTCACCTAGACCGCGCGACAATATGGCCCCAAGACCTGCTGCGGATTTCACTGTGCCAAACCACTTCGTACCTGCTTCGGTAATGCCTAAGTGTGTCGGATAGCTCACTCGTCTGGACAGTTCTTCATAGGCTTCAACAGTCATATCAATATCGGTGGATTTGAGCGAGACGACAATATCGTAGAAGCTCAATCGTTCGAAAATGGCGATATGCTCTAGGGCACTTTCGACCATGGCCGTTGCCGTCCTACCGTAGCGCTCAAGCAGCGGTGCTGACACCGAACCTGAGTTAACCCCAATTCGAATGGGCACTTGGCGCTCCTGCGCTGCCTTGACCACCTCAAGGACTTTGGCCTCGGAACCGATGTTTCCTGGATTTAGTCGTAGTTTGTGCACTCCTGCTTCGAGGGCCTGTAGTGCTAGTCGGTGATCAAAATGAATGTCAGCGACCAACGGCACAGGGCTATTCGCTACCAACGTTGATAACGCTTGAGCGGCCTGGTTATCAGGGACCGCTACTCGCACGATATCACATCCGGCAGCCGCCAAAGCCTCAATTTGCCGAGATGTGGCCGCAGCATCTCTGGTATCTGTATTCGTCATGGATTGTACCGTAATAGGTGCTCCTGCTCCTATAGGCACGTCTTTAACCATCACCTGGCGAGTGGAATGACGCATCGTTTGCACTTCCTTGTCTATGAAAAAAGGTTGATCCTCACTAGATCCTTAAATGTGGCAAAAAGCATCAGAGCCACCAAAAGGGCCAAACCAATGAACTGGGCTATGCCCCTTGTTTCTGGCTTCAATGGCTTTCTTCGCACCGCTTCAAGCAGGAGGATGAGAATCCAACCGCCATCCAGAATGGGAACGGGGAGCAAATTGAGAAGGCCTAGGTTAATGTTCAAGATGACGGCCAGAATAATCAGGTTCGGCAGCCCGTGACGGGCGGTTTCGCCCACAATCTGCACAATGCCGATAGGACCCGACACCTCAACCTTTTGCTGCCCGGTGATCATCATGCCAATGTCTCGAATCAACTGCGTGGTTAGTCCCCAGGTCTGGGTGAAGGCGGCCCTTACACTAATCAGAAATGGATATTGCGCCTTAGAGTCAATGCTCACACCTACCCTGCCTAGACCATCACGATCCTCAGGGGTTACCTGGAGGGTTACGAGTTCTTGCTGGCGACGAACGACCATTTGCATTTCCTGCCCCGGAGAGAGTCCAATTAGCTCCACGATCCGCTCCGAGGTGCTGACGCTCTCCCCATCAATGGTCACAAAAAGATCGCCTGGCTGCAAACCGGCTACTTCGCCCGGTGAAGCAGGTTCTACAAAGGTAATCGTGGGAGGTACGGCGATCAACATAAAGTACAGAACGAACAAGACAATGGCAAAGACAAAGTTCATCAGAGGGCCCGCGGCAATTGTGCCGAGGCGCCAGGGCAGACTTTTGTTGTTAAAGCTGCCATCATCATCATCCGCTACTTCCTGCTGGGTCTCGTCGGGATCGTCCATACCTGCCATTTTCACAAATCCACCAAGAGGAAATGCCCGCAACGAATACTTCGTCTCTCCCTTCCTGAAACTCGCAA
>Ga0265293_10014089_pt1 | contig 10222 bp, 6 predicted proteins | sample Munlanlewell138R_FD_192505 | JGI IMG/M metagenome (GOLD analysis project Ga0265293, IMG submission 192505) | Leachate microbial communities from a municipal landfill in Southern Ontario, Canada - Leachate well 138R | ecosystem: Engineered > Solid waste > Landfill > Unclassified | place: Canada...
TATGTCATTAAATTTGTAACTTTGACATTTTTCTTTATAATATTTAAAGAATAATGATTTTATTTTATGATACGAATAAAGCCGGAAAAGCATATAAAAGGAAAAAGGCAAGAATTATTGATCAAATAAATTAAGTATAAAAACAGAAATCCTAATAATAACAATGTGCGAAATATGCTAAAAGATTTTGATGCTCATCCAGAATAGAAAACAACCTCCGCTTTATGGTTTTTCTGAAAGGAATAGTTTTGTTCTATCAAAAAATAAAAATTAAAGACATGAGGGTAAATAATATAAAACTATTTGATTTGACGGGATAATTTATAAAAATATTTATGGAAATATGCAATGGAACTTTCCTTTCTTCTTTCAAACATTTTCTTTGTTTACACCCAGCAATCTACTTTATATAAACCTATATCCGCGAGCCGGATGGTTCGTTTTAATACAAATTAATTTTGGTATTGATGTTTCCGGAATTAGGACAATTTCGATTCGACTTTTCTATTGGTTTTGAAACAAAAAAGTTTTTATATCGCTTTTTGTGTATATACAATCAATAACTAAATCAATATCTTGTAAATCAAGATAGTCGGTTGTAGAATAATTTCGGCCTTGTCTTTTTTTTTTATAAAAGCGTATGGTTACGAATTATAAAACGGATTGGAGAATATGCCCGCTTTTATTATAATAATAAAACCACAACAATAAAAGATTGTAATAGACAACCATAAAATTTCTTAAAGACTCATTATACTTAAAATCTTTGTTTTTTTTGATTAACATCAGCTTTTCAATAATCCTATAGCATATAATTGCCTTATTTGAACTGCAAACAGTAATAACGTCTTTTTGTATTGTTTATATATGGCTTTTTTAGTGTTTCCTTGTAAAAATAACGTAATAATAGTGGTAATTATCGGTGAGATATGTTAAAATATAGTTAATATAAATTTATTGTCGAATAAATGGTGGAGGTGATTATAATCGGCAAAAGGGAAAAAGGCTTCACATTATTGGAACTATTGGTATCCATGGCCGTTTATTCAATTTTGTTAATTATCATTTTTTCTGCCATTATTACATTTTCAAAAATAAATAAAACGCTCCTAACAAAAGATAAATATGATGAGGCGGCGATTATGGAAAACTTTATTGTTGATTTATGGAAAAAAAATAACGGAGATATTATTTTAAATCAGGATTCCTTAATGGAAATAGATGATAATAAATTGGTTTTTGCTGAAGGAACTTTGTCTTACGCGGATAAACCTATTTTTATCAGTAAGGCAATAACCGCAGTCAAAAGAACAGTGTATGAAAATCATGTTGAATTTATAATCATATCAGACAACAATCTTATAAAAACAATTATTTTATATAATTCAGGGGGTAACACTCATGAAAGTTAAATTAAAAACCATGCGGATCATTATCGTAATTCTATCGGTATTGCTGATAGGAGTCTCTTCTTTTTCTGTTATTAATGTCATATCACAGGGAAAAGGCGAATATATGGTAGAATTCGTCACGAATACCAACAGCGAACTAAGTGCTGTTTACGTCGAAAAGAACAGTAAAATAGGGCATCTGGAAACACCGGTTAAAGAAGGATATACTTTTAGAGGATGGTATCTGGATGAAAAATTTACAAATAAGTTTAATAAAGATTATAATCTGATTACCAAAAATACCTCGCTTTATGGTAAATGGGATATTAATCAATATTATATAATTTTTGAAACTAATGGCGGCACCTCAATAAATTCCAAATTGGTCAATTATGGCGACCAGATTGACAGTATCGAGGAGGTCACCAAAAAAGAAGGATATGAATTTGCCGGCTGGTATCTTGATGCGGAAACAGTAAATCCTTTTAGCGGTATAAAAGTAAAGGATCACACGAAACTTTATGCGAAATGGAACCCGAAAGGTTTTGTTATTACTTTTGATGCAAACGGCGGAAGTGCTGTTGATACATTATATCCCGGAATTGAAGAAGAAATCCCGGAATTGCCGGTGCCGGAAAGATATGGATATGATTTTACCGGGTGGTATCTGGAAGAAAACCCCGATGAATTGTATCTGTCGGATATTGTTGCCGACAGGAACTATAATTTTGTTGCGAAATGGGAAAAGGTTGAATTTACGGTCAGTTTTGAGACAAATAAAAGCAACCTAACTTTAGCCCCTTTGCAATTAAAATATCTGGCGGAAATAACCGTTAATCCCCCGGAATACCCCGGGTATAGTTTTAAGGGCTGGTACCTTGACAAAAATTTCAACACGAGGTTTGTTGCCGGATCTCTTATTGAAAAGGATATTGTTTTATATGCCAAATGGGAAGAAATAACCCATAAAGTGCATTTCGAGACAAACGGCGGCAACCCGGTGGCATCATTAACCGTTATTGATAATGAAAAGATTAACCCGATTCCCACCCCGAAAAGGGAAGGCTATCAATTCAAGGGTTGGTTTAGTGATCCCGGGTTATTAACTCGTTTCAGTAATGATGAACGAATAACAAAGGACTATATATTATATGCCAAATGGGAAATAAACAAATACACTATCACTTATGTCCTGAATAACGATTCAAGCAATATTACGATCACTCAGGATTATGCAACAAGCATTATCAGACCGGAAAACCCGGTCCGGGAAGGCTATACTTTTACCGGCTGGGATAAAGAAACTCCGGCGGTAATGCCGGCGGAAAATATAACGATTAGTGCTGCCTGGAAAATAAATGAATACACCGTGGATTTCATAACGGCCGGCGGGGATCCGGTTCCTTCGGAAAAGCTTTATAAATTCGGGGAATATTTTAAGATGGATGAGCCGATATCACGTAAAACCGGTTATACGCTTCAGGGTTGGTATAAGGACACTGAGGATTTAAACAGCAAATGGAATTTCACTGATCCCTATAGAATGGTTGAAAACGTAAAGCTGTATGCTTTATGGATTCCCAATATATACAGAATCCAATACTTTATTGATGACAAGCTTTATCAAAGCCAGAATCTTGAATATAACGAACATATAAATCTCCTGGTTCCGGAAAAAGCCGGATATTTGTTCATCGAATGGCAGGAAGGCGAGGAAGCATTTACCCTGACGGCAATGCCGGACCGGGATATCAAATTATATGCCCGGTGGTCGGCGCTGACTTTCAGCATATCCTTTTTCAATATTAATTCGGATCCGATTGAATATGACTGCGGCGCCGAAATCGGTGATCTTCCAATGCCGGAACGTTTTGGGTTCCGTTTCCTGGAGTGGTATCTTGATGCCGATGCAACAAAACCTTTTAATATCGACATTATGCCTGCCTATAATTTAATGCTTTATGCCCGGTGGGAAGTCAATGCCGCGACAATCGGTTTTGATACAAACGGCGGAACTTCGATCCCGGCCATTGTCGGTGAAGTCGGTTCCCCGGTCACGGCGCCGGATGAACCGCAAAAGGAAGGATATATATTCAGTGGCTGGTATGAAGATAAGGCCCTGACAAAGCCATATGAATTCACGACAATTCCATTGGCAGGTATTGTCCTTTATGCCAAATGGCAGGCAAATTCTTATGCAATTCGCTTTACGACTTATTCCAGTAATATTATTGATGATATCGTCCTGGAAGTTGACGGTATAATACCCATACTTCCGGTACCAATTAAAGAAGGTTATGTTTTTTCCGGCTGGTATTTGGACGAGCATTTAACGGTGCCGTTTACGCTTGATGTTATGCCCGCTCATAACCTGAATTTGTATGCCAAATGGGGAATAACAATTTTCAAGATTGTCTTTGAGGAAGAATACGGAATTGCCACGATACTGGCCCGGTATGGTGATCCGGTGACCGCACCTGCTGATCCGGTTAAGCAAGGTTATGTGTTTTCCGGATGGTATACCGACCGGGAATGCACTGAAAAATTCCTGTTCGCGACGATGCCGGAACACCATGTCTATTTATTTGCAAAATGGGTTGCCAATCGTTATACCGTCAGTTTTAATACATCCGGCGGTACCCCCGTTGCCAGTTTTACTGTTGTTTGCGATAAGCCGATTGTGTTTGATGATGTTACAATAAAAACCGGTAATACTTTTGCCGGCTGGTATTTAAACAGTAAATATACGCAACCGTTTTATATGAACAGCCTGATGCCTGCCAATAATATCACGCTTTATGCCAAGTGGGACATCAACCGCCATAAAGCGGTATTTCATGATTTCGAAATTAAGGAAATATATTATGATTACAACAGTCTGATTGATTACGTTCCCGCCGCCAGGGAAGGGCATACTTTCCTTGGGTGGTTTTCGGATCCTGCCTATCTTGTTCCGGCTCTGCAACGCATGCCGGATGAGGAAATCCATTTATACGGTAAATGGCAGATAAATAAATATACGATAACCCTTAATTCCAATGGCGGAACGGTATTTGAGCCGATTACCGATGATTATAACCAGACAATCATTATCCCTAATCCGAACAAGGAAGGTCATAGTTTTATCGGCTGGTATGAAGATCCGGGTTTTACGGTAAAATTCACATTAATTAAGATGCCGGCCCGAAATATCACCCTTTATGCCAAATGGGAAATAAACACATATAAAATCAGTTTCGTTTCCAATGGCGGAACATTCGTATCCGATATATTTTATGATTTCAACGCAGAAATCGACTTATTACCGGATATTGAAAAGATTGGCCATACTTTTAAAGGCTGGTATGCGGATAGCAGTTTTACGTCATTATTCACACTGACCACGATGCCTTCGAGTGACCTCCGGGTTTATGCCGGCTGGGAAATCAACCAGTATACGATTTCCTTTGATTCGAAAGGCGGGAGCTTGGTCAGCAGCATCACAAAGGATTTTGATTCCCGTTTAACGGAACCGGCAAAGCCGCTCCGGGAAGGTTATACATTTAAAGGCTGGTATATTGATGAGGAAATGCTTGAAGGTTACAATTTCATTAAAATGCCGGCGGAAAATATATTATTATATGCCAAATGGGAAATAAACACTTACAAATTAGTTTTCCGGACGAATATCGGGACGATAATTCCGGATCGGACTTATCAGTATAATGATTATATTGATGTATTACCCGTCTTAACGGAATACGGAAGTGTCTTTTTGGGCTGGTATACGGAAGATGAGGTCTTGTTTACCGTTCCCGATAATCATTCTTATCGGATAAAAAATAATATCGAATTACATGCCAAATGGCAAAAGGGTAATTATACGATTACATTTACCGTTAACGGCGGCAGCGAAGTTTTTGCCCTGACTCAGCCTTTTAACTCACTTGTTTATGAACCATCAGCTCCTTTTAAGGATAAGTATGAGTTTGCCGGCTGGTATACGGAAGAAGGGTTTATAAATATCTATATATTTGACCGGATGCCCGGTGAAAACATCACACTTTATGCCAAATGGGAAAGAACAGACCCGATTGCCGTGGTGTTTATTCCTAATAATGGTGAGGACCCCGATGAATTTTTGTATCCGATTAGTATGATCGATGAAGATCTGGAATTAATCACCGTGGAAAAAACCGGCCATACTTTTAAAGGCTGGTTCACTGATGAGCAATTCAACAAGGCCGCGCCGGCCACCCTACCCGATTATGACCTGACTTTATATGCCGAATGGGAAATAAATAAATATACGATAATATTTAACAGCAACGGCGGGAGCGCCGTGGCAAAAATAACGAAAAACTATGATGCCTTAGTCAGTGCCCCGGCGAAGCCAACCAAAACCGGTTATACATTTGCCGGCTGGTTCCTTGACGGCGATTTTACCGAACCATATGTATTTGACAGAATGCCGGCGGAGAATATATTATTATATGCCGAATGGGAAGTGAATAAATACACAATAACATTTGATTCCAACGGCGGCAGTCCTGTCGACGCTATCACTGCTGATTACAATACCGATATCATCGTCCCGCCCAACCCGACAATGGAAGGATACGATTTTACCGGCTGGTATTTAAACGGGGAGGAATACCTGTTCGATACAATGCCGGCAAAGAATCTGCGGCTGGTCGCCGGATGGAATATGATTCCTGTTCTGGAATACCTGACGGACGGCAATGATTATTATCTGCTTGAACATGAAACTGTGATACTTAAAGTCAGGTTTAGCGATGATGATATTAAACATGCGTTAATCAAACTGGCTACGGAAGAGCAAATACATTTCCTATATTTGTTTCCGGATTCGGAAAATCCTCTTGATTCTTCGTTAAGCGGAATAACGGCTATTTATTATCCTGACGAACACGTATGGTTAATCACCTTCAGCAGCACGACAATAAATGATGTTTTAATTAACCAGCGGATAGGATTGCTTGTGGAACTGGAAGACATGTGGGGACATAAAGTTTTTTCTCAAGAAAAAATCTTTACATTTGATGTCAATAAGGCTCCGGTCATTCAAAGCGTTACACCTTCAGGAACAATTGCCGTTGGCAAAGATGAAGGATTTGAATATGAAATTGTCGTTAAGGATGATGATTTATTTATCATGCGTCTTGATACCACCCTTTTCGGCCGGATATTAATATATGCCGATGCGTCAAACCCATACGGAAACATACAAAATCAGGCCAGATTGAATTCTCAGGGTATATTTATAAGTTATACTGAAGACATTCTAACCGGAATATCGACCATCACGATAAGTTTCGGTGCCGACATTACGTATTATGCATCAACATTGGTTGAGTTTGAATTCGCAATGACGGTCGAGGATTCAGTTGGGAACCAAAGCAACGATAAACAAAACTATACAATCATTTACAATTGATAACATATTGTATTTATAAAACGAGGAAATGTTATGAAAAAAGAGCGTCAAAAAATTTTAATACGCTATAATAATTACCCTGATCCGGTTATCGGTGTTCATGTTATTGCCAATACAAAAGGTTTATATACCATTGTCGCAAAGACAGAACAAAAACTGGAGAAATTTCAGGTAAAAGAAGGGTTAATTGTTGATAATAAGGTCGTGGCGGAAAAAATCATAAAGGAATTGGCCTTGGGTGATAAGGATACCGAAGACGAGATCATTGTTTTATATGATACCCCTGATTTGCTGTGCTTTAATACGATATTGCCGAAGGCCGGCCGGGCTCGTACAAAAAAACTGGCCAAAAAAGAGTTAAATGAATTCTTCCGGACAAACAGCGATACATATAAGCAGATTAACCGGATTATTAACCGCAAGGACGGCGGAATAATATTTTATATCGACCTTATACCCGGTAAGTTAATTAACAGCTTGGAGGAACTGTCAAATCTCATGAATAAGTATATTGAGTCTTCGGTCAGTTTCATCCAGGCTGTTGCTGGGGCCTTTGAAGAGCGTTTTAAGAATCCGCTCGACACATTTATTGTTTTCCGCGATGGGGTCAGTTGCCATGTCTTGTTATTATTTGAATCGAAATTAATCGACTCGATTGCCTTGTATAACAGCAACCCGCCGGAAAGCGAGATTTACAGCAACCTGGAAATCTTAAGAAGCAAGCATTTATTTGCTTACGAGAAAAAGGAAACTAACCATATTTTGTTTATTGTTGAAGAAGAAGATATCAGGAGCCGCTATGAATCATTTTTCACCAACGAAAAATTATTTGAGATTGTGCAAGCCGATATCACATACGATGACATTATCATAACGGCCGCCAAGTATGCCGGTGACTATATTGACGGATTTTATATAAGAATATAGGTGGTGGAAATGAAAAAAGGCTTTACTCTTGTTGAGGTTGTCACCGCTTTGGCCATAATGGCCATTGTCGGACTAATAATCAGCTCCGTTTATATTTCTATTGTGAAATTTGAAGTTAGCAAAAGGGAAAAGAATGAATTAAAATCCATAATTAGCAATATCCACGAAATATATCTGGCTGACCCGGAAAACTGGCAGAAGGAATATTACCGTTCCTATAATCAGTATTTTGCCGGACCGGTAATTGCCGATGACCAAAGACTCATCTATGACCGCGATTTTAGTTTAATCACTACCGGGGGTGGCAGCTATGTGTTATATTATGATTATGGCTATAACGATAATGATGAGGTTTATGTGCTGACCATTACGAAAATCGTAAAAGGAAATAAAGAGTTAGTTAGCGATATTTATCTTGGGCGCTGGAAGAAGGGGTGCTGAAGATGAAAAACAATAAAGGTGCGGTTTTGGTTATAACCAGTATTTTGTTGTCGATGATAACATTGTTGGCAATTCTGGCCTTTTCTCTTTTTTACTATAACTATATAAAAATCGACAGGTCATATAAAAGGATGAGAAATCGCCTCGATCTTGAAACCATTGCCCAGGAAGTATTTATTCAGTTTACCAAAAACGTTGCCGGCGGCTATAATCCTGATGATGTCATAATCGTTTATTATGATGACCGAGAATATGAAATTATTTACAACGGCGATGATATTTACGAATATGCTATTGAAAAAGAATACAGGAATATTACCTACCGAATTCAGGTTAAATTTAAAGTCAATGTTATTTCCGAAGAGAAAAAGGAATACCTGATTCTTCAATGGGAGATAGCAAATGCCTAGGAGGAAAATGTGATATTTGCGGTTATTATTTTCGGAATACTCATCGGCAGTTTTTCCAATGTCGTCATCTATCGCATGCCCCGCAAATTAAGCATCATCAAGCCCGGTTCCCATTGTGTGGCCTGTAATAAAGAAATCAAATGGCATGATAATATTCCCCTTATCAGTTATGTTATTTTAAAAGGTAAATGCCGTTATTGCCGGGAAAGAATTTCCCTTCGCTATCCGCTTGTTGAAGGCTTATATGGTCTTTTATATGGCGTTTCTTATCTGAAATTCGGCCTTACCGTAAACCTTGCCTTTGCCTTAATATTCATTACAATAATTGTCTGGATAATGTTTATCGATCTTGATTTTCATATTATACCGGATACGCTGAATATAAGCTTATTCATCCTTGGGATAATCCGAATTCTGTATTTGTTTTTCCGCGGTGATAAAAATGAAATCATCATTAACGTTATCGGATTTATCGGCGGCTTTTTGTTGTTGTTTATTATAAGACGGATTGCTTCAATGATATATAAAAGGGAAGCAATGGGCTACGGCGATGTCAAACTATTAGCCGGGGCCGGTCTTAATCTTGGGATTTACAATATTTTATTGTCTTTCGGTTTTTCAACCATTATCGGCGCGATAACAGCCCTGATTCTGCTAAAGTTTAAAAAACTAAGTAAGGGCGATGAAATGGCCTTCGGACCGTTTTTGGTTACGGGAATGATAATTTCCCTGTTCTTCGGGTCCGATATTATCAGTTGGTATATTAATTTATTTATATAGGTGAATATATATGGCGATTTTTAAATATCAGGCAATGACATTGGAAGGGAAGGTTATTAAGGGACGGGAATCAGCCGGTGATTTGCGCGATTTGCAAAGCCTTTTGAAAGGCCGGGATTTAAAGTTAATAAAAGGAAGAGAAGTAAAGGAAAGAAAATCGATTTCCTTTCTGACTATCGGCGGCGGCGTTAAAAAAAGCGAGGTTATAATTTTTATCAGGCAATTCGCGGTTATGATTACTGCCGGCATTAACATTATCGATGCCATTGACACAATGCGCTTTCAGGTTAAATCAAAAGTCTTCCGCAATATTCTTATTAAAATATATGACGACTTATTGAAAGGCGTGTATTTATCCGACGCCTTTGCCGCCCACCCCAAAGTCTTCCCGTCGTTTTTAAAGAACATGATTTATATCGGCGAAGTCAGCGGCAATCTTGATTATGTTCTGAATAAAGTCGCGGATTATTATGAACGTGATTTAAAAACAAAAGCGAAGGCAAAAAACGCTCTGACTTATCCGACCTTTTTATTTGTCATTATTGTTGCGGTTTTTATTTTTCTTACCGTTTATATCGTTCCGGAATTTCAAAACATGCTGAAGGAATTCGGAGGAGAACTGCCTTATCTGACCCAGATTGTTTTTAATATTAGTAATTTCATGCGTGGGAACTTTATAAATATATTGCAGTATGTCGGTTGTGCCTTCGTATTTCTTTGGATATTTTTTAAGACAAAACCAGGACGTTATGTCAAGGACTATCTGAAACTGAATTTACCGTTCTTAAGGGCAATTAACCATACGCTGATAACGGCAAGGTTTGCCCGCGGTTTGG
>Ga0265293_10014090_pt1 | contig 10220 bp, 7 predicted proteins | sample Munlanlewell138R_FD_192505 | JGI IMG/M metagenome (GOLD analysis project Ga0265293, IMG submission 192505) | Leachate microbial communities from a municipal landfill in Southern Ontario, Canada - Leachate well 138R | ecosystem: Engineered > Solid waste > Landfill > Unclassified | place: Canada...
TAGATGTTCACTTTGAACATTTAATTTACATTTATTCAAAGATTTACCTTTAAATGACTCTCTAATAATACGGTGTAAAATTAAATCACTATACCGCCTAATTGGGGCGGTAAAGTGGCTATAATGTTTTAATTTTAAACCATAATGGCCTAAATCTTTTGTATCATATCTAGCCTTTTTAAGACTTCTTAAAATAAACATATTAGCAATTTCTAAATGTTCTTTAGGCATTTTACTGTTTAAGATATTATTAAAGGTTTTATTAGTATCACGGTGATTTAAATGGAAATTATAACCCATCTTATTAATATCTTTAATTGCATATTCAAACTTTTTTAAATCAGGCATTTCATGGACCCGATAAATTAAAGGAACTCCTAAATCAGTTAAATGACCTGAAACAACTTCATTTGCAAGAATCATAAAGTTTTCAATTAACTCCTCAGCTAAATATGTTTCTCTTTTAGTAATACCAATAATATTATTTTGGTCTTTAATAAAATTTAATTCGGTTGAATTAAAATTTATTTTACCTTCTTTTTCTTTTTGATTACTTAACTTTAAAGATAAATTATTTAAAGTTAATAGTATTTCATCTAGTAATTTATTATTAAGAGAAACATTATTAATTAATAAATCATTAACTTCATCATAGTTTAATCGGTATTTTGAATTGATAATTGAAGGATATATTTCATATGATAATAAGTTAGCATGATAATCTAAAGTCATTTCACAAGTAATTGTATATTTATTTGTATTAGGGTTTAAACTACATAAGTCATTTGATAATCTTTTTGGCAGCATTGGGATAACGTAATCATTTAAATAAACTGAAGTAGTTTTTTGATAAGCTTCCTTATCAATTAAACTTCCCTCTTTTACAAAATAAGATACATCAGCAATATGAACGTAGATAGTATAAGTATTATCATCATTTATTTTAAGTGATAAGGCATCATCTAAATCCTTGGCATCAACACCATCAATCGTAAAACTTAAAAGGCTAGTTAAATCAACTCGGTCTATATAATCTTCGTTTAAATCAAAATTTATTTTATCTGCCAGATTTTCAACTTTCTTAGATATTTTTAAAGGCCAATCATGTTTATAGATTAGTTTATATAATTCGATATTAGGATCATCATTACTACCAATCTTATCCTTAATCGAAACATAAATATAATGTTCTTCGATTAAATCTATTTTTAAATATAAAACATCTTTATCTTTAATAATTTGATAATCTTTATCATCTAAAATGATTGTTTGATTAAAGGGGCTATCAATGAAATATATTTCATTGTTAGTTACTTTAACTTCTGAAACAAATGAGGTTAAATTATGTTTAATAACTAAATCTACGATATAATCTTTTTTATGCTTTTTTATTAAAACTAAATCTTTATTTAAAGCATTTTTAATGTTTTTAAAATCTAAATATAAAGTATCTAGAAAAACTGACTTAAAAACAGCTTCATGTTTATTTAAATAAATAGGACCTAGATCGTATTTATAATCTAATTTATAGCTTTTACCTGATAACCTAAAATAAGGAGATATTACTTTAATAACCTCCTTATAATTTTCTTTAAATTCATTTTTAATTTCAGATTTACTTATACGGTATTTATTTAAATTATAATACCAGTTTAAAAAATCTTTTAATATTTTATTTTTCATATAAATATTTTAACATATTAGATAACATATAAATTAATTTCATCAATTAAAGAAAATTATCTAAATATAATAACTAGATTAAGAATATCTATAAAAATATTTAAGCAATTATATTCTTTATACCTTTTTATATGTATAAAACGCTTATAATGATATAAATTATCAAAAATAGTTATTTTTTATGCCTTTACTTGATAATTTATTATATTTTTGATAATATATATTTGGGTGGTGAAAATGTATAAAATAAATAAATTTAATGAATTAAATATTAGATTATTAAAAATAACGATTAATAACATTAAAAATACTGAAAACGGTGTTATTGACTTTCCAATAAATGATCAAGAAAGCGAAAGGAAAGCTAGTGTTTTAGGTATTTATGGTGCTAATGGCAGTGGTAAAACCGCTGTTATTTCATCTCTTGGGATATTAAAAAATATAATGTCGGGATTACCATTAAGAGACGATGCTTATCATTACATCTCTAAGGATAAAAAAGAAGCTTTTTTAAAGTTTGACTTTTCAATAAAACATTTTTATTTTTCTGGGATAATATCTTATCAATTTAATTTAATAAAAGACGATGAAAATTTAAGGGTTTTCGTTTCTAATGAACGGATAAACTATAAGTTAGATACTGAAAAATCCTTAACAACTTTAATTGATGTATCTAGAGATTCAAAATCACCTTTATTTACACCTAAATATAAATTTGAAGATTTATCAAAAAAACACCATGATAAAATAATTGATTTAGTTGTCTCTAATAAAATGAGTGCTTTGAAACAAGAATCTTTTGTCTTTAGAAAAGAAACTCTTGAAATTCTTAACACTACATGGCAAAAAGAAGAAGAAATTAGAATATTAATGTCTTTAAAGGAATATGCCAGAATGAATTTATTTGTCGTATCAAATGAAAACAAAGGACACTTAAGCGGCGACACTTTACCTCTTTTTTTCAGATTAAGTGATAATGAAACTAATAGTATTTTATCAGGTTCATTAGGTATTTCTTATGGCAAAACCGAATTAAGTCAATATTATTATGACATATATGTAAAAATTACTGCACAATTAAGCCATATTATTAATATGATTATTCCAGATATGAATTTAGTTACCGAAACATATGGAGAAACTATTTTGAAAAATGGCGAAAAAGGTATAAAATTCGAATTAATGTCAGTAAGAAATAATATAAAAATCCCAATAAAATATGAATCAGATGGTATAAAGAAAATCATATCAATCCTTAGCTCTTTGATAGCAATCGTTAATAAAGAAGGCGTATTAGTTGCTGTTGATGAATTAGACTCAGGTGTTTTTGAATATCTTTTAGGTGAACTACTTGAAATTATTAATAACTCAGGTCAAGGACAATTAATATTTACATCTCATAATTTACATCCACTTGAATTATTAAATTCAGACAACATATATTTTACTACTATTAATCCTAAAAATAGATATATTAAATTTAACAATGTAAAAACGACCAATAATCTAAGAAATCTATATTTAAGAGAAATAGTTCTAAGGTCAACCGGACAAAAAGAAATTGTTTACGACGATATTAAGTCATATAAAATTAGTAAAGCCTTTAGAAAAGCGGGATCTTTATATGGTGAAATCAGCAGCTAGAAAGGTAGTTTTATTTATTGTTGAAGGAATTTCAGATAGAAATGCTTTAGAGCCAATAATTTCTGAAATCGTAAAAACCGATCAAGTATTATTTGAATTTACAAACGGAGACATAACTTCCGACTACAAAAAAAATACGAGTAATAATATAGTAAAAACAATAACTGATATTGTAAATGCTTATCTAAATCGACGAAGTTTTCATGTAGATGATTTGCTGGAAATTATCCAAATTGTTGATACAGATGGGGCTTTTGTAAAGGAGCCATCGATTATTCACCATGATAAGAATGAAAATACTTATGAGGATAAATATATATACACATCTCACCCTAAGGAAATGTGGATGAGAAATATCATTAAATCTAATATTTTAAATAAATTAGTAACACAAAATAAATTAGCAATAAGAAAAAAACAAATTCCTTATTCAATTTATTATATGTCGTGTAATTTAGACCATGTTTTATATGATGAAAGAAATCTTGAAAAGACTAAAAAAGTTTCTAAATCACTTGAGTTTTCAGATAAATTTGAAGATGAAGAATATCGATTTATTGAATTTATGAACCGGTTTATGATTTCAAAAAATATTGACTACATAGAAAGTTGGAAATTAATTCAACACAAATTTAACTCACTTCAAAGATATTCAAATTTATGGCTGTATTTAAAAAAGTTTACATAAAACGTTTATTATTAAATTTCAATATATTTAATAAAATATTAATTTCATCAATTAAAGTAAATTATCTAAATTAAAAGAGCCCAATTTCAGTAAGGACTGAAATTTGGACTCTTTATTTTTTTAATAATTAGATTTATAATTTATTTTTTAAGATTATAAAATGCGTCTAAGCCTAAATATACAGCTTGTTCACCTAATTGATCTTCGATTCTAATTAATTGGTTGTATTTAGCAACACGGTCAGTTCTTGATGCTGAACCTGTTTTAATTTGACCTGTATTAGCTGCAACAGCAATATCAGCAATTGAAGTATCTTCAGTTTCACCACTTCTATGTGATACTACAGCAGTGAATCCAGCTTTTTTAGCCATTTCAATCGCATCAAATGTTTCAGTTAAAGTACCAATTTGGTTAACTTTAATTAAAATTGAGTTTGAAGTGTTAGTTTCAATTCCACGAGCTAAGTATTCAGTGTTAGTAACAAATAAATCATCACCAACTAATTGAATTTTATCACCAAGTTTATCTGTTAATAATTTCCAACCATCCCAGTCATTTTCATCCATACCATCTTCAATAGAAATAATCGGATATTTTTTAACTAAGTTAGCATAATAATCGACTAACTCTGCTGGTGTAAATACTTCTTTAGTTGATTTTTTAAAGACATAAGTATTTGAATCTTTATCATAAAACTCTGAGGCGGCAACGTCAAATCCTAATAAGAAATCTTTACCTGCTTCATATCCGGCTTCTTTAATTGCTAATAAGATATTATCAATTACGTCTTCATTTGATGCTAATTTTGGAGCGAATCCACCTTCATCACCAACTGCAGTTGATAGTCCTTTTTTCTTTAAAATAGCTTTTAAAGCATGGAATACTTCAGCCCCCCAACGAACCGCTTCTTTAAATGAAGGGGCACCAACTGGGAAAATCATAAATTCTTGGAAATCAATTGGAGCATCTGAGTGAGCTCCACCGTTTACGATATTCATCATTGGAATTGGTAATTGTTTAGCGTTAAACCCACCAAGGTATTGATATAATTCTAAACCTAGTAAATCTGCTGCTGCTTTAGCAACTGCTAAAGAAACACCAAGGATTGCGTTTGCACCTAATTTTCCTTTGTTTTTAGTTCCATCTAAGTCAATCATTTTTTGGTCAATTTCTAATTGATCTAAAACTGATTCACCGATTAATGCTGGAGCTAAGATATCATTAACATTAGCAACAGCTTTTAAAACACCTTTACCGAGATAACGTTTTTTATCTCCGTCTCTTAATTCAACTGCTTCATGCTCACCTGTTGATGCTCCTGATGGTACTAAAGTACGACCAAATGCACCTGAGTCTGTTAATACTTCAACTTCAACAGTTGGGTTACCACGTGAGTCTAATACTTCACGTGCGTAAATACTAGTAATAAATGGCATAATTTATTTCTCCTTATTTTTTTATTAGTCCGTTTAACTATTTACATTATACTAATAAATATGTCCTTTTTCAAATAATTACCTAATGAAAACGCATGCATCGGCTAATTAGTTTAAATAGTTTAAATTCATGTGATATAAACTTTCTCTAATTGGAATAAAAATTATACTAGTAATTATTCCCTTTGAAACATTTAATAAAGCATAGTTTGCAATAATATAAGTTAAATATAATTTCCAATTAGATAAATCTACCCCAAAGACATTAGTCATTCCTGGATCATCTAATAAAGTAAAGACCGTAAAATGAAATCCTTCTAAAGGGATTATTTCTAAAAAGTAAGCATAAAGACTTAAATATATCGGAGTTGTAATAAAGATATTTAAAATAATCATTACTAGTGATAAAACAACTGTAACTCCAATTACCGTTATAATAAATTCAGATGGACTAATTTTAGTAACATTACATTCTTTTCTTCTAAATAAAGGTTTTTCTTCTCGGTTATATATTTTAGAAATCACATAAAAAGAAGCCATTAAAGTAATGCTTGCGATCATCGCGATTACTTCCCCCCAAAGTTCTGTTGGAACTAAGATATCACCTTGGATAAACTGTCTTAATAATCCTCTAATTAATATAATTAAAAGTGTTTTATTAAAACCAATTGAGATAAAAGCCACTAAAACAACTATCTCACTTAAATCTATTTTTAACCAAGGAAGTCCTAGCGGTATTTCAAACAATGATAACACCACCGCTAATGCCGCAAAGGTTACGATATAAAGCATTTCTTTTATTCGCCAGTTTTTTTCCATTTTATTTTACCTCCTTAAAATAAAAAATTGCCTGACGAATCATACTCGGGCAATAAAAAATAAAAAATTATCTTCTTTCATCCAGACTTTAACTGTCGGTTCTTGAATTTCACAAGATCATGCATTACGCGCGCAGACTATCACTGCCGGTAGGGAATTACGCCCTGCCCTGAAGATGATTCATTTAATTTATTTTAACATTTTTAATTTATTTTACAAGAAAAGTAACTATGTATGCGTTTTATTTTTTAAATATTTAGTATTAAAGTAAGCCTTATTGTATAATACGATTAGAAAAGACGAAAAGAGGTTTTTATATGGAAAACAAATTTGCTGCATTAATTATTATGGACGGCCTAGGTCTTGCAGCTCCTTCAGATTCTAATGCCGTAAGTCTTGCGAAAAACGATTATTTAGATTATTTATTAAAGACTTATCCAAATAGTACTTTAAAAGCTTCAGGTGAAGCTGTTGGTCTTCCTGAAGGCCAAATGGGTAATAGTGAAGTAGGACATTTAAACTTAGGAGCCGGAAGAATTGTTTGGCAATCATTATCAAGAATTAATAGTTCAATTAAAGATGGTAGTTTTTTTGAAAATAAAGCTTTTATTCAAGCGATTAATCATGTTAAGAAAAATAATTCTAAACTACATTTAATGGGTCTTGTCTCTGATGGTGGTGTTCATTCTCATTTAAATCATTTTAAAGCCTTATATGATTTAATTTCAAAGTATGAATTAGAAAACAAAACATATTTACACGCCTTTATGGATGGTAGAGATACTAAAACTGATGGTGGATATGATTATTTAAAAGAATTAATTAATTATGGCTTTCATGTTGCAACCGTTTCAGGTAGATATTACGCAATGGACCGTGATAATAACTGGGATAGAATTCAATTAGCTTATGATAATATGACTTTAGGAAGTAAGGAAGTATATCCTAATGCTTTAGATGGCATAAAATCATCTTATGAAAATGGTGTTACCGATGAATTTATTAAACCATTTTTAGTTAATAAAGATGGCTTAATTAAAGATAACGATGCCGTTATCTTTGTTAATTATCGTCCTGACCGGGCAATTAGAATGAGTACCGCTATTTCAAATCCTTTAGCAACGAAAGAATTAGTTACCGATGATAAACCTCATTTTAATTTATCACATCAACTTAAAAACATCTTTTTTGTTTCAATGATGCATTATAAAAAAACTGTTAAAGGAGTCCTCGCATATCCTCTTCAAAGTTTTAATGATTTATATGGTGAAGTAATAGAGAATGCTGGTTTAAGTCAAATAAGAGCGGCTGAAACTGAAAAATACGCTCATGTTACCTTTTTCTTTGATGGTGGTAAAGAAGTCCCTTTAAATCATTCAAAAAGAATTCTAGCTGAATCACCTAAGGTTGCTACTTATGATTTAAAACCTGAAATGTCGGCTTATGAATTAACTGATAAAGTTATCAAAGCTTTAAAAACTAAAAAATATCAAACAATGATCCTAAACTTTGCCAATCCCGATATGGTTGGTCATACCGGTTCGATTCCCGCAACTACTAAAGCAGTTGAAGTTACATTAGAATGTACTAAAAAGATAGTCGATGTAATTGTTAATGAACTAAAAGGAATCGCAATCGTTTTAGCCGATCATGGTAATGCCGAACAAATGCGTGATGAGGATGGAAATCCTCATACTGCCCATACGACTAATTTAGTTCCTGTTGTAATAACAAAACCAGGTCTTAAATTAAGAGAAGGTGGCGCACTTTGTGATGTCGCACCTACTTTACTTGACTTACTTAATATTAAACAACCAGAAGCAATGACTGGTAAGTCATTAATTATTAAATAATCCTTTTTACTAAAAAGACCATAATATCACAAGGTATTATGGTCTTTTATTATTTATCTAAATATTTAATAAAATCAAAGAGATTTAAATGTTTATAATAACTAGAAGTATAATCAAAATCATCAAGTGATACGATAATTCTTTCATAATTATCTTTAAGATGATAAAACGGTCTTGTTTCTCTTTCTCTAGTTTTAGGATCAATTAATGATTCCGTCACCTGTATATAGGTTGTAACATCATCCTTTATAGCGACAAAATCTATTTCTAAGTCTCTAAGAACCTTACCTGTATAAACCAAATAACCTTTTTTAATAAGTTCAAGATAAACAAAGTTTTCTAATACCCTACCACGATTACTATCTTTATTTGGGATTATTTGGTTTCTAATTCCAAAATCTATGACATAATACTTATTAAGGGTTTTAAGAACTTCTTTTCCCATTACATCATATCTCATACATTCATATAAAAAGAATGATTTAACCATTAAGTCTACATAATTATTAACAGCATCATAAGATACATTAATTTTATTACTTTTCATATGGTTATAAATATTATTTATAGAAATTTGGCTACCGACATGTTCTAAAATAAATCTCGCAACTGCGAAAAACTCTCTTTCTTTAGTAATTTTACCGCGTAAAATAATGTCTCTTTCAAAGATAGTTAAAAAAGTATCTTCTTTTAACTGATTTTTAATAATATCATTTTTAGCTAATACAATTCCTGGAAAACTACTATCTAAAAAATTAGCATAGCTTTTATTAAACTCTTTTTCATTTTTAAAGATCAATAACTCTTGATACGATAATGGATAAACTCTTACCGTTAAGTACCTACCTGATAAATAAGTTAAATGTTCACCTAAAAACATTCTAGCATTAGAACCGGTTGCATATATATCTATATTATAACTAACTCTTAAAGAGTTGATTACTCTTGCCCATTCATTAATTTCTTGCACTTCATCTAAAAACAGATACATTTTTTTATTGTTTATAGTTTTTCCTTCAATATATTTATGAAGAGCATCTTTATCTCTTAAATAATCAAATTTAGTTTGTTCATAGTTGATAGATATGATTTGTTTAGATGTAACACCATTATTTAATAAATAATTTTGCATCATTTTAAGGATGGTAGATTTTCCACTTCTTCTTACACCAATTAATAACTTAACGTAATCTGTATCTTTTGAAGCAATTAATTTATTTAGATAGGTTTCTCTTATTATCATAAAATTAATCTCCTAATATTATTCGATTTAATAATACTAAAAAAATGTAATATTTGCAAGTTTTTAGGTTATGAACCTGAAAAAATGTAATTTTAACAAGTTTTTAGGTTGTAAGTTTTAAGAGACACAATAATTATTTTAAAATATTACCTAAATTATCTAATACTAATATATTAACTTTTTTATTTTTTAAAGTATGAGTATCAATTCCAATAAAGTTCTTATAATAAAAAATATCACTACTAATCTTACCGTGATAAAACAAATTTAATCTTTCACTATGAAAATGACCAAATATATAAACTCTATCACCAGTATCAAATTCATTAATAAACTTAACTGTATCAGCAAAATTATCAATATACCATCTTGATTTAATTAAATCATATGAATATCCAGCGTGGATTAAGACTTTATTTCCAATTTCTATTTTTTCTTGCATATTTTTAAGTAAAGAAATTAAGTAAGGATGGTTTTTATTTATTGAGTCTCTAATTTTTTCAGTCGTATTACTATCTTTATCTGATAATTCAATTAAAGTATTTCCTAGACCATTATATCTAACATTAAAAATACCATCATCTTTACCTAATAAAAAGTTAAGTAAAAAATCATCATGATTTCCTCTAATCATTAACAATCTATTTAAGTCGTTAAAATGTTTTAAAAATCTTAAAACCATTAAGTTTTCATTGCCACGATCAAAATTATCTCCTAAAGAGATTAAGATATGATTTTCATTTTCTAAATCAAATCCTTTTTCTTCTAGGGCTTTTGATAAATACTTAAGATTACCGTGAAGATCACTAAATAAAAAATATTTCTTTTTTTCCATATCAATATTTTAACATGAA
>Ga0265293_10014092_pt1 | contig 10219 bp, 9 predicted proteins | sample Munlanlewell138R_FD_192505 | JGI IMG/M metagenome (GOLD analysis project Ga0265293, IMG submission 192505) | Leachate microbial communities from a municipal landfill in Southern Ontario, Canada - Leachate well 138R | ecosystem: Engineered > Solid waste > Landfill > Unclassified | place: Canada...
TTACAATGTAAACGCATACAAATACAAGGAGGTATTTATGAAAGAATACAAAACCAAGAACCTTCGAAACATTGCGCTTTTAGGGCATTTAGGCAGTGGTAAGACTTCGCTGACTGAAAGCCTGTTAAATGTTTCTGGAGTGACCAGCACCAAAGGTGAGGTGGAGCGTAAAAACACCAAGTCTGATTTTCTTGTGGAGGAACAAACACGTGGCTCCTCCATGCAAACATCTTTAATACCTATCGAATCACATGACTGCAAACTTAACTTCTTAGACGTCCCTGGTAATGATGAGCTCATTAGCGAATTATACCATGCCTTAGAAGTTGTAAAGGGTGCAGTCATTTTAATTGATGCAACTAAAGGGGTTGAAGTTGGTACTGAGCGCGTTTGGAACGAAATCAGACGTAGACGTATTCCAGCTGTTTTATTTATCAATAAAATGGATAAAGAAAATATCGATTATGAAGCACTTTTAGAAGATATTCGTACAAAACTAGGTAAAAGAGCTGTACCATTTACCTATCCTATAGGTCGTAAAGAAGACTTTGAGGGTTTTGTAAATGTAGTTGAGATGAAAGCTAGAATTTATAATGGTAAAACCTGTGAAGATGCTGAAATCTGGGAAGAAAAACAACCTAAAGTTGATCAATTGCGTGACATGATTATGGAATCTGTTGCTGAAACTTCTGAGGAGTTATTAGAAAAATATTTTGGTGGTGAAGAGATCACTAATGAAGAAATTACTAAAGCACTAAATTATGCAATTATAAATGGTGAATTAACACCGGTTTTAGTTGGTTCAGTCTTAAAGAATATTGGTGTAAATACACTACTAAAAATGTTGACAGACTTTTTACCTTCTCCAGATCAATTAAGAGAATTAGAAGCTAAAAAAGTTGGTAGTGAGGAAGTTATTCAAGTAAAAACATTAGATTCTGAACCTTTTTCTGGTTTTGTCTTTAAGACAATGATTGACCCATTTGTGGGTACAATTTCATATATAAAGATTAACTCAGGTATATTAAAAGTTGGTGATGAAGTTTATCACCCACAAAGTGATACGATGATTAAAGTTAACACTTTAATGACTTTAATTGGTAAAGAACAGATCCCTGTGGAGCAAGCATTTGCTGGTGATATAGTTGTAACAACAAAGCTAGATCAATTACGTACTGGACACACATTATCAGATAATAAGCGTCGTATCGTTTTTGATAAAGTTAAATTACCTACACCTGTAATGTATCAAGCAATTGAACCAGATGATGAAAAAGATGAAGATAAAATCTCAATGGCTTTAAACAAACTGAACATAGAAGATCCTTCTTTTGATATCCAAAGAAATAAAGAAACGGGACAACTTTTAATTGGTGGCTATGGTGTGAGTCATATTAAATATGTAACAGACCGTATGAAGAACTTATATAAGGTAAGTGTCTCATTTGAAGATCAAAAAATCGTCTATAGAGAAACAATTAAGAAAAAAGGAGTTGGTGAAGGTAAGCATAAGAAGCAATCCGGTGGTGCAGGACAATTTGGTCACGTATGGATTCGTTTCGAACCAACTGACAAGGATTTTGAATTTTCTGAAGAAGTGTTTGGTGGGGCAGTCCCTAGATCGTATTTCCCTGCAGTTGAAAAAGGGTTGATTCGCTCATTTGAAAAAGGGCCACTAGCGGGTTTTCCTGTTATTCATGTTAAAGCAACGCTATATGATGGTTCTTATCACTCCGTTGATAGTAATGAAATATCATTTGTTATGGCTGCTGATTTAGCATTTAAAGCTGCACTAAAAGAAATTGAACCAACAATATTAGAACCGATTTTATACTTAACTATTACAGTAAAAGAGGCATATGTTGGTGATGTCATGGGCGATATGAATAAACGTCGTGGACGCATACTTGGTATGGACCAAGCTGATGGTTATACCGTTATTACAGCATATGCACCAGAAGCTGAGGTTACAACATATGCAATTGACCTAAAAGCTATGACACAAGGCTCTGGACAATTTGAGCGTCGTTTTGACCGATATGAAGAAGTACCACAACATCAACAAGCAAAAGTTATTGAACAATATAAAAAGCAATAAAGTCATAACTTAACTACAATATATAAGGAGGTAACAAATTATGTATTGTAAGTTATGTCGAAATGTAATGTATAGAAAAAGAACGTTTAGGAATCTATTCCAAATAGAAAATAATGATGTATGCACGAATTGTTTTAAACAAAAAATGAATTATTTTCCATACTTTGTTGTACCAATTCAAAAAGGTTTACTTCATATCTTTGAATTATTTATAGAGGATATTAAGCATCCCGAGCACTACATCAATTACTTTAGACCCTACTATCAAGCATATGTAAAAAATCATATGACAATAGATGCTATCTATGTTGAAAAGTTAACTGATCAATTTATTGAATTATTTGATCTTATGGAAGTTGGACATCTCATCATTTTTACAAATAACTACAAGGAGGAATAATGTTATGAGATACGAAATTATTGGAAAGAATGGGTTTGTTGCTACTGAAGCGATTAAATCTTATGTAGTTAAAAAACTAGACAAAATCGTTAATATCTTTGATAGAAATGTTATTGATTCTGTACGTGTTGTTTTAAGAGTATACAAAGAGTATTCAAAAGTCGAGGTCACAATACCCGCACCATACATTATCTTAAGAAGTGAAGTTAGAGATCCTGATATGTATGCAGCGATTGACAAATCAGTTGATAAACTAAATTCTCAAATTCGTAGACATAGATCTAAAATTCGTCATCACTTTGAAAAGCGTGGACAAGATGTCTTTACACAAGACTTTAATTTAGAAGCAATGGACAAAGAAGTGCGCGCTAGACAATTAGTAAAATCTAAGAAATTCTCAATTAAACCTATGAGTGTTGAAGATGCAATTGCTCAAATGGAATTAAGTGGACATGACTTCTTTATATTCTTAGATGAAAAAACACATCATCCTCAAATAGTATATGCAAGAGAAGATGGTGACTATGCAGTGATAGAAGCAACACCGGATTTATATAAATAGTGTATTTAAGGTTAAAAGACAGGTATCATTTACCTGTCTTTAAAATAAAAAAAAACAACAAACAAGTATATAAATAAAAGTTTTGTTGTTAAAATAAGATAAACTAAGCATAATGAGGATTAATTATTGATACGTTTTTTACAAAAAATCATACTTTCAATTACAACAATGAGTCTAATCATAATTGTGGTAGGATGTATACCAAGTACATATACATTATCATTTGAAGCAGGTCCACATAATCGAGTGTTTGAAGATGTTATACTATCTAGAAATGATCCAGTTACACTTCCTGATATTGAACATTTTATATTAGATGGCAAAGTTCATCAATTTTTATATTGGTCCTATAAAGGCTCAAGATTTTCTAATGATCAAATGCCTTCAAAAAACATTCATTTGGTAGCAGTTTATGATATTTATAAAGGTATTCTATTTAAAACTACACCATCATCTATAAAAATAGAACCACTTAAAGCTAATGAAGGTTCTAGAATTTATGCACCAGATATCATACCTTTAGTTACAGGTTATGTTTTTAGTGGATGGATTAAGGATAGTAAACCATATATCTTTGATCGTATGCCAAATGAATCGATTACATTAACAGCAGATTATTTGTTTGTTGATAACCATTATAATCAGTTAACAACGTTACCTAAGATGTTTATTAATTTAGAAGACAATTATAACCTAAATAATGTTGATAAAGATAATTACATTAATGCACAAATTACAATTACAAGTGATGCATATAAATTAAGTTCAGCAACTGCTGAGTTTAAAGGCAGAGGGAATGGGTCTTGGTTTGGTTCAGGACCTAAAAAAGGTTACCGAATTAAATTTACTAGTAGAGAGTCCTTATTTGGCCTTGCATCTAATAGACACTGGGTAATTTTAGCAGGTGCTAACTTTTATGATACGACACTACTACGAAATAGCATAGCTTTTAATCTAGCAAACAATGTATTTTCAAACATTGAATATACAACATCAGCACAGCATGTAGAAGTTTATATAAATAGCCTATATCAAGGTGTTTACTTACTCGCAGAGCATGTTAGAGTCGATGATCAACGTGTAAATATCAAATCAGAATTTGGGATATTAGATACCGGGTATTTAATTGAATATGATGCATATGGTGAAGCAGAAGGTGAGATGGGTGTTGCATATTTTAGAGTTAATGGGTATAAATATCCGTTTGTGATGAAGTCTCCTGATTTTGAAGATTATTTAGAATCGGGTATTACACTAGATCAATACAAAGCACAAGTTAACTTCATAAAGAACTATGTTACAACAGCGTTTAGTGCTGCTTTAAATAAAGATCTTGAAACCTTTTTATCATATGTAGATATAGATTCATTTGTTGATATGTATTTATTGCATGAGTTGTTAAAAAGCACAGATACTGGTTGGAGTTCATTTTTCATGTATAAAAAACCAGGGGGTAAGCTTTATGCTGGTCCAGCTTGGGATTTTGATGCATCAATGGGTAAAAATAGAGGTGATCAGTCACCTTATGGTTATTATGTATCTAATCAAGTGATGCAATCATCAGATTTTACTGCAAGCGAACTTTATATAAGTTTGATGCAAATACCTGAATTTAGATTAATGGTACTTTCTAGGTGGCAAGTAGTATCCATTGCTTATAAATCATTTGTTAGTAATTTTTTAAGTACGACATATATAAATGCAAACAGGCTTGCTTTTGGGATCAATTTCTATAGATGGTCTAACCAAGATCCAAGTTATGGATATTACTCAACAATTAACAATGCAATGTCCATTTGGGCATCAGATGTTCATGGATTAAGAAATTGGATGCTTGAAAGAGCAAACTGGTTTGATAATGAAGCGAGTTCGCATTTATAAGTAAGATACATCAATTTATGATTTATATAAACAACTGCCAAAAGTAGTTGTTTTCTTTTTTATCAATCAAATTATGTCTATAATTTTATACGAGCTATGATACAATGTAAATATATGAAAGGATTTACATGCAAAGACTAAAATTTGGTATTAAAAACTCACGCATATGGCATTTGTGTAGTCAAGATATTGAAGTCAATAAGTCTATAACACTAGATAATTGGACGAGATACCGAGCGGAGTTTAGAGAAATATATTATTTAAATGATAGTATAAAATTTTTAGAAGTGGATCATTTTAATCACACTTTTAATTTTTTTGATGCGAATTTGCGTAAGCAAAATATTGATGATTTTAGAAAATACTTTAGAGATTATTTTAAATATCAAGAAATAAGAAGATAAAAAAAGATATCCGATGAAGGATATCTTAAATACTTATATTACGCGTTAAATAATGCTTCAACAGCTTCCCAATTAACAACATTGAAGAATGCTCCAACATAATCAGGACGTCTATTTTGATAGTTTAAGTAATATGCATGTTCCCACACATCTAAACCTAAAAGTGGTGTGCCATCTGCAAGTGGTGTATCTTGATTTGGTGTTGATGTTACAACCAATTTGTCACCTTTTTTAACGAGCCAAGCCCAACCAGAACCAAATCTAGTTTTAGCAGCATTTGAGAATGCTTCTTGGAAACTTTCAAATGAACCAAATGAATCATTAATTGCATCCAATAATTTGCCTGATGGTTTTTTACCATCATTTTTCTTTAATAGTGGCCAGAAGAATGCATGGTTAAAGTGACCTCCACCATTATTTCTTACTGCAGCTTGAATATCAACAGGAACTGAATCTAGATCTGCTAATAATGCTTTTAGATCATCCATAGTTTTTACTTTTAATTCTGGATGTTTTTCTAAAGCTGCATTTAAATTTGTGATATAAGCTTGATGATGCTTTCCATGATGAATCTCCATAGTCTTTGCATCTATAAATGGTTCTAACGCATCGTATGCATATGGTAATTTTTCTAGTGTAAATGCCATAATTTATAACGCCTCCTTGTTTAATTTGACACTTCTATCTTACTCTAAATTTGCGTTTTTTTCAACCTTTAAGCATTATGTAAGAGATTGTCGACAATTTCGTTATCGATATCTATATAGATAGTTTTTTCGTTTTTGATTTAACAAATGAAGCAGGTTTACCACTGATTTTACTGACATTTCTAAATAATGTGTAATTAATTGGGATAGAACTAGATTCCTTTTGACTAGAAAAATATGCAGCAAGCATTGCAGCCGTTCGTAATACTTTTTCAGTTAAATCTGGAGTACGCACCAACACATGTGAACCTGGTGCGTCCTTAACGTGGAACCAGTAGTCGTTTGATTGTCCAAGTTGTGAGACAAGATGTGCATTTTGGTGTGCGTTCTTTCCTATAAAGTATGTTGTCTCATCAATGTTTAATGTCAGTAGTTTAACCTTATGCTTGGTTGGTCTAGACTTTTTAACTTTTTGTTTAAAAAAACCAAAAGGTTCTAGAATTTCCTTAAAATCATTTAAGGCATCAATATCGGTTAATTGTAGTTCAACTAGATAATATTCAAAGATTTCTTTTTCGGATAATACTTTATCAATTTCAGGTTCTAAGTAACTAATTGCACGTTTACCTTTTTGATACTTGTTATAAAAATTTTGTGCATTCTTAGATAATGTTAATGTATAATCAAGTTCAATATCACCTATATATTTGAAATGGTCTGTTAAATTTTTACCACTACTATAAATTAAATCACCTTTAATTTTTTCAGTTAACATCTCATGTGCATTTTCAAGTTGTTTGACCAGTTGAATATGTTTTTTTTCAAGTTTTTTTATCTGATTTTGGATAAATGTTTTATAAACCGAGCGATGATCTTTCAAATCCATTTGTCTTGCATCTAATGCTTCGCTTAAGGTGTTATATTTTTGTGTAGGACCTTCAAATATATTGAAAAAGTAGGATTTATTATCTTTTAATGATAATGTTGGCGCTAAGTCTAACTTAAGTGGGTGTTTTCCAGTTTCAGATAAATATTTTGCGAGTCTTAAAGATATACCAAGATATGTTTCAGTGATAGCTTTTGGTGTAAGAATTGCATCAAATGTATAATTTTGTGCATCTAGTTTATCACTTAGAAAATAGCTGAATGTTGCATTAGGAATCAAATGTCTACCATCTAAGACAAACATTTTTTTATACAAATCAACAATTTTATGATCTTCAATTAAGTATAAATTGGCATGACGTCCCATGGCTTCAAAAATTAGTTTTCTTTGAACAGGACCATATATGAAATCATATACTGTAAAATTAAACTCTATTACACGATCGGATTTATACTGGTTAATAGAATTTAAGATACCACCTTCTAAATACTTTTTTAACTGACCTAAAAAATTAGAATTATCTTTTTTGGGTGGTGCAGATTTTGTTAGATATGTACTTGTAAAGCTTGCATTTAAATTTATGATTAAGTGATGTCTTTGTTTTTGAGCATACAATGAAAAAACAAACATAAGACCGTTTAGCCATATAGATTCTACACGTGTATTTTCAACAGATTGATTTAATTCTTTTATTAAATAATGTGTGTATATTCCGTCTAAAGCCATAATTAAATACCTCAATAATACTATATCATGAAAATGATTGAAACTATTTACATAAAACCAACTTTCGTATATAATAAACTAAACGAAGAGTTAGGAGAGTCACATGAAATTAAATGAACGCGGATTGCTCATCGTCATATCTGGACCATCTGGTGTAGGAAAAGGAACAGTGCGTAAGGCTCTTTTTGAATTGAAAAATCATAACTTAGAGTATTCTGTATCAGTCACAACCAGACCACCTAGAGCAGGTGAAGTTGATGGAAAAGACTATTATTTTGTAAATCGTCCTCAGTTTGAAGAAATGATTAAACAAGATAGATTCTTAGAATATGCAGAGTTTGTTGGAAGTTATTATGGTACACCAAAAGATAAAATTGATGAACTTTTAGATAAAGGTAAAGAAGTTGTTCTTGAAATTGAAGTTGATGGTGCACTTCAAGTTCGTGAGAAAATGAAAGAAGCCGTCTTTATATTTTTAGTACCACCAAGTAAAAAAGCATTACTTGAACGATTAAGCCAACGTGGAACTGATTCAGCGGAAATTGTTAACAAACGTTTCCAAAAAGCAGAATCTGAATTTAAACTGGCATATAAATATGATTATATTGTCGTAAATGATGATGTAAAAAATGCAGCTGATCGTATTATGGCAATTATCCGTGCAGAACATGCAAGAACACAAAGAACGATTCAAAAATACAGCCAATTAATGGAGGAGTAAATATGAAAAAAACAAGAACAGGATTAAATTATCCTACAATTGACGTTTTGTTAGACAAAATTGATTCTAAATATAAATTAGTGTATGCTGCAAGTAAAGTAGCACATATAATTGAAAGAGAAAATTTAGATGTAAAAGACTCAAAATCTGTAACAACCGTAGGTAAAGCATTAGAAGAAATTGTAAATGGTAAAGTAACTGTTACGTTCATGGAATGAACATAACAGTTTTTTTTCGTACAAATTTTAAATTTTTAATAGTTTTGCCCACAATAACCTATAATTAGCATATTTTTTAGTATAATAGATTTAGGTGATTAAATGAAAGATAAATTAGCTATACTACCAAGCGACCCTGGATGTTACTTAATGTTAAATGCATCTGGTGATGTCATTTATGTAGGTAAGGCTAAAAATTTAAAAAATCGTGTGAGTTCGTACTTTAGAGGTGCACACAATGCAAAAACAGAAAAACTTATCTCTGAAATCAGAGATTTTAACTATGTTGTCACAAATTCTGAGCAAGAATCACTTATTTTAGAGTATAACTTAATCAAAAAATATGCACCACTTTATAACATTCGTTTAATAGATGATAAAAGTTATCCATATATAGAGATTACTAATGAACGTGATCCAATGCTTGTTGTTTCTAGATATATTGAAGTTGATAAAAATAAAATACTCTTTGGACCATACCCAAATTCTAAATCTGCAAGAGAAACACTTAAACTGCTACAACGCCTATATCCACTTAGACGTTGTAATCCGGTAGATAAGAAACCATGCTTATATTATCATATGGGTTTATGTTTAGGTCCCTGTGCACATGAGCATGTAGACTATAAACCAAATATAGACCGTATCACTAAGTTTTTAAAAGGTGATGTAAGAGATGTTTTAAATGAACTTGATGTGCGTATGAAACAATCATCTGAAACTTTGGAGTTTGAAAAAGCTTTAGAATATCGTGATATGATACAAGCTGTTAAAGATACTACCGAAAAACAAATAATGAGTTTAAATGATTATAAAGACCGTGATTTTATTAGTTTTGCATCAAACGAAGATGATATTGCTATACAAATTTTAATGATGCGACAAGGTCGCATCCTAGATACACATAAAAATGTAATTTCATTTATGACAGATCCTGTAGAAACATTTTTATCCTATATTAAAAATTACTATGACAGATATTTATTACCAGATGAATTAATCTTTGATCAACAAATACCTTTAGATGTACTTCAAATGTACTTTAAAAATAAAGTGATTGTACCAAAAATTGGTGATAAGAAAAAATTAATAGACTTAGCACAAAAAAATGCGTTAGAAGATCTTACACATTACTATAAACTTTATCGTTCAAAAGAAGAAAAGTTAGGTGAACAACTACAATCACTTGAAGCTTTATTTGATAAGAAGATTAACTATATCGAGGTTTTTGATAATGCGCATCTATTTGGAACAGCACCAATCTCAGGCATGATTGTTTGGAAAGACTATCATTTTGAAAGAAAAATGTACCGTAAATTTCATTTAAAGACAACCTCAAATGATGATTATCAAGCAATGAAAGAAGTACTTTACAGAAGATATCAAAGACTTTTGGTTGAACGACAATCACTACCTGATTTGATTTGTGTAGATGGTGGCAAAGGTCAAGTTTCTGCTGCGCTTGAAATTGTTGATATGCTCAATTTAAAAATACCTGTTCTTGGATTAAAAAAAGATAAGTACCATCAATTAGAAGGTTATGTTATTGATGATCAAGTCGAGCTGATTGATAAGAAAACACCACTTTACCAATTCTTAGGTAGTTTATCTGAAGAAGTACATCGTTTTACAATTACATTTCACCAAAAAACTAAGAATCGCAAGGACTATGCCTC
>Ga0265293_10014093_pt1 | contig 10218 bp, 10 predicted proteins | sample Munlanlewell138R_FD_192505 | JGI IMG/M metagenome (GOLD analysis project Ga0265293, IMG submission 192505) | Leachate microbial communities from a municipal landfill in Southern Ontario, Canada - Leachate well 138R | ecosystem: Engineered > Solid waste > Landfill > Unclassified | place: Canada...
AGCGGGCCGACGACGCCGATCTTCAATTCGGCCGCCAGCCCGGCGCCGCCGGACAGAAGCGTGGCCCCCAACAGGGTGGCACAGAAGGTTTTCGCGAGTTTCATTGATTTCCCTCTCTGGTTGACCGCCGGGGTTTTCCGGTCGGGGCTGGCGCGGACCGTTCCGGTCAGACCGGCTCGGTGCCGCACCATTCTGCGATGAACAGCGCCATTGCCTTGGTGACGCTGCGGACGGATTCGAGGCTGACATATTCGTCGAAGCCATGGATGTTGCGCGAGATCGGCCCGTAGCAGAGCGTTGGGATGCCGTTGTAGAGCGCATAGACGCGGGCATCGAGATAGGCCGGGGTTGTGAAGCTCTTCAGCTTCTCGCCGAAGGCGGCCTCGTGGGCCGTGGCCAGCGTGTTCTCCGCGTCCGAGCCGGGCTCGAGATAGTAGCCTTCCGCGTTGAAGCCGTTCTGGGTGACGCGGGCCGGGTTCTGGGCGAGGAAGCGGTCGCCGCGCGAGAAGTTCGCGACGTGGTCCTTGATCTCCTTCAGCTTCTCCTGCGCCTTTTGCCCGGGATAGATCGAGACGCGGACCTGGAACTTGCACCAGGCCGGAACCGAGGAGCCCCAGTCGCCGCCCTGGATGATGCCGATATTCATGTTGATCGGGTGGTCCATGTCTTCGAAGCCGCGATGCTCGGCCTTCTCGGCATTCCAGCGCGCCTCGATCTCGCGCAGCGCGCCGATGACGCGATAGGCGGCGTCGATGGCGTTGGCGCCCTCGCCCATCTCGCGGACGTGGACCGGGATGCCGCGCACCTCGACCTCGAACCACAGCACGCCGGCATTGGCCCGGTTCAGCATGTTGTCCTCGGGCTCGGGGATCAGCGCGGCTTCAGCGGTGTAGCCGCGCAGGAAGGTCTGGAGCGCGCCGTTGCCGGTCGATTCCTCCTCGACCACGGATTGCAGGTAGACGGTCGCGGCCGGTTGCAGGCCGATGCGGCGCAGCGCCTCCAGCGCGAAGACGTTGGCGGCGGCGCCCGCCTTCATGTCGCCCGCGCCGCGGCCGTACATGCGGTCGCCGACGATCTCGCCGCCATAGGGGTCGTGTTCCCACATGTCGAGCGGGCCGACGGGAACCACGTCGGTATGGTGCTGGAGGATGAGCGAGCGGCCCTTCTCCTCGCGCGGATGGTGGATGCCGACGACGATGGGCGCGCGCGAATGGGTGTCCGAGAACGGCGCGCCGCCCTCGTGCGCCGTCAGCGCCGCCTCGTCCATCTCGAAGCGATCCATCTTGAAGCCGCGCGCCTCGTAGTCGTGGTAGAGGAAGTCCTGGATGGTGAATTCCTCGCCGCGCTGCGAGGCGAAGGAGACCAGCTTCCTCGTATAGGCGATCTGTTCATCGAAACCCTCGTCGACCGAGCGCATGATCGCAGCACGCAGTTCAGCATCCAACGCCATCAACCTCAACTCCCGATTTTCCTGTCGATAAGCACAGGAAGCAAAAACGGCCTTCTGGAGTCAATCCATGATTTGATAGTATCAAGGAATGATACGCTCCTGTCAGGAAGGCTCAAACCGTGACCGACGATTCCCGTGTCCCCGACGCCCATATGTCCGCCGATGCTCACGCCCCTGCCGATGCTCATGACGGTGGCGGGCAGGCCGCGCCGGGCATGCGCTCGGTCGAGCGCGTCGCGGCGATCCTCAAGAGCTTCACGCCGGCGCGCCCGATCCTGACGCTGGCCGAGGTGGCGGCCGCGGCCGGGCTGGACAAGAACACGGCGCGCCGGCTGCTCATCGCGCTGACCCGCACCGGCTTCGTCCGCCGCGACGGCATCGAGGGCACCTACGGCCTCGACATCGGCGTGCTGAAGCTCCAGCCGGCCATCATCGGCCCGCGCCTGCTGCGCGAGACGGCTGCGCCTCATCTTTCGCGGCTGACCGGCGAGACCGGGATGACCTCCTTCTTCTGGCTGCCCGACCCGGACGGCGCGATCTGCGTCGAGCGGGTGTGGGCCGCCGGCGTCTTCCTCGACGTGCTCGGCTCGATGCCGGGCACGGTCGTGCCGATCAACGTGGCGTCCGGTCCGCGCGTCATCCTCGCCCATATCGGCGAGCGGGCGCGGCTGGACTGGCTGGCGCGGCCGCAGCCGGTCTGCACCCGCTTCTCGCAGACCGATCCGGCGGCCCTGCTGCGGGCGACCCGGCGCATCCGCGAACAGGGTTACGAGCTGGTCGCCAACGACTACATCGTCGGGCTGACCGGGCTCGGCGCGCCTGTCTTCGACCGGCAGGGCGTTTTCGTCGGCGCGGTCTCGGTGACGAGCCGCTCGGCGGATTTCGACGACCGCGACGCGCTGGCGCGCATCCTCGCCGCCGTGCGCGAGACGGCCTCCGACATCGGCCTCGGCCTCGGCGCGGTGCAGCCGGTCCAGCTCTAGGCACAGAAGGGTGGACGCCGCCGCCATCTAGCGGCCCGCCGGGCTGTCGGGCCAGAAGCGGGTGCCGGCGCGGGCGAGCCCGCCGCCGAGGCCGATGGCGACGCCGTCTGCGCGCCAGCAGGCCGCGCCCTCCATGTCGCCCTCATCGAAGGCGATGGCGCACATGCCGCCGCCGACATGCGGCAGGCGCTGCGTCACCCAGCCGCGCGCCCGCAGCGCCTCCTCCGTCGCGGCCGGGAAGCCGTCCTCGATCTCGAGCTCGGCCCCTTGCGTCCCCCCTTGCGTCCACAGCCGAGGGGCCTCGACCGCCTCCTGAAGCGTCATGCCGTATTCGAGCAGGTTCACGATGGCTTGCATGACGCTGCCGAAGATGCGCAGGCCGCCGGGCAGGCCGATGGCATAGCGCGGCGTGCCGTCCCTGAATACCAGCGTCGGCGCCATCGAGGTGGTGACGCGCTTGCCCGGCGCGATCGAGTTGGCCCGGCCGGGCACGGGGTCGAACAGCGCCATGTAGTTGTTCGGGATGATGCCGGTGCCGGGGATGATCATGCGCGCCCCGAACAGGCCGTTGATGGTCTGGGTGGTGGCGACGATGTTGCCGTCGCGGTCGGCGGTCGTGACATGGGTGGTGTGGGCCTCGAAGGCCGAGGGCACGCCGGCCTTCCACGCCTGCGTCCGCTCCTGCGAGATCAGTGCGCGGCGCTCGGCGGCGTAGTCGGCCGATATCAGCCGCTCGACCGGCACGTCGACGAAGGCGGGGTCGGCGGTCGAGGCGGCGCGGTCGGCGAAGGCGATGCGCAGCGCCTCCGCCGTCAGATGCGCGGCCTCGGCGCTGCCGAAGCCCATGCTGGCCAAATCGAAGCCTTCGAGGATCGACAGCATCTGGATGACGTGGACGCCGCCGGCCGAGGGCGGCGGCGGGCCGGCGATCTCGTGGCCGCGAAAGCTGCCGCGAACCGGCGCGCGGGTGATGGTCTCGACGCTTTCGAGGTCGGCGCGCTCCATCACCGAGCCTGCTTCACGCAGCGCCTCGACGATCCGCGCGCCGAGCGCGCCGCGATAGAACGCATCCGGCCCGCCGGCGGCGATGGCCGAGAGCGTCTCGGCATAGTCCGGCATCGTCAGCCGGTGTCCGGCAGGCAGCGGCTCGCCGTCGAGGGTGAGGATGCGCCGCGCTTCCGCGTCCTGTCTCAGGTCGTGGCATGCCTCGCCGATGCAGGCGGCGAGGTAGGGCGTGACGGAAAAGCCGCGCCGCGCGTGGCGGATCGCCGGCTCCATGACGTCGGCGAGCGGCAGGGTGCCATACTGTTCCAGCGCGTCGCACCAGCCGCGCAGCGTGCCCGGCGTGGCGACGGCGCTGGCGCCGTGGGTGTTGGCGCGACCCTCGACCTCGTAGCCGAGGCCGGTGGGGCGGAACATGTCGGCGCGGGCCGCGCCCGGCGCCCGGCTCTGACCGTCGAGGACGACGTGGCGGCCGTCGGCCATGCGGATATGCGCCATGCCGCCGCCAACGATGCCGACCATCATCGGCTCGACCACGGTGAGCGTGAAAAGCGTCGCGATGGCCGCGTCGACGGCGTTGCCGCCGGCCGCCAGCATCTCGGCCCCGGCGGCGCTGGCCAGCGGATGGTTGGAGACGACCATGCCGTCGCGCGAGCGCGCCGGATGCTTCTCGGGCGTGAAAGTCGCCTTGGCCCTCGCCCGCCAGTTCGTCGTCATGCCTGTCCCTCCAGAGTTTCCAGCACCTGTCCCAACGTGTCGGCGACGAGGTCGATCTCGGCCGCGCCAACCGTCAGCGGCGGCCTGATCTTCAAGACGTTGTGCTCCCTGCCGCAGGAGCTGATGAGCACGCCGGCTTCCCGCATGCCGTTGACGACGCGCGCGGTCGCGTCCGCGCCGGCGATCGCGACGCCGATCATCAGCCCCGCGCCGCGCACGGCGGTGATGGCGGCGTGGCGCTCGGCCAGCCGTTCGAGCGCCGAAACGAGACGCGCGCCCATGGCTGCCGCGTTGGCCTGCAACCCCTCGCCCTCGATGGCGTCGAGCACGGCAAGCGCGGCCGCGCAGGACACCGCATTGCCGCCGAAGGTGTTGAAATAGCGCGAGGTGCGGCCGAACTCGGCCACGACCTCGCCGCGCACGGCGATGCCGGCGATCGGCTGGCCGTTGCCCATCGGCTTGCCCATCGAGACGATGTCGGGCACGACGCCGTGGCGCTGGAAGCCCCAGAAGTGCGCGCCGGTGCGGGCGAAGCCGGGCTGGACCTCGTCGGCGACGAAGATGCCGCCGGCGCGGCGGATGGCCTCGACGGCGGGCGCGAGGAAGCCGGCCGGGTCGGGGCGGACGCCGTCGCTGGTGAACATGGTGTCGACGATCAGCATCGCCGGACGGATGCCGTGGCGGCGTAAGTTCGCGATGGCGCGCTCGACCGCCGCGCCGAAGCCGTCCGGCCCCTCCGCGCCCGGATCGCCCGGCGCCGGCACCGTGGCGACGTGCCGCCCGAGATCGACGGAAGGACCCAGCGAGGGCGAGAACTGCGCCACCGCGTCGGTGATGCCGTGATAGGCGGTTTCGGTGACGACGATTCCGCTCCCGCCGGTGAAGCCGCGCGCGATGCGCCAGGCGAGGTCGTTGGCCTCGCTGCCGGTGCAGGTGAGCATGACGTGGCTCAACCCGTCCGGCATCGTCGCCAGCACCCGTTCGGCCAGCGACAGGATCGTCTCGTGCATGTAGCGCGTGTTGGTGGCGAGCACGCCTGCCTGCCGTCGGATCGCCTCGACCACGCCCGGATGGCAATGGCCGAGCGAGGTGACGTTGTTGTAGGCGTCGAGATAGCGCCGGCCGGCGGCGTCGATCAGCCACGCGCCCTCGCCGCGCACGAAATGCAGCGGCTCGTCATACATCAGCCGGTAGGCCGGGCCGAGCAGGCGCGCGCGCCGCTCGACCAGCGCCTGCGAGGCGGGATCGAGCGCCACCTTTCCGGGAACGAAGGCATTGGCCATGGCCGTGTCGGCGGGTTTCATCGGCGCTCATCCAGTGCTGTCACGATCCAGTCGAGATTGTCCCGCGCGCTCGCCGCGCGCAGCGCCAGAAGCGCGGCGCGAGCCGGGGCGTTGTTGCGCAGGATGTAGGCGGCGTTTTCCGGGTGCAGCCGCGCGCGGTAGCCGGTGATCAGCAGCGTCGTCGCCAGCCGCGCCTCGATCAGCAGCGGCAACAGGCGGATCTCCTCCTCGCGCAGCGGCAGCTCGCGGTGATAGGCGGCGATGAACTCGGCCGCATGGTCGCGCCCGGCCTCGGCCCCCAGCTGGTAGGAAGCGGCGACGGCGAGGTCGTTGACCAGCGGCGCGGTGGCGATGTCGCCGAAGTCGATGATGCCGGCGATCCGGTCGGGGTCGGCGGCATCGACCAGCACGTTGTGGAAGTTCAGGTCGTTGTAGATCACCTGCCGGCGAAGGCCCGGCAGCGCCGGCCGCACTGTCGCCGCGAAATCGGCGAGCACGGCAGAGACGGCGGCGCGGGCGCGCCCGTCCTCGATGGCCGGCACGAGATCGGCCAGCCGGTCGAGATGGCTGATGTCCCATTGCAGGTAGTGGTTCTGGCCGGGATGGGAGAAGCCTTCGAATGCCCGGCCGATGCCGGCGAGGCAGCGGGCGAGATTCTCGCGCTGGCGGCGCGAGCGCGGCGCCTGCACCAGCGGCCGGCCCTCGAGCCAGTTGAGCACCCGCACCACCGAGCGCCTTCCGTCCGGCAGCGCCGCGACGATCTCGTCGGCGCCGTCGAGCGCGGAGCGGACGCGCGGCACCGGCAGGCCGGGCGCGGCGCGCTCCAGATGGCGCAGCGCCGCGGTCTGGAAATCGGTGATCGAGCGCGCCTCGCTCGGATTGGCGACCTTCATCACCCATTCCGAGCCGTCCTCGCGACGCAGGTGGAGGTTCTGGTCGCGCTCGGCGGTGAGCGGCCGAACCTCGGCGCAGGCGAGGCCGAAACCCGACCGCGCCAGCCGCGCGGCGTCGTCGGCCGTCAGCGCCGGCGGGGTCGAGATCAGGGTCGCGGCTTCGGCGGGCATGGCGAGCGTCACGAGGCGGCCTCCGCCGGTCGGGGGAAGGGGCGATGCGAAGGGTTGTCACGGCGTGCAACTGGCGGCATGGTGACGCCTCGAATGCCGGTATCTCCTTGCCGCGCAGGAAGGGACGGATACGGGCCAGGATGACGGGACGCCTCGAATACAAGCCGCTCAACGACCAGGCCTACGACGCAATCAAGCAGGGGCTGATCGCCGGCCGCTTCGCGCCGAAACAGGTGCTGGTGCTGCGCAATCTGGCGACGAGCTACGGCATCTCGACCACGCCGGTGCGCGAGGCGTTGCAGCGGCTGGTCGGCGAAGGGCTGCTCGAGATGCTGCCCAACCGCTCCATCGCCGTGCCGGACTGGGACGTGGCGAAGTTCACCGAGCTGTTCCGCATCCGCCGCGAGCTGGAGGGGCTGGCGGCGGAGCTGGCGACGCCGCTGATGACGCGCGCCGGCATCGCCGAGCTGACGGCGACGGCCGACGAGATGGACGCGGTGCTGGCCGGGGGGCGCGTCGGCGACTACGTGCCGCTGAACCAGCGCTTCCACTTCACGCTCTACCGCGCGGCCAACTCGCCGCGCCTGCTGCGCATCATCGAGAATCTGTGGGGCGAGGTCGGCGCCTACATGAACGAGCTGTTCGCCGAAGGCGCCTACGACCGCATCGCCAACGACGCCCACCGCGCCATCCTCGCCGCGCTGGCGAAGCGCGACGGCGAGGCCGTGCGCCGCCATCTGGTCGCGGACATCTCGGTCGCCACCGAGGCGATGCTGCCCCGCATCCGCGCGCTCGCCGGCGAGCCCGGACCTGACGAAGCGCCCACAGGCTGAAAGGGCGCTCGGCCCGACCGGACGGCACGGGCATCGGACACCGGCGCGCGCCGGAAAAAACGCCATGCGCCGAAACCGCGCCGACGAGGACGCCACCGCCGGAAAGGCCGCAGCCGAAACCAGCGCCGGACCCGTCGCATGCGAAGACGCCCCGCGCGAAAACATCGCGCACGATAACGCCGTCGATTCTCCGATCCGCTGCCGAGGCGGCATGTCAGCGCCTCCCGTCCCCGTGCTTCCCACTCTTGTGATATCATATCACTACACCGCCCGACGGATGTCAACGCGCCGGCGCACGATGCACGATGCACGGATGTGCGATGGGAACGGAAAGGGCGCGCATGGCCGCGTCCGCGCCTTGGAGCGCATGGGCGCAGCTCGTCCGCTCTTAACGGCGTGATCGCCAGCCGGCTCCGGTCCCGCCGCCTTCTCCCGGCAAACGGCAGGCAATTGCACAAGGAAATTCGCGACCCACCGTCGTCCCGGCCAAGGGGACGCGAAATGCCCGCCGAGCAGGTTTCATTCGTCGGAAAATCATCAGTGACGGCCGGGATTCCGCACTGGCGTGCCTCGGCGCCCTCATGGCGAACCGGAACCCGGCCGCGCCGCCAACGGCGATGAGTCCCGGAGAGCATCCGCTGCATTCCGGCTTCCGGGCTGGCGTCATGGCCGATTGTCCTGCCGTGGCAGGGGAGAATGAAGGCGCGGCGAGCTTCGGGGGCCGGTCGCCCCCGTCAGTCCTTCAGCTCGATCTCGACGAAGGCGATCTCGGCATCGGTCTCGTTGATGATGTTGTGCTCGACGCCCATGGGCCGGGCGTAGCTCATGGCCGTCTCGATCGGATACTGGCCGCGGCCGTCGCGATTCTCCACCGTCAGCGCGCCGCCCTGAACCGGCACGACGACATAGTCGTATTCATGGACGTGCCAGCCGGTCTCCGTGCCCGGCGCGAACCGCCAAAGGGTGACGCGCGTACGCTCGTCCTCGTGCTGCAACTGGCCCAGGGCATTCTTGCACATGACGTTTCTCTCCGATGGATCGTACGGGCAGGGTTCCACGATTCGATGCGCCCCGCCAGCGGCAGGCCGGGGATTCGGGCTGCGCCAGCCGCGTCCCGGTTATTGGCGGACCGGCCGCACCACGGTCTGGCTCTGGACGCCGAGGCCGTCGATGCCGGCGCGCACCGTCTCCCCGCCCTTGAGGAAGACGGGCGGCTTGCAGCCCATGCCGACGCCGGGCGGCGTGCCGGTGGCGATGACGTCGCCGGGCTCGAGGCGCATGAACCGGCTGACATAGCTGACGATCCGGCGCACGCCGAAGATCATCGTCCGGGTCGAGCCGTCCTGATAACGATGGCCATCGACCTCGAGCCACAGCCGCAGGTCCTGCGGGTCGCCGATCTCGTCGGCCGTCACCAGCCACGGCCCGAGCGGCGCGAAGCCGTCGCAGCTCTTGCCCTTGTCCCACGTGCCGCCGCGGTCGAACTGGAAGCCGCGCTCCGACAGGTCGTTGACGATGCAGTAGCCGGCGACGTGGTCGAGCGCCCGCTCCTCCTCGACATAGCTCGCCTCCGCGCCGATGACGATGCCGAGCTCGACCTCCCAGTCGACCTTTTCGGCGTCGCGCGGGATGACGATCGGGTCGTTCGGCCCCGAGATCGCGCTCGACGCCTTCAGGAAGATGATCGGCTCTGCCGGGATCGGCAGGCCCGCCTCGCGCGCGTGGTCCTCGTAGTTCAGCCCGATGCAGATGACCTTGCCGACCCTGCCGACGCAGGGGCCGATGCGCTCGGGCCGGATGACGGGCAGGCCGCCGAGGTCCGTCTTCCGCAAGGCCGAGAGCGAAGCGTCGCCGAGGATCGCGCCGTCGATGTCGGCGATGACGCCCGACAGGTCGCGGACGTTGCCGTCGTCGTCGAGTGCGGCCGGCGTCTCCCGGCCGCGCTCGCCCACGCGCAGCAGCTTCATGGCGTCTGCACCCGATCGGCGGCGCCGGCGGCGAGCAGATCGCCGAAATTCATCCAGTGCGAGGTCGCCAGCCAGCCGGCGTCGACCGGGATCGAGGCGCCGGTGACGGCGCTGGCGTCGTCCGACAGCAGGAAGCCGACCACGGAGGCGATCTCGTCGATCTCGACCAGCCGCGCCAGCGCGCTCGCCTGTTCCAGCACGCGCGGGTCACGCTTGCCGGAGTCCATCTTCGCCTGCAATATCGGCGTGCGCGTGAAGCCGGGCGCCACCGCGTTGACGCGGATCGACTTCGCGCCGAGCTCGCCCGCCGAAAGCTTGGTCAGGGCTCCGAGCGCGACCTTGCTCGGTGCGTAGGCATGGAGCGGAAGCGGCCGCGGCTCGTTGATCGAGGTGATGTTGACGATGGCGCCGCCGCCATTGCCGGCCATCATCGCGCCGAACCACTTCGTGCAGTGGAATGCGCCGAAATAGTTCACGTCCCAGACCTTGCGCTGGTGGTCGAGGTCCATCTCCAGCAGCGGCACCGCGTCCTGCAATATGCCGGCGGCGTTGACCAGGCCCGCCACCGCGACGCCGCGCCCGGCAAGGGCGTCGGCGCAGCGTTCCACGGCCTCGGCGCTGGCGACGTCGAACGCAGCGACGTCGAGCCTGTCGGACGCTCCGATCCGGGAGCGCATGGCGTCCAGAGCTTCCGGCGTCAGATCGGTCGCCAGCACGCGCCAGCCGTCGGCGAGCAGGCGCTCGACGATGCCGGAGCCGATCCCGCCCGCCGCGCCGGTGACGACGATGCTGGCGCCGGCCTCGCGCAGGCCGGCCATCAGGTTGCGTTGCCTTGTCATGGTGCTCATCGGAACCGCCTCCGTCGCGGTCTGGTCGGGTTCAGGCGGGAATGACCTTGCGCCACGGCATCACCTCGATC
>Ga0265293_10014094_pt1 | contig 10217 bp, 7 predicted proteins | sample Munlanlewell138R_FD_192505 | JGI IMG/M metagenome (GOLD analysis project Ga0265293, IMG submission 192505) | Leachate microbial communities from a municipal landfill in Southern Ontario, Canada - Leachate well 138R | ecosystem: Engineered > Solid waste > Landfill > Unclassified | place: Canada...
GATTCGCCCGCCAGGTAGCGCCGCCAGGTAGCGCCGCCAGGTCTCGCGCTGGAACGCGGCGGGTTTCCAGCCGCGCTGTGCGAACCACGCCACCAGCGGCGTATCCCAGCGTTGCCGCTTGTTCGTCATCGCGCCAGCGCCTTGAGCGTGTCGAGCCGGTCCGCCTCGGCGGCCGGTTTGTCCTGCCGCCAGCGCAGGATGCGTGGAAAGCGCAGCGCCACGCCGGACTTGTGCCGTTTGGAAATATTGACGCCTTCGAAGCCCAACTCGAAGACCTGGACCGGCTCGACTGACCGCACGGGACCGAAACGTTCGAGCGTGTGGGCGCGCAGCCACCGGTCCAGCGCCAGGATTTCCTTGTCGGTCAGCCCGGAGTAAGCCTTGGCGATCGGCACCAGGCTGTCGCCCTCCCACAGGCCGAAGGTGTAGTCGGTGTAGAGTGTGCTCCGGCGGCCGTGACCGGCTTGTGCATAGATCAGGACCGCATCAATGGTCAGCGGATCGATCTTCCACTTCCACCAATCGCCGCGCCGTCGGCCGCTTTGGTAGGGCGCGCTGGCGCGCTTGAGCATGAAACCTTCCACGCCGCGTTCGCGTGAGACGCCGCGCAAGTCCGCGGCTTCGTCCCAGCTGGACGCATGCACCAGCGGCGACAGACGCAGCCGGGGATCGGGATGGGCATGCAACAGCGCTTCAAGACGCCGCCGCCTTTCCTGCTGCGGCAGGGTGCGCAGATCCTCGCCGTCCAGTTCCAGCAGGTCGTAGGCCAGCATCTGTACCGGGGCTTCGGCCAGCCATTTAGGCCCGGGCTTGAGCCGCTGGATGCGGGTTTGCAGGGCCGAGAACGGCATCGGCTGGCGGTTTTCAGCTTGCCAGGCCAGCAGTTCCCCATCCAGCACGCAATCGCGGTCCAGCGCCGACGCGGCGGTTTCCACTTCGGGGAACCGGCCGTCCAGCCGCTCTTCGCCGCGCGACCACAGCGCCACTTCGCCGAGGCGCCGGATCAGCTGCGCGCGGATGCCGTCCCATTTCCATTCGATCATCCAGTCCTCAATGGACCCGAGCGCCGCGGGATCGCCTTCGATCGGCGAAGCCAGGAAAAAGGGGTAAGGCTGCTGGCGATCGCTCGGCAAGGTTTCCGTGCTGAGCAAGGAGAGCAGGAATGCGGCGCTGGGCGTCCAACTGCCCAGCATGCGTTGTGCGATCCGTGCAATCGGCACGCCCGACATCTCCGCCAGCGCCTGTTGCACCAGCCGTTGCGACACGCCCACGCGCAAGGCGCCTGTCAGCAGTTTGTTGAAGACCAGCCGTTCCTCGAAGGGAAGGCCGAGCCAGGCCGCCACGATGACGGCACGGCGCTCGGCCTCGTCGCGGTTGGCGACGGGACTCAGCACGTCTTCGATCCAGTCCGCCAAGCCCCGTTCAGGCGACGGTTGCGACGGGTCCGGGAGCAGCAGCGCAAGCGTCTCGGCCAAGTCTCCAACCTGGTCATAACTGGCGTCGACCAGCCAGGGCGGCGTATGCGATGCTTCCGCCGCCCATGCTCGCAGTTCCCCTAGCGCCGCGATTCTGCGGCGTGCGCCGCTGAGTTTGCCACCGGCCAGCAGAAAGAGCGCCCAGGCGGCGTCACGCGGCGCCGCATCGCGAAAGTAGGCCACCAGGGCCGCTCGCTTGTCCAGCGTGGCGGTGGAGCGGTCCAGCTCCTGGTACAGCGCTGCGAATCGCTTCATGCCGGATGCGCCTCCGTCTCACGCTTCGTCGCCGAATTGCGTGGCCAGCGTTTCGGCGGCCACGCCCGTTTCATTCAGAATACGCACCAGTGCGTAGGTGTCGCCGTGCGTGGCGATGACGCGCGATGCGCCGGTTTCACGGATGGTGCGCAGCAGATCGGGCCAGTCCGCGTGGTCGGAGAGGATGAAGCCTCGGTCCATATTGCGGCGCCGCCGGTTGCCGCGCAAACGCATCCACCCCGAGGCAAAGCCCTGTTGCGCTTTGCGGAAGCGCCGCAGCCACGGACTTCCTGCCGCCGAGGGCGGGGCCAGCACCAGCTCCCCGGCGAAATCGGCGCTCTCGGCGTCGAGAACCCGGCGCGTTTCCGCCAAGGCAATACCGGCTTGCCGATAGACGTCAACACCGACGGCAATGGCGCCGTGCAGATAGACGGGTCGGTCAAGGAATGGCGCCAGCTCCGCCAGCAGGCGTTGCGCCTTGCCCAGCGCATAGCAATAAAGGATGGCCGCTTCGCCGCGCGCGGCGCAGTGGTCGCGCCAACTGACGATGTCGCGCGCAACATCGGAAGCCGCTGGCCAGCGGTAGATCGGCAGACCGAAGGTTGCCTCGGTGATGAAGGTATCGCACGGGACGGCTTCGAAAGGGCTGCAGGTGGGATCGGGTTGACGCTTGTAGTCTCCGGACACCACCCAGACCTGGCCTTCGGCCTCGATGCGGACTTGCGCCGAGCCGAGGACATGACCGGCGGGGTGCAGCGATACACGCGCTTTGCCCAGCGTGAAGGCCTCGCCGTATTCATGCCTGCGGTAGTCCTGTTCGCCCAGCCGCCATTGGAGGATGGGCAGTCCTTCGGCGCTGGTATGGTAACGCCCCATTCCCGTGCGGGCGTGATCACCGTGGCCGTGTGTGATCACGGCGGTGGAGACGGGCCGCCACGGGTCAATGTAGAACCGGCCCGCGGGGCAATACAAACCTTCGGGGCGAAGCTGCACAATGTCTCGGATGACGGCCTCCTGGATCCATGGCACATGTTGTGGTCACATCACGTCCTTGTTATATCGCGATGCATGGACGAAGCCGGTAACGGTTTGTGGCCATATTGCATCAACAAATCGGGGCCGCTTCGATGTGAGGCGGCCCCGGCAGACAGGTTCACAACAACGTCAACTTTCTTGCTTAGTTATTGCCGCCGTCTTTTGGCAAGGTTTTGTCCGTCCTGGCCGCAGTCGGCTCACGGCGCAACCAGCGTTGCAGCAACTGGTGAGCCGTTTCCCGGCCGCCCAGGCCGAAGGCCAGGGCGCACGCCACCGCAGCCGAACCGAGGATGAGGCCAAACGCGAGGTTGACGATTTCGTTGGCGAGGCCCATGAAGCGCAGGCCGATCGCGACCGAGAGGGCAATGACCGCATACTTCAGAATCGAGGGCAGGCCGCTTTCGCCGATGGCATCACCGACGAGGTTTGCCAGGACGCGTCCCAGGATGACGCCAACCGCGATGATCACGCTGCCGAAGACGACTTGCCCCCCCAGTTTCGTGACTTCGGTCAGCATGCCGGCAACCAGGCCGAAGCTCAGCAGGCTGGCTGCCTCGATGGCGGCAAAAAGCATGATGGCAACGAGTGCGATGGTCGCGGCGATTTGCGAGGGTTGGGTGCCGGTATGGGGAGCGATGCTGCCCACGGCGCGGTTGAAGCCGAGGGACTCCAGCGTGTTGCCGACCAGGCTCCGGACCCATTGCGCGATAATGTAGGCAATGGCCAGCAGGAGGGCCGCCGCCAAGACACGCGGCACGGCATCCAGCACCGTATGCAGCACGGCAACGATGGGGCTGACCAGCGACGAAATCCCGAGGGCTTCCAGTGCGGCAATGGCGACGGGAATGATGACCAGGGTGAAGACGATGGCGCCGACGGCCTTGACCAGAGACAGGCAGGCCGTTTTTTCTTCTGCGCGGTCAACGGGGGCGGCTGGCTTGCACAGGCCGACGCGAGCGGCCAGGCGGTCGAGATTGACGACCGACAGCGCGGCTTCAACGACGTTCCGGGCAATCTTTGCAAAGATGAAGCCGACGATGAAGATCAGGCCGGCCGCGGCCACACGCGGCAGATAGATCAACACTTCATTGGTGAGCGCGTTGATCGGACCCATGGCCTGCGCCAGCCCCAGCGGCTGCATCGCGATCAGCAGGCCGACCAGCCACACCAGCCAATAGGCCAGGGTGGAGACCGACGAGGCGAGGGCTTCTCCAGAGGAGGTCCCGGAGCGGGAAAGCACCGGAAGGGAATTGATTGCTTTTTTCAATGCCCATTGGACGCCTTTTGCGATCAAATACGTGGCGATCAGAATGGCGATCGCGACCAAGATCTTGGGCACCCAGAGCTTGAGTTGGATCTCCAAAGGGGTGAGCTGGGGTAAGGTTTCGAACATATAGGCTCCTCGGTTACATTACTGACGACAAGATTCCTATCCCAGGGTAGTGGATAAGCACCACTCGAACAATCAACAATGGCTGTTTTTGTCGGTAAATACGGGTTGTCGAGGGGTATTCAAGGCGAACGGCAAAACGAAGTTGAATAAGCAAGGAAACTTGCCCGCCCTTTGCGTTTGCCACCCGGTTTCTACTGTAGGGCAACGGCGGGACGCCATTCTCGGGTTATACCTATGCAGTGCGCGCGCCTGGCGTCTGGCATGGGCCGTTTAAGTCGCAGGGCGGCTGCCTGCTGCTGGAAATTCATTATTACGACGAAAGCAACAAGCAAGAGGTGGATCAATGAAAAAACTACGCGTTGCCGTACCGGACCTGATTTCAAACTCTTATTTTCCTGTTGAGGCGGCCGTTGAACTCGGCTTTTTCCGTGAGGAAGGCCTGGATGCGGAGTTGGAGCTGATCTTTCCGGTGGATAAGTGCTATCACGCCTTGAAGGAGGGGCGGGTGGATCTGGTGGGCGGGTCCGCGCACTCCGCGCTGGCGGCCTTTCCGGAATGGAAAGGGGTCAAGCTGTTGTGCGCGCAAGCCCAGGGCATGTATTGGTTTCTCGTCATGCGTGCCGATCTGGTGTTGAAAAAAAATGACCTGAGCGTCGTCAAAGGCAAGCGTATTGGGGCGGCGCCCTGGGTCGACGTGGGCTTGCGCCGCCTGCTGCGTGAAGACGGTATTGACCTCGAGCGCGACCAGGTGCAGATTGCCCCGGTGCCGGGGGTGGAAGGCGCGGGGGTCAGCTTCGGCGTGACCGCAGCCAAGGCGCTTGAACAAGGAAAGATCGACGGTTTCTGGGCCAACGGCATGGGAACCGAAGTCGCGGTCCGGTCTGGCGTTGGCGCGGTGGCACTGGATATCCGGCGCGGCGATGGCCCGGCCCCGGGCTTCCATTACACGTTTGCCGCGGTGGCAACCACCGACCGCTTGATCGAGCAAGATCCCGAGACCGCCGCTGCCGTGGTCCGTGCCATCGTCAAGACGCAGGCGGCTTTGAAAGCGGATCCCGAACTGGCCGCCCAGGTCGGCAAAAAACTGTTCCCCGCTGAGGAGGCCGGTTTGATCGTCGAGCTAATCAAGCGCGACCTTCCCTACTACAGCGCAGACATTCCCGAGGCCGCTGTGGAGGGGATGAATCAGTTTGCCCGTGACATCAAGATCCTGTCGGGCCATCCCGGCTATGACGAGGTGGTGGCAACGCAGTTTCAACAGCTGTGGAAGGCATGATGGCTGCGCCGAATTCGGGACGTTGATCATTCCAAAACTGAAGCCTTTACGGAATTCGACCCCCTCCCTGCTTGCGGCCCTAGGCAGCCTGAGGCAAGCGTGAGCGGGGAGCTCTGCTCCAGTTATCCCCGGATCAAGCGCCCAAGCCGAAACAGCATGGCCGCAAACGTGACGGTCCAGCCGAACAGCGCGGCATACAGGAACACCTGAGGCAGGAAGGCCAGGAAATCAAACCCCATGGCCTGATTCATTTCCCAGGTGCAGGCCGCATACATGCCCAGCGGGAAGACCGCGCCCCAGTACAGTGGGTCGTAACGCAGCGGAAAGCGTTGGATGCCGTAGCGCCAGACGCCCAGGCACAGCAGCATCGGGATCCACCAGGTGCCTGCCGCCCAGTAAAGGAGCGTGAAGCCTTTCAGGAAAGGGAGCAGGGACACCAGATAAGGCGACTGCGGCGCGTTCAGAATCAACAAGGAGCCCGCCAAGGTGGAAATCGCCATGGCGCCCATATTGATCCAGTAAGGCGGGGAGAGATCTGCGGGGGAGAGCCGGTAAAAGCAGTAGCGATAGAAGATCAGCGCCATCACCCAGATGTACAGCATGCCGCTCCATAGCCACATCGACAGCGCCAGCAGGTTCAGGGCGGGCTGATACGCGGTGCCGAGCCGGGCGGCCAACAGGGCGCTGACGACCGCGACGGCTTGCGTTGACACCACGGACAGCAGCCAGGCGCCGCTGATGCTGCGCGCCAGCGGCGGTTTCTTGGCCTTGACGGTAAACGCGGTGAAGATCGCGTAGGTCAGCGCGAGCCACAGGGCGGTGGCAAGGCACCACAGGATGAATCCGGTGTGCGTATCCTCCCGCAGCAGAATGAATTGGCTGGCCAGCACGCCGGTGGCGGCCACTACCGTGAAATAGCCGGGGCCTTTGGCATGGTCGATCAAATCATTCAGCACATGACGCGGAAAGCGCCAGGCGCGCAGCAGGTAGGCCAGCCACAGCACCCCGTATTGCACGGTATTCAAGGCCAGCAGCGCCCGGGACAGGACCGGATGGCTCATCATGTCCGCCGCCAAGGACACAATGCCGGTGGCCATGACCAGGCCGAAGTAGGCGGGAGACATCGTCTGCAACGCATGCCCCCAGCGGCTGGAAGGGCGAGGCGATGGGAGGGCTCGCTCCGCGGCGGGAAGCGGGATGAGATCGGAGTTGGCGTTATTCATGGCGGTTCTGCTTATCGGATCCAAGCGTACCACCGTTAGGCCCGGCCAGTAAAAAGCCGCCGCCCCGCCGCCATCGGGCAGCGAAAGCGGCGGCTCGGCGCCTTCGCCTTGCGTGCTTAGTCGATGAAGGACTTGGTGCTGTAGAGCGAGTGGTCCAGGCGCTGGATCACCGGCAGGCCGTCGCCACCGGTGGGCAGACTGTCAATATACGTTTGGAACACGTCGGCATCCTGCACCCCGACGTCGAAGCGGCGGGCTTCCGGGATCTGGGCCAGCGTAGTGTAGCCGTCGCCGCCGGTGGCGTTGAAGCTCAGCACGTACAGCCCGTAAGTGGCGGCGTCATCCAGCGGGAGCCAGGTGTTGGAGGCGCGGTCAAAGCGCTCGAAGTTGCTGGCGCGTGCTCCCTTGGCACGAGTGGTGTCAACGTCCCAGCGCAGGCCACCCGCATAGGGATAGGGGCCGGTGCTGCCGCCCGGGCCGTACACCGCTTCCAGCCCGTCTTCGATCATGGCCTTGGCTTCAGCGCCCGTGATGCTGAGTTTCCAGAGCTTGTTGTCGAAGGGAAGGACCTCGATGACGTTGGCCGCCGTGATGTCGCCCTGCAGCGGAATGCGGACACCGCCGCCGCTTTGCAAGGTGAAGTCGGCGCCCCCGTACTGGGCGTCGGCCACGTCAAGGTAAGCCTGGGCAACCAACTGCTGGATGTCGCCGCCCCGGACCGACACACTGCCCTCCGCATTGCAGGCGGCGCTGGAGCGGCCGTAGTCCACTGAACCCGGGCCGCCCGGCACGCGCCGCGAGCACAGCTCGATCGGTGCGACCGCGACTTTGGTCTGCTTGTAGATCTCGACTTGGTCAGCGTAGGGCTTCAGCGTTGCGGTGGCGGCGGGATCCGGCGCGGTCACCCGCAGGAAGCCGCTGGCCGCGACGTCGGCCTGAATCGCGCTGAGTTCAGCGCCCGCGGCAGGCGCGCCATTGACGGTGAAGGCATTGCCGATCAAGACATGGGGCGTGCCTTGGCAGCCCGTCACGCGGCCGTCGGCATCAAAGCTGACTTTGAGTTCGCCAACCACTTGAGCGTATTCCCAGGCCTGGGCCACGCAGACGGTTTCGCCGTCGCGGTTTTTCAAGGCTTGGCCGTAGGCGCCGGCAGGCGTGCCGACGGCATAGGCGCTCAGGCTGTCAGGTCCTAGCAGCGTGTGCGAATCACCGCCAATCACGACATCCACACCCGACAGCGCGGTGACCAGGTTTTTATCGTTCTGATAGCCGATGTGGCTCAACAACACGATCTTGTTGACGCCTTGCGCCTCCAGCTCGTCAATGGCCTGCTGCGCGGCAACTGTTTCATCTTCGAATTGCGTGTCGGGATCGGGACTGGAGGAAGCCTTGGTTTTGGCGCTGATGGTCAGGCCGACAATGCCGATTTTCTCGCCGCCGCGCTCGACGATGGTGTAGGGCTCAACCACTCCTGGGGCGCGGCTGGCATGCAAGGCCGAGTTGGCGCCGAACCGCACGTTGGCGCTCAGGGCCGGTGTCTGGCACGCACCCGAGTTGAGCAGATCGAGCCATCCCTTGAGGACCGTGTCGCTTTTGTCGAATTCGTGATTGCCGAGGGCGAAGGCGTCAAAACAAATGGTGTTCATCATTGCGGCGTCCGCTTCACCAATCTGACCCGCCCGGCTGAAGTACAAGGTGCCGGTGAGTGCATCGCCAGCGTGCAGCTTGAGCACGTGTTCGGATTCGTTCGCCAGCTCCTGGAAGGCCGCCGTCACGCGGGGAAATCCTCCAGCATCTACGGAGACATCGACCCGTTCACCCGCCGCGTTGAGCAGCTTCAGCGTTTTGTTTCGGCTGTCGAGGTTGGAATGGTGATCGTTGATGTGCAGAAGGGTGAGGTCCAGCGGCTGCGCTTCGGCGGGAGGCTGCCCCGAGCTGGAGTCATTGTCGCCGCCGCAGGCTGCCAGCACTGCGGTGGCCAGCAGGGTCATCGCCCAGTGGCAGGCGCCGCGCCGAGGGGAGTATTTCCGATCGAGCTTCATGCTTGTATCCGTCAAGTGAAAGGCGAGCTGCGATCATGGGAACTTTTTGTGACGTGGATATTAATCGAAAGCAATCGGCAAATGGAAGCGCCCCCGGCACTGGGCAGTGGCCGGGGGCGCTTCGCGGGGATTTGCCCCACTTGATCCAAGGGAAAGGTCGGTGTGTCCGGTTCAGCTGTCCAGGATAGTTTCGAACGAGCCCCAGATGACCCGCTGCCCATCAAAGGCGCTGTTTTCCATCAACGCCTGCATGCGCGGATCCGTCATCAGCCGCTGCCAGGCTTGATCGCGGATTTCCGCCGAGGGCCATTCTATCCATGAGAAAACAATGCGTTCGTCATCCCGCACCAGCGTGGCGCGGTGAAAGTCGGTGACTTTGCCATGCGGGACGTCATCTTCCCAGGCATCCACGACACGCAGCGCGCCCGCCTCCAGGGCCAGGGCGGCCAGTCCGCGCGCTTGCCGCAGATAGTCGTCGCGCTTGTTCTCAGGCACCGGCAGGATGTGGCTGTCAATGAAGCGGCCCCGCTGCTTGCCGCCTTCGTCCAGCACCACCTTGAAGCCGCCGTGGATCATTCTTTTTCCATCGAAAGGCATGCCGCCCGCGGGCGGCTGCATGTCGGCATCGGCCATCATCGCGCTCTGGCCCTGATCCCGGGCGGTCTTGTCAGGAAACTCGGCCCAGCTGAACACGATTGACTCATCATCGGTGGCCTGGACGGCGCGCCATAAATCGTTGACTTCACCGCGCGGAACCTCCGCGCCCCAGGCTTCGACCAGACGCGTTGCGCCATGTTTCTTGAAGAAGGGGAGCGCTTCCTTGGCGAGGTCCAGGTAGCGTTGCTTGTTCTCAGTGGGTACGGCCACTACGAAACCTTCTATATAGTCCATCGCCGTCTCCGGAAAAGCTCCCGCAGACTCGATCAGGCGAGGGCGAAAGCATTGGGGGTAATGCGCTTGTGGCCCATTATGAAATTATGGGTTATAAAAAACAACCATGAAGTCACAAAATATAACTACCGTGGAAACGCCGCTGGACAAACGCTGGTATGAGGATGCTTGCGCAACGGCGCTGGCCCTGGAGTTCGTGGGGGAGCGCTGGGCCTTGTTGATCATCCGGGAACTGATGCTCGGTCCGCGCCGGTTTTCAGATTTGCGCGCTGCGTTGACGGGCATCAGCGCCAACATTCTTTCCATGCGCCTTGACCGCATGGAGCGGCTTGGCATCGTGCAGCGCGAGCAGCTTGATACGCCTTTCAATGTACAGGCCTATGCCTTGACGCCGTGGGGCCAGGAGGCGGAGCCGATTTTTCAGGCCATGGGGCGCTGGGCCTTGCGCTCTCCGCTGCACGATCCTTTGCTGCCGCTGACGCCGGTATCGGCGGTGCTGTCGTTGCGGACCCTGCTGAAGCCTGACCGTCCCGATGTGCGCGTGACGGTCAATCTCCGTTTTGGCGCGGACGCCTTCATCGGCTGTCTTGGTCCGGAAGGCCTGGCGCTTGCGCGCGGCCAGCGGGA
>Ga0265293_10014095_pt1 | contig 10216 bp, 8 predicted proteins | sample Munlanlewell138R_FD_192505 | JGI IMG/M metagenome (GOLD analysis project Ga0265293, IMG submission 192505) | Leachate microbial communities from a municipal landfill in Southern Ontario, Canada - Leachate well 138R | ecosystem: Engineered > Solid waste > Landfill > Unclassified | place: Canada...
CGGTGACGATATCGACTTGGCGTTACTGGTCGACGGCCTGCAAGCTGAGCGCGAGCAAGGCATCACCATTGATGTGGCGTACCGTTATTTCAGCACCACTAAGCGCAAATTTATCATTGCCGACACTCCAGGCCACGAGCAGTACACGCGCAATATGGCCACTGGTGCCTCAACCTGTGATCTAGCGATTATCTTGGTCGATGCCCGTCACGGCGTAGAAGACCAAACCCGCCGCCACAGCTATATTGCGTCATTGCTGGGTATTCGTCACTTAGTGGTCGCCATCAACAAGATGGACCTCAAAGATTACGATGAGCAGGTCTATAACGACATTAAAGCCGACTACTTAGCCTTCGCTAAACAAATCAATTTGGATACCTCATCACTGTATTTTGTCCCGATGTCAGCGCTTAAAGGCGATAACGTCGTTAATCGTAGCGAGCAGACACCTTGGTACAGCGGCCAAACCCTGATGGGAATTTTGGAAAGCGTGGATGTCAGCGGTGATCTTAACCATCGCGATATGCGCTTCCCGGTGCAGTATGTCAATCGTCCGAACCTGAATTTCCGCGGTTTTGCCGGCACCTTGGCCTCGGGCTCACTGCGTAAAGGTGATGCGATTACTGTGCTGCCATCGGGAAAAAGCAGTCAGATTAAATCCATCGTCACCTTTGACGGCGAACTGGAACATGCTATTGCTGGGCAGGCGATTACGCTGACTCTGGAAGACGAGATTGATATCTCCCGTGGCGACTTAATCGTTAGCGCACAAGATAAGGTACACAGCAGCGATCATTTTGAAGCCATGCTGGTGTGGATGGGCGAAGAGCCGCTTTTGCCGGGGAAACGCTACGATTTCAAACGCGCCACCAGCTATATCCCTGGTAACGTTTCAGCGATTGAACACCGCGTTGACGTCAACACCTTGGCGCACAATGCCGTGAGTAGCTTGCAGCTGAATGAAGTGGGCCGGGTTAAGATTAGCCTCGATGCACCCTTAGCACTGGATGATTACCAAGCCAACCGCACCACTGGTGCGTTTATTGTGATTGATCGCCTGACCAATATCACCGTTGGCGCGGGAATGATTATCGCCCCCGATAGCGTGCCAAGTGCCAGCCGTACAATTGCTAAAAGTCGTGTCAGCCGTGACGAGCGCGTTCTGCGTCTTGGCCAGCAGCCAGTGACGGTACTCTTTAGTGGTTTATCCGGCGCAGGCAAAAGCACGCTGGCCTATGCGGTTGAACGTAAGCTGTTTGATACAGGACGAGCGGTGTATGTGTTGGATGGGCAAAATCTACGTCACGACTTAAATAAAGGTTTGCCGTTGGATCGCACCGGACGCAGCGAAAATTGGCGTCGTGCCGCTCAGGTGGCGCGTCAATTTAACGAGGCAGGTTTAATCACTCTGGCTGCTTTTGTCGCTCCTGATGCTGAAGGCCGTGAACAAGCTAAGGCATCAATTGGTAAAGAGCGTTTAATCACCGTGTATGTGCAAGCTTCACCGCAAGTCTGCCAAGAGCGTGACCCACAAGGTCTCTACGCGGCCGGCGATGACAATATTCCTGGTGAATCCTTCCCCTATGACGTGCCACTGGATGCTGATTTAATTATCAACACGCAAACCAGCACTGTCGATGAAGGTGTACAGCAGGTGCTGCAACTGCTGCGCGAGCGGGAGATAATCTAAGCCACTTTGAGCGCGGGGTGCCAACACCCCGCTCTTAAGCAAAGACTGCTTCCACTGAGTCTGCAAAGAGCACCCGCTCAGTCCAAAGGTCAAGTTCTGCTGCATCAGCCTGCTTTAAGCGGGCTTCATATTCATCCGCTAAATCACCAAACTTAAGCTGCAACAACTTGTGCAAGGTTGCTGCACGCCCTTGACCAATGCCTTGCTCTAAGCCTTGCTCTAGACCTTGCGCAATGCCTTTGCGTTCAATCAATGAGATATATGGCATGTTTGTTTCCTCCGTAACTTGCTCGACAAGTTCATTATAATAGACTGTGATCTCTGCCGGTAGATAGACCATCCACTCCAGAAAAACGATCAAGCGTCGAATCAGCTCTCGATCAAGATCTTTGTTAATCACCAAGCGATAAAAGCCAACCAGATTATCCGCTCGGGCCTTACTGTCTTTGACCAACTTAGCGGTCAGTTGTGCCGCAATCAATAAACCAAATGGATTCTTATCGTTCAACAGCTCGTCCATTCGGTGCTGCCAATCAAGTAGTTTCACTGAGATAAACTGAAACTGCAGCGAACACCCAGCCCGCTCATAGTGAAAGTGGTTCGGTCGAAAACTCGCTTGCGTATCGGTCAATACAGCGAGGCTGATCACTGGTTGGGCAAAGCGATCACGAATGCGGTAAAAATACTCAAACATGCGTTCAGCAAACCTCGATTCTGGCTTGCCTTGTACTTCAATATGAATATAAATCCATTGCTCAGCACCATCTAAAAAGCGCACTTTAACTAACTTATCTGCATAACGCCGACTGGTTTCCGCTGTGTTGGTGATCTTTTGCAGCTCCTTATCCATAAAGACAGCCGCTTGCCGCCAGTCAATCAACTGTGCAATGTCGGGATATAAGAATTCCATAAATGGCTGGAAAAACACCTCAAGCGCTTCTTTCCAGGGGCTATCATGATCTTCACGATCAAGCCCCGCAACCTTATCAAGCGTATTTTCACCTGTTTTCGATGATTCAAAACCAGAATTATCCATCGCAACCTCCTTGTCGCACGGCTCAACACTTCCTAACCACAGATTAAGCAGCCCAGCGTCCAAGCAGTGATTGGCTTAACCTATAAAGCTCAGTATAGACAAGATTTTAATGTGTGAATTATGGCGCTGACTTGTAGGCAGAAAGCACATTGCACAAGCAGGAGATGGTCTAAACCTGCCGACAACGCAAGCGGCCAGCGCAGTCTGTGCTGGTGACGTGACAAGCGCAGCGTTGGATGGTGCAGCACCCGAATCGAGACAGGAAGTCTCGCTGAGGGAAAACAGCACTAGCGAGACACACCATAGTCATAACAAAACTTATAAATCCGCGCAATAATCCTGTTCAGCCACCGAGGGTGTATACCAAGCAAAATCCGCACTACCTGCAGTCACTTCCTGATCGGCCTCAGCAAAAATAAGCACCCGCTGCGTCATCTCATCGTCACCCTGCAAATCGTCTATATGCAAGGGCACTCCAAGGTCGTAGCGCGCATGGTAAGCGCCAGCAATCAACAATGTCGGCTTAGGTGCAGCCAACATTACAGTCGCCATACTGCGATCACGCTGCTGCTGAACCGCCAGCATTGCCGGCAACTGCGCCTCTGGCAGCTTATTACAATGCGCCTCACGAATATGCTCAGACAGACGTTCAACCACGTCCGCGCGTGTCGACTCTTCCCCAACTAAGATAGGTGGCTTGCGGTATATAGCCATCAATGCATCGCGGTTTAAGTTGCCTGCTAATAAGGGATAAGACTGCGCTAAAACATAGCTCACCAGCGTCCCATACTGCTGCCAGTCCCAACCCTTATGCCACTCTAAAGCCAGCGGCAAATCCTGCGGTATATCGCCAGCTCGCACTTTACTCTGCACCTGAGTGACTGCTTGCTGCTGATTTACTGTGAGCATTTCCAGCACCACACTGCCCTGCGTCCGCCGAGCCTCCAGCGCCTGTAACAGCCATAACTGCAAAGTGTGATGATCAAGGTTATCGTGCTTCTCACCTAACAACACAATCGACGCATCGGCCAACTCAGCCAGCAACTGCGCAACCGTCACCTGCGCGCCACTACGCAAATCCACAATCTGCCCCACGCGCTGGTGATCACGCTCACGTGGGCTCTGCCAATCCGGCAAAGCCTGTTCAACCGCAATAGGCTCATCTCCCTCGATCTTCTGCGCTGGCATAATCTGACAACCGGCTAACACACCCAAAAACACCAACAAAATCCAACGCATATACACTCCGAATCCGATTCCAACTCTATTTAAGCCAACATCTTTAATATACGCATGATGAAGCAAAAGAATAACGCATGTCGTACTTCAGGGTTAGTTTTTATCCGCCAGCTTTTAACAGTTCGTACGTGGCATACCGTACTCCGGGGTGGGTGTTTTTCCGTCGACGAACCCATCCAGGGTTCAACTCCGGCGTAGCGTCCGCATCACGCCAGGATGGCGTGTTAAGGGAAGAACAACACTTGCACGTTGCAACATGCACAGATCATGCTCCATGCTCCTGCTTTAAAAGAGTCATGCTACAGACTAGAAAACCACAGCAATGATCAACGAGCACCGTGCGGGTGACGTGGCAAGCGCGTCCAGCGCAAAACCCTATCGAGCAATAATCAACGGATGATCACGCTCTGGATGTTTTTGCACCAACACTTCTAAGCCAAACACCTCATACAACACATCGGCACGCAACACCTCATCTGGCGAGCCCGAGGAAAATACTCCACCCTGATCCAACAACAACAAATCATCACAATAACGCGCGGCTAAATTCAGATCATGCATAATCACCAGCACCGCCCCACCTTGATCAGCAAACGCGCGCATCGCCTGCAAAATACTGTGCTGATGCAACGGATCCAACATCGAGGTCGGCTCATCCAACAACAACACTCGGCCTACACCGCCCGGCCACAACTGCGCCAGCACCCGCGCCAAATGTACTCGCTGCCGCTCACCGCCAGACAACTGCAAATAATTACGCCCAAATAAATGTTCGCTACCCACCGCTGCCAAGGCGGTACAGACAATCTCAGCATCCAGTTGACGTCCGGTTGCATAGGGCAAACGCCCCATTTCCACCACGTCCTCAACACGGAAAGAAAAACTCAATGTCGAGTGCTGCGGCAATACCGCCAAACACTGGGCACGCTGTTGATCTGGCCAATCCGCTAGCGCACGGCCATTTAATACAATCTCACCCGCTACCAGCGGCAACTCACCACACAGTGCTGACAACAAGGTACTTTTACCCGCGCCATTAGCGCCTAATACACCCGTCACTCGACCTGCGTGCAGCGCCAAGTCCACCCCACGCAAAATCGTACAAGACCCACGCCGCACCTCTAATTGACGAGCCTGTAACATCAAGTCTTACTCCCAATAATCATATATTTGCATGGTCTGGAGAGTGGCGGGCATAAATGCCCGCCCTACAGTTGTGTACCCGCAGGGGCATTTGATAGAGAGTTCCGTGCAGGTTCGTTGGGCCACAATCGCGGGCATAAATGCCCGCCCTACAGTCGTGTACCCGCGGGGGCATTTGATAGAGAGTTCCGTGCAGGTTCGTTGGGCCACAATCGTGGGCACAAGTGCCCGCCCGGTTTCAAGACACACCGCTCCAGCCAATACAGTTCGTACAAAAACGGCACTTGCACCCTCCAGCCCGATCAAAACCGACTCTTGAGCAATAAATACAAGAAAAACGGTGCGCCAATCAAGGCAGTGACAATCCCTATCGGCAACTCAGCTGGAGCTAAAGTCAATCGCGCGGCCAAGTCGGCAAATAACAACAAACTGGCACCGGCCAAGGCCGAGGCAGGTAACAATACCCGATGATCTGGCCCCACCGCCAAGCGCAACACATGCGGCACCACCAAGCCAATAAAACCTATCATGCCTGCTGCCGCGACCGCAGCACCCACACCTAATGCCGTGCAAAACACCAATTCACGCTTAAGTTTCTCCACAGAAAAACCCAAGTGGCGCGCTTCTGATTCGCCCAGCAGCAAGGCATTGAGCGCCTTAGCACGGCGCGGCAGCCACAAGGCCACAGCACAAGTAATCACCAGCAGCGGCCATAAACGTGCATAACTGGCGCCGTTTAAACTGCCTAGATTCCAAAATATCAGGGTACGCAACGTGGCGTTATCGGCTAAATAAGTAAATAAACCAATGGCGGCACCGGCCAACGCAGCCAACGCAATGCCAGCCAATAACATGGTCGCCACATGGGTTTGCCCATCCCGTCGACCTAAGCGATAAACCAGCGCGGTCACGCCTAAACCACCAACAAACGCACAGACGGATAAAATGTATGGACTCCACACATCCGGCAAACCACCGAGCATAGTCCCGCCGACAATCGCCACTGCGGCACCCAGCGCAGCACCACTGGACACACCAATCAAGCCCGGATCCGCCAGCGGATTACGAAACAAGCCCTGCATCGCCACACCAGATAACGCCAACACCGCACCCACGGCCAAGCCCAACAGCGCTCGCGGCAAGCGAATTTGACTGACAATCAGCTGCGCCTGCTCCAAAGCTGGGGTATTGAGCACGTTAAATCCCATACTGCGCACCAACACTCGAGCTAAATCCTGCAGACTGATACTCACCGGCCCCAGCGCCAACGACAAAACAATCGCCAGCGCCAGCAGGCTCGCCAGCATCAAAAATAATCTATTGCTGTTACTCAACATCATTACTCATCGACTTCGCTCGGCAATCTGCACCTGCAGTTATGGATAAAATATACGCATGAAGGGCACAACTGCATTAGCACTACTCAGCCCTAAACTAGCCAACAAAAGACTCAAAGCAATCCTAATCACTCGTCCTTGCTACAGTGCATCAGTATGCCGCAAAGCCGCCGTTCTCGACAGTAGCACTGCTCATCATTCATTACGCGTTTAATAACAACTGCCATCCGTTAAGACGTCTAGGGCTAAGGCAGCGTTAAGGCGCACGCTGTGGTAACATTTCTACAGATAGGTGTTCACCCAGTAGCACATCTTTGCGGTCATTCTTGCTGCATCTCAGACAGCCATCAGCAATGACAGCATTCAAGGCGTGCCAGCGTTGTTCCCAATGGCCGTCATCTTGCCACTGGAGCCCAAGGGGTTAAGCGCTACATGCAGACTCTGGGCACCTCAGCTGCAGGATTGAAGTAGCTTGCCTACTTTGAACACGATAATTTAAAGGAGACTGAGATCATGTCTGACAATAATTACCAACCACCCCGTGTGTGGAGCTGGGATGCCGAGAATGGCGGGGAATGGGCGAGCATCAACCGCCCGATCGCCGGCCCAACGCATCAGGCGACACTGCCACGCGGCAAACACCCTTTGCAGGTCTATTCGCTGGCTACACCCAATGGCCAAAAGGTCAGCATTATGCTCGAAGAGCTACTGGCCATGGGTGTGACGGGTGCTGAATACGATGCTCACCTCATCAAAATCACTGAAGGTGAGCAATTCTCATCCGGTTTTGTTGAGGTCAATCCAAATTCAAAAATCCCTGCCTTGCTTGATACGGAAACCGGTAGCCGCGTGTTTGAAAGTGGCGCGATTCTTCTTTATTTGGCAGAAAAGTTCGGCTACTTCCTACCCAAGGACGCAGCTGCACGCACCGAAGTGCTGAACTGGCTATTCTGGCTGCAAGGTTCGGCAGCCTATTTAGGTGGCGGCTTTGGCCACTTCTACGCTTACGCACCAGAGAAGTTTGAATACCCAATCAATCGTTTCAGCATGGAAGTCAAACGCCAATTAGACGTATTGGATCGAGAGTTGGCCGAGCATCGTTATCTGGGTGGAGACGCGTATTCCATTGCCGACATCGCCACCTGGCCGTGGTATGGCAATCTCGTGCTGGGTACGCTCTATGATGCCGCTGAGTTTTTGCAGGTTGAAAGCTACAAAAATGTGCGACGCTGGGCACAAGAAATTCTTCAGCGCCCTGCTGTGCAACGTGGGCGTAAAGTCAATCGCACCCAGGGCGAGCCATCAGAGCAATTACACGAACGCCATGACGCCTCGGATTTTGAGTTCAAAACCCAAGATAAACTGTTACCTGAAACGAGTGATTAAGCCATCCGCTCGACAATAAAGTCTGCTCTCTACCCCAAGGCAATCAGGGCAGGCAAATACTCGCAACAGACCAGCGAGTATTTGCCGCTGCATTGATAGGCAGTGCTGCTAATAACAGAGCCATACTGTTTAACAAGAACTGGGGTTGATTACTCTAGGTGACTTATCCGCACAAAAAGCTAGAATCTGGCTATTATTACAACTGCTTACTTGTACCCAATAAAAGTTTACTGTTAAAGCAAGGCCGCACAACATGATGAAACCAACACCTAAACCACCCTTACTCAGCCGCCATTACAAAATATTTGCGCTGATTGTTGTGCTGGCTATTATCACTGCATTCGCCTTACCCTACATCTGAGTGGTTGGCAACGAGTACTTGAGTAGCGCAGAATAACGTTCTGAACGACACCCTTAATCCCTGTGAAATTGACCGGAGTTCCTTATGCCAAACGCACTGCTAACAGAATTAGGTATCCAACTTCCGATTATTCAAGCGCCGATGGCGGGCACCTCTACGGTCGCTTTAGCAGCTGCGGTGTCAAATGCAGGCGGCTTAGGCTCCCTCGGTTTAGGCATCTGCGACGTCGAACAGGCGCGTGAGCAAATTCAGCAGCTTAAGCAGGCCACCTCTAAACCTTTTAATATTAATTTTTTCTGCCATCAACCTGCTATTGCGGACTCTAGTCGTGAGCAGGAATGGATAGATATACTGCAACCTTATTTTACTGAATTTTCTGCCCAGCCCCCCACTCAGCTAAACCCAGGTCCACCCAGCTTTGTTGATAACCCAGCTATGTTAGAGATGCTGCTGGATGAGCGTCCACCCGTGGTCAGTTTTCACTTTGGCTTACCCAGCACAGCTTTTATTCAAGCATTGAAACAAGCAGGCATTAAGTTATTAGCCTGTGCCACCAATCTGACAGAAGCTAAGGCGATTGAGGATGCAGGCTTGCATGGGATTATCGCCCAAGGCTATGAAGCAGGTGGTCACCGCGGTGTGTTTGATCCGACTCAGGACGTAAAACTAGGGCTATTCGGCTTGCTGCAGTTATTAAGCAAAAAATGCCAGCTACCCATTATTGCCGCAGGCGGGATTATGCACGGCCACGCCATCGCGCAAGTGATGAACATGGGAGCCAGCGCGGCACAAATGGGCACTGCTTTTATTTTGTGCCCGGAGTCAGCGGCGAATCAAGCCTACCGCGAGCAATTAAAAAGCACCCGTGCTTACAAAACCGATGTCACCGCTGTGATCTCTGGGCGCCCAGCACGGGGCTTAGTCAACCGTTTTCATAGCGAGCTGGCTGATAAACAGGCTCTACTGCCAGCCTACCCAACCACCTATAGTGCCAGCAAAGCATTATATGCAGCGGCCAGCCAACAAAACTGCTATGACTTCGCACCTTTTTGGGCAGGACAATCCGCGCCATTAGCCCGCGAGTTACCGGCAACTAAATTGGTCGCTCTGCTGGCGACCGAATGGCAAAATGACAGTGTTTACTCGTTCTAAATTGAGCTAAAGCAATGTACCAAATTGTCCCCATCCAAGCCCTGCATGACGCAGCTATCTGCCGGATTATTCAACAGGTCGGCGCGCAATATGGTGCTGTGGGTGAGGGTTTTGGTCCCGCTGATGCAGAAGTCAACTGTATGAGCCAACATTACTTTGTCGAAAATCGCAGTCAGTATTTAGTTGCTTTGTTGGATGGCCAAGTGGTTGGCGGCGCGGGCATTGCGCCTTTCCTGCACTACTGTGAGGTCTGCGAGCTGAAAAAGCTCTTTTTGCTACCCAGCAGTCAAGGCTTGGGCATCGGTAAAGCACTCACCCAAGCCTGCTTAGCCTTTGCTACCGAGCAAGGCTATCAGCAATGTTATCTAGACACGTTAAGTAATATGCACGCCGCTATTCGTTTATATGAGCAGCTGGGCTTTAACCATCTTCAGCAACCTTTAGCAGGAACGCTGCACGGTGGTTGTGATGTGTGGATGCTTAAAAAACTAGATAATGAAGCAGGTTAAAATTACTGCTTACGATTCACGTTTTACTTGACCACTACATTATTATCGTTGCCTGCATTAACGCAATCACGGGATTATACCTAGGCGTTTATGTAGGCATCTTCCGGTATTGGGTTGATGCCGACCAAGAAACCATAGAGAAAGGAGTTAACTTTCCAACCCACCCACGGGTCATTGAAAAATAAGTTAACTATTAAAAAACTGGCTCAAATGAGGTTGACATGTTCCGGACGTGTGCGTCGACGCAGCGATAAAATATCTGCACCGTTAAGCTCAATGCTATCGACTTGAAGGCAAGCGCTACTGTCATCTGCAGGCAGACTTGGCGCGCTGAGCTGTCGACTAGGAAGGGACTGTAGATCT
>Ga0265293_10014096_pt1 | contig 10216 bp, 24 predicted proteins | sample Munlanlewell138R_FD_192505 | JGI IMG/M metagenome (GOLD analysis project Ga0265293, IMG submission 192505) | Leachate microbial communities from a municipal landfill in Southern Ontario, Canada - Leachate well 138R | ecosystem: Engineered > Solid waste > Landfill > Unclassified | place: Canada...
AACATTCGGTTTCCCTACTGCCAAACAATATGCCTATTGTTTATATATCGTATCTCAATCTAAATCTAATAGTGCACCCTCAATTTAGACCTTCACTACATCGTCATTTATATTTTATACGAATTTAATCTTCATTTGTTATAAGTTCATACTTAATTAATTTGTTTAAACCTGAACTCATAATTGGAACTTTGAAACGTTGTTCATCTTTTTGTGCTACAATGGTTTGAATATACCACGGAGTATTTTTTTCTTCGGTTACAAGTTCAAATAAAGCATTTTCAAGTTCTGCTTTGGTTGCATTACAAGTACGTGCAAAAACACAATATTTGTAACCTCTAAAGTTTTCACCCTCTTGCCAATCAAAAAAGATTGCTTTTAAACTGGAATCTCTACGTGTACCGTAGTGGTGAAAACTACATCTTTCTCTGAAATCTTTTTTAGTCATTGTCGTATTTTTAAATTGTTATATTTAGTTATACGTTTTTTATTTAAAAATGTTACAAACCAAATAAAGTAACTTCATCACCTTCATTAAATGGGTCTGGAATAACAGGGTCAATATCATCTTCAAAACATTGGTCAAGATAAGAACTATCAATTCCAAAAATACCACCAGATTCATTGTGTTTAAACATTGAAACTTCAACTTCACCCATACTTTCTGGGTCAACTACTGTTACTTCATTAATAAAATTTGCAGTTCTCATTGTCGTACATTTAATAGTTATAATACTTATACGTTTTTAATTAAAAAAGGTTACTAAATTATAGTTTTAAAATAGAACCTTTTGGTGCATAAGATGTTTTAACAAAAGTATTTGGACTTTCAACACACCATTTAGCAATACCCATGTTTAAAAGAATTGATTTCATTTCATCAATATCTTTGGGTAATATTCTCATTGCTTCGGTAATTTTCGTTGTGTATTGAATTGAATTATTGTGTATTGATTTAATCTTTTCACCATTACGATATTCAAAACCCTCAATCCAAATTACATAATAATGTGGTTTAGGTTTCTTTATTGTTAAAGACCAATCATCACAATCATAAGGCATATCAGCAATTGCTTCTTTTTCTGCTTCTTGTTCCAATCTGTCTTTGATTGTGTGTGAACTAATTAATTTGTTATTCTTGTCATAATAACGAACTGTCCAATCTTTATACTTGCTTTCCATTTTGTTATATTTAAGTTATAATACTTATACGTTTTTAATTAAAAAAGGTTACATTTTACTGCAACCTTTTTAACTAACTTAAACAATTTAAAACTATATGACAAGTATAGAATCTTATTTAAAGAAAATACCTAATATTCCTTACTTCTTGTCTTACATCTTTTTCAAATGATGTTCCTTTCCCCTCATATTGTGTACTTTCATTCTGCAATATTGCAGTAGTAATACATTTCGGCAATATCATTGGATTATGTGATTCATCCCAACTATCGACATCAATTGCCCCAGAATTTAAAGCCTTATCAATTTTTTTAATCATTGCTTCATGTGATTCATTCAGCATGTCAGTAACCAATGATTTGATTTTATTTTTTTTGTCTTGAGTTGTCATGATATTATTTTAAATGTTTATAATCATTATACGTACATTGCACAAAATTGTTACAACGATTTTAATAAATCATCAAATTTGCTCAGTGGTAATACTTTAACATTTAATTCCTTGTTTTTTGCATAAGTATCTAATTGTGTTATTACATGAGAAGTATATCCCAAACCATCACAAATATAATAAAAATCACCATTACAATTAACAGCATCAAGAACTATTTCACCCGCTGTTTTTTTGTATAAGTTTGTTAATGTTTTTTGTTGTTTCGCATCAATCCATATTTGTTTACTGTCTTTAGTAATTAAACAAAATTCAGTCTTTAAATGATTTCCTTTTTCACTTAAATTTGGGTTTTCTGCTTCAAGAATTAATACATTTTCACCCTTATAATTATTAATACAATAATCTACATCAGGTATATCTTTATTTTTAAAAACAATAATATTAGGATAATAAGCATCAATTAACTTATTAAATACTTTACATTCGGTTTCATTTTTTATTTCAAATGATTTTTTAAATAATTCGACATCCATAATATTTGGTTTAAATTAAAAAAAATATGCAGGTGAACATTCACCTGCATTAAATAATTAAACATTACCCATTTTAAGAATTATTTGAACTCTTTCTTTAATTGATTTCATTTTAGAATCTTCCATTTTTTTGAAACCTTTCTTTTTTAGGTTTTTAAAAACAACTTTTAAACTTAGGTCATACTTCCAAATACTTGGCATAAGTTGACGAATCACAAACCAAGGAGTTAACGAAGGATTATCGAGTTGAACAAAAACCAATACTTTACAAATAAAATCAATTAATTCTTTAAATTTGTCACTTTTTAAAACTTTTAAAGTTTCTATTGAACAATATTCACGTCTTGTTTGTCTTTTACTTGATAAACCAGTTTTATCTTTTTTTGCTAAAACAACAATACGTGAAGGTGTAAACATATCGTTTATAACACCACCATAATTTTTACTAATTTCAATTTTCAAATTTCTAATAGCAATTGCTGTTGGTTCATTACAATTTAATGCTGAATGATAAGCATCATTATCAAACCACGCTGTTGTAATTGAATTAAGTTCACTTACATTATTCAATATTTCAGAGGGGTCATCCAAATTGAATTTTGGTTCTGCTGTAATAATAAAATTAACAGGTAAACCAGCATCTTCAAGTGCTTTTTTTCTGTTATTTCCATCAATAATTTTTCCACTTAAATTAATGATAACGTGAATAACTTCAAGCATAAATTCACCATCTTTAATCATTTTAGCAATTTTAGCCACTCTTTCAGGTGAATAACCCTCTTTTTTACCTCTGTTAAATTCAAGCGGTAAAAGAATTGATAATTTACTCTTTTCTTTAATTGTACGGTAAACCCTACCAACTTCAAGATTATCTAATGATGTTACAACTGGAAGTTTGGTATTTACTAATTTTAATTTTTTTACTTTTTTTGTCATGATACTTGTCTTTAAATTAATAATGTTTTTAGTTATAATAGTTATACGTTTTTAAATAAAATTTGTTACAGTTTTTAAATAAAAAAAGGGAAGTAAATCTTCCCTTTTAAATGTTCGTTGTTGCTTGTTTTAAGCGTATTGCAACATATATTCAAACACCTTTGAATCTTTATCCATACGGGTTTCTGGTGTTGCAATATTGCGTGAATCGTCATTAATATACTGGTTAATTGCGTTGTAAATCAACCAATCATTGATTTGTCCCTGATAACCTAAATCGGTTTTGTTTGCTTCTTCTCTGATAATGTTCATCAGTACATTCATTGTATTGAACTTTGAATTATCAACCAAAGTCATTTTCATTGCTTTGAAAATTTCTTCAATTCTGTCCTCTGGTTTTGTAACAATTCTGCTACGAAGAACTTCAAATTTGTTCACAATTGCACCTGTGATTTCTTCTGCTTCTTCTGTGAAACGAACCAGAACATTATGAAGTTCATCAAATGATTTCAAAATCACCTCAGTATGTTTGCCAACGATTGACAAATTGAATTCTTTCATTTCTTCAACAGGAATTGTTAATCCATTGGAACAAACCAAACGGAAGTAACCAAAGATAATTTTGTATTTGGTCAACCCGTTGTAACTGTGCTGAACTCTTAACATTGGACGAATCACATCGAAAGTGTCTTTCATCATATAATCATAACGTTTGTCTGTGATTTCGTAATCAGCATAAAAACGAACATGATTAATGTGTTTGTAAACTGGCGTGTATTCAACGTTGTTGTTGTTCAATACTTCTTCAATCATTGGAAAAATGTCTTTGTTTTCAATCAGTTTGTAAACATCTGAACACTGATTTAAAAGAAAGTCACCACCATTGATTTGACCAACAACTCTTTTGGAATATTCCTTGTTACAAGGCATTTCTTCATCCCGTATTTCAACAGGAAATAACAAGTCTTCCATTCCACAAATTTCTGCACCTTTTTTTTCTTTTGCCATGATTTCTAATTTTTAAATGTTTAAAATAACGTTCTTTGTGCAATTATACGGTTTTTAATTAAAATTGTTACACTTTTTTTAATTAAAATAAATTTAATATATTTATTTGGAATGAATATAAACTTAGACTTTAGGGTGCTGTGGAGTCTACTCTCTCGATAACTTTTGATTATCAACCTCCTTTCTTTATTAATTATACGTGAAACAAAAAAAAAGGTTACAAATTAATGCAACCTTTTCTAACTAAAAACATTTAAAAATTATTCATCATCTTCATTATCACAATCAGCAATTTCAATATCATCATCATCAACAGCGTTCACAAATATTTGTGGTGTGTTCTCAGGGAATCTTTCTTGAAGAACAGTATTGATTTCATCAAGTTGATTAAATACTGTGTGTTTGTCTGCTCCTTCATCAAAACTATCGAATTGAATTTGAAGGTTCTTTACAATAATTGATTTCATATCATTTGATTATATTCGTTTTCATCAATTGTTAAAACATAGTCAACCTGATTAGCATCTTCGCTATCAATAATGTTGTTTTTCAGTGCGTAGTCAATTACTTCATCTTCTGCCAGTTCTTCTTCTGATTCAATCATTAATGGCTTTGAAAAACCATTATTTCTTGAATAAAAAACGTGTAAGTCATAATAAAATTTTTCCATTGTCGTATTTTTTTAATTGTTATACTGGTTATACGTTTTTTATTTAAAATTGTTACTTTTCATTCTCCCAAATAAATTGGATTTCACGACCAGTTAATGATTGCCACATTCGAGAATTGTAATATTTTGTACATAAACCATGTTTACCAGAAAAAGCAGGATTACCATAATTAGGTAATTCATTCCACCATGCCATTGCTTTTTTTCTTTTGGTTTGAAATTCATTTTCATTTTCTTCAACTTCAAACACAATCATTTCAACATCTTCAATCTTTTCTTTTCTTCTGATTGTATGATTTTCAACAGTATCACCAACAAGAATAATATGTTTACCCTGATAATAAAATCCCTTTGGGTGAAGTTCTTTACCGTTTATATTGGCAATGAATTTATATCTTTTCATGTTAAACTGTTTTAAAGTACCAACACATTTTTTCACCCATTTCTGGTTGGATATGAACATATCTGTTAATACCACCAGTATAATCTTTATAGTCCCTTGCTTCTCGGTACATCAATTGACACCAAACACTATTTGGATTATTTACAATAGCATAAACATATTGCCTAACGTCTGGTAAACTGAAATAATAAATTTCATCATTGTTTGTTGTGAAAAAACCAGAAATGTAAAAGTGACCAACATTGAATTTAATGTCTTTAATTCCAACATATTTTTCAAGTTCTTTCTTAAACTCTTTTTTGAAGACTTTAACGAATTTTAAAAACTCAGGTGTTTTGCCACTTGAACTTTCAAAACCAGATTCCAATAATTTTACTGTCTCTTTCATCTTGTCAAATTTAAATTGTTATACTGGTTATACGTTTTTAATTAAAAATTGTTACAATTATTTTGAATCAGTTATTTCATAGTTAATAACTTCTGAATTGTCAACTGAATATGTTTCGCCACCCATATCAACATCAAATTCATCCATAATTTCATCAACATTAACATTATCATCTACATTTAATGTTAATTTAATTTTTGCTGTGATAAATACTTTTCTACTCATTGTCGTAAGTTTTAAATTGTTATACTGGTTATACGTTTTTAATTAAAATTTGTTACAATTCACCATCAACAACATCTTTAAATCCACCTTTGTTTTCTCTGTAATCAATGAATTTTTGGTGGAATACTCTGGTCATACCTGAACCAGTTCTGGTATAAAAACCAAAATAACTACCATCTGTGAAAATGTCTGTTTTATGTTTTTTCATTAACTTAACAAATTCATTTTCAAAATCACCAAGCGGATATGCTGTTTCATGTTCACATTCAAGTTCAAATAATGGAATTGTTCTCGGTGCAATATTTTTATTCCTTTTAAGGAACTTAATGGTAAATCTACCAAAAGGTTCTAACTTAAAAGTTTTTTGTTTTGTTAATGTAACTTCCATGACAATATTTTTAGTTGTAATCTTTATACGTTTTTTAATTATAAATGTTACAGAACTCTTTCATCAATTCCATTGCTTTTGAAATACTAATTTTGTAGCCAGAATTTAATGCTGTTTCCTGTACAATTTTAACTGCCTTAACTCTTAAATGGTCATCAGTATCTTTATGACTGTCCCAAGTATTTTTAACAGTTTTACGTACTTCTGGTGTTAACCATTCTGGTACATTCTCATTTTCTTCATTCACTTGTACATTGCCCAGAAGATTTTCACGAATCCAAGTCTTAACATTCTCAAATGCTTTAACAACCGCTTCCTGATTGTCCATATTGGAATGTCTGTATTGTTGCATTACTTCATAAAAGTCTTGACTATCTAATTTATCTTTCATTGTACATTGGTTGTTTGATTAATATCTTTGGTAACTTAATATAAAGTATCACCAGACTAATAGTAATCAAATATAAGAAGAAACTTTTATCTTCCAAACATGTTACACCAACACGATAAACAAAGAATATTGTTATTAGTCTGAATAAAATGATTGTTACTTTCATGATAATGTTTTTAGTTATAATCCTTATACGTTTTTAATTAAAAAAGGTTACATTAACCAAAAACAATTTCACCAAATAATGCAAACTGTAATAAAACATCAGCAGTTTCAGCATCATGGTTATCAAACATATCTTCAACATCATGGTAATTACCCCAAACAATAGTTTTTTCAACACCAGTTAAAAACTTATCTTTGGTTAGTTCCCAAGTATCATCACTTTCAGCATCTTCCAGAATAACAACACCACCAAGTGAAATTGCATCAGAAACGTATTCTAATTTCTCTTTTTGTTCAGGTGTTAATGAACCCTCTTTTAATGTTGCTCTACCACACCAATAGTTAATACCACCTTCAAGAGCAGCAACCATTAAATCATTTATTTGTTCATCAGTTATGTTAACAGGTTTTACTGTTTCTGGTTTCAATGCTTCACCTAATGTTTTAAATAAGTCCATGATTGTGATTTTAAATTGTTATAATACTTATACGTTTTTAATTAAAAAAGGTTACATTTCTGTTGTTGGATTTAATCTGAAATAACCATATTTACTTGATAAATTACTGTTTAAAATTGGAGTAACTAACACATTTTCTGCTTTAGATTCATCTAAATTTGGATTATCACAACCAAACATAAATGTTGCATTAGAAGGTGCATCACATTCCATTGGAATTAATAAAGTACCACGAATAACATTACCAATTTTTCTATGATATTCATAAGGAAAATTAATAACGTTACTTGGATTTACACCTGTATTGAAATAAAAAGTATTCATTTTGTCATATTTTAGTTATAATACTTATACGTTTTTAATTAAAAAAGGTTACATTTCTGCAACCTTAATTTCACCAGATAAGAAACTCTGTTTATCCATTTAAAACTTACCTGATTTGTTACTTACTCATATAGGCTCACCAATCCTGTTATTATATAATACCCAAAACTTCACAATTAGAGTGATAAATCATAATTATTACTTGAGTAGTTTTTTAACGTCTTATGTAGAACTCACCACATAAAAATGGTTTTCTTTCGTTGTTAATGTTACCACGAACATGTTTTGCTCTGGCATTCCATGAAGCAGGTTTGTATAAGTCGCCATTGTTTCTGTCAATAAAGCAATGAACTGATTTTGAACCATAGGTTTCTACAATCACCTTATCAAACTTTTGACCACGCATAACAGTATAAACAGGTTTTTTATCCATGTTATAACCTTTACGCTGCCAATCTGCATCACTGTAAGCAGTAAGTTCTTTGATATAATCTTCTGTTGTTTTCATTAGTATTTCCCGTTATTGGTTATCATTTCATTTTGCTTATCTTCAAAAGCACATGCAACATCAAAATCATTGAACCTGCCCAGAACTTTAACATCACTGGTTAAATCTTCTGCTGGTATTGTGTAAGCAATTGTGCCATCGAAAACTACAATATGTTTATATGATTTATTCATACTACTTATACGTTTTTTAATTAAAAATGTTACAATTAATAAAATACTTCTTTAACTTCTCCAATATTATCATTAGGTTTTAAATATGTTGCCAAATTAATAGCGTCATTTTCATCATAACCTGAAACTAAAATTGTTTTATGATTAAAACCTTTATCTTTTGGAAAACAAGGTAATGCAATAAGAAATTTTTTCTTTTTCATTTTTATTAATTAAACAAAATCAATATTCATTATTTTATTTCTGGCATTACACCAATCATTTGCTGATTCTGGGTCATCAAAAGTTAATGGTTTAAAATCCAATGCTTTGAACATTCTGTTAACTTTCTTTTCAATCATACCTATATAAGTTGTACCTTTTTCATAGATATAATACTTTCCGTTTTTCTCTTTAGCGTATGCAATTAAATTACACATGACCACCAGATTTAACAGTATCGTAAACATCTTTTAAAGTTCTGGACAATGGTTCAAAGTGCATATCTCTTTCAATTTTTAATCCAAAAGGTAATCTAAGAGACATTAATTCGGACATTGAAACAGTACCACATTCAGCCATTTCAGGGTCACCCAGATTAGCAAAACACATGTAAATATCATCTTCCAAATGTTCGTACAAATACCATGTACCAGCACCACAAGGATTGAATAACTTCATAACAATCTTAATCTCGGACATTGATTTGTTTGAAGTATCACCTTGCTTTTGAAATGCTTTCTCGATTGCTTTTGTTATGATTTTCATTGTCGTATATTTAAATTGTTATAATAGTTATACGTTTTTTATTTAAAAATGTTACAAAAAAGAAACGGGATGTTGTTCTGATTAAACAATACATCCCGTTACACACTTACAAATTAATATGATACACAAAATCAAAAAGTATTTTAATCTTCTCTATGTCATCAGTACATTGGTTATAATAGTTATACGTACATTGGATACGATTGTTACATTATATTCGTGCTAAAACTATTTTATTCTGTTGTGCTATTTCTATTTTTTATTGCAAAAAAAAGGGAAGTAAATTAATACTTCCCAATTCTCCACTCCAATTAACTGTATGAAACACTTACTTAACACCAGCCAATTTTTTTAATTCCTTTTTGATTTCTCTTGCTTTATCACCACGCCATGTTCCAGCATTGGCAAGGAAATAAAGTACAATGCTCTTGCCTGAATCCATACCGTAATTATCTTCAATTTTGTTCAATGTTTGCATTGCCTGAACATAAGGTTTTGCACCGAAGTACATTTTACTTCCCCAATCTTTACGAATGTCGTTTGCAATTTGGTACAATGGTCTTACTGCTGTTTTTGTTTTTGTCGCTGTTGTTGTCATAATTGTAAGTTTTAAATTGTTATAATAGTTATACGTTTTTAAATTAAAAATGTTACAAATTTGTGCAATATTTTAAAATAATTTCTTTCACTAATTTTGGTGTAACTGGATTGAAATTATTTTTCAAGTCTTTTGAATGAATCAGTTTCTTATCTTTGAAAATTTCAAGTGTATTACCCATGTTTTTTACAATCCAACCATATTGAATATCTTTAATTGTTATTGTTCTAAACTTCTTTTTCATCTTTTTAAATTTTCAATAGTGTAACGAATATTTTTTGCTTCCATACTATAATTAACTGGAACAGTCCCGTAATATAACCAATGTACAAGTACATTAATCCAAACCATTGAACCTAAATATTCAACTAAAACTTTCGTTGTATCAGTAGGTTTTAAATTATCAATCTCAGTTTCAAAAGCAAAAAAAGGTATTTTTAAATCAAAACCATGTATTCCACCTTTTGTAATATAAAAACCTTTTGCAAACCAACCAATACTTTTACCATTATCTAAATCCTTTTGTAAAAGTTCCTGAATTGTTTTCATTCTAATAAGTTTTAAATAAAAAGGATAGGTACATTTAAACCTATCCTTTTACTGTTTTTATAGTGAATATTCAACTCTTTGGTTTTGTAACTGGCTTTGTAACATTGCCCGACAACGGTTAACCATACCTTTAACGCTGCCCATTGGAATATTGCAAATTTCTGCAATTTCATCGT
>Ga0265293_10014098_pt1 | contig 10214 bp, 10 predicted proteins | sample Munlanlewell138R_FD_192505 | JGI IMG/M metagenome (GOLD analysis project Ga0265293, IMG submission 192505) | Leachate microbial communities from a municipal landfill in Southern Ontario, Canada - Leachate well 138R | ecosystem: Engineered > Solid waste > Landfill > Unclassified | place: Canada...
TCATGCTCCGCCCGTGCGATCTCGAAATACTCACCTGCGTAGAGATGATCGCTGTCGCCCTCAAATCGGTTCGGCCGCTGGGCATGGCGGTCGAAAAGGCGGCACATCTGCCGACGGTCTGCGACGCCGAAATAGATCTTTCTGGGGGAAGTTTGATGGGTCATGGGGAGGCTCCTGGCCTTTTTCGGGCCGAAGCGCGGTTATCCCTCGTGGATCACCATCATCTTCAGCCCTTCCGGACCCTTCCCCGCGGCCGCCTCTCCGTCCGGCCGGGTCAAGGGCCGGCTTCAGCCGGGCGAAGCTTCACCCTTGATGCGGCCGGCGGGCATGCGGCAGTCGGCTTCTTTCCTTCTCTTTCTCTCCCTCCTGATGCGCACACCCCACTGCACCCAAGTTTCCCATGCCCACGGCTAACGCCGGATCTAGGCCGGGCCGCCTCACCATTCGTAGTGAGGAAGCCCCTCCACCTGGTCGGCATCGCAATCGAGAAGCAGGTAATCGCATCCTTGGCTACGCGCCCAGGTCATGACGGCAAACAAATCGTCAGGGATAGCATCGGATCCGACGCCGGCGTTCTCGTCATGGGCATAGACGAACCAGCCATAGTCCCCATATTGGCCGCCCAGGCAGGGCCATCTCGACGGCGGTATGGTGTCGAGCAGTTTGGCGGTCGTCTCGGTGACATGCCCGGTGGACACGACGATAAAGCGGCGGATTTCTGGGGCGCTTGTCATGGCGAAGTCCTTTCCAGAACAGCGTTGGAAGCAGCCGGATCGTCAAGGCCCAGCCGACGCGGCGAGGTTGCCTGCAGCATCCAGCGTTCCCCCTTGATGTGCCTGAGGAACTCGGTTGCAGGGGGCACGCGCCCAAGCACTTTCTGCACATGGCGTTCAGCAACGACCCTGGTCGGGACGGCCTTGCCATTGCCGAGCCTGAAGACGGGACCAAACCGGGATTCGGCTTCAAAAATCCCGAACGCATGATGCCGGAAGGCGAGATGCGCCAACCCCGGCGTCCAGTGCGCCGTCGCAAGGAACCATCGATGGAGTGGCAGATAGTCGGAAACCTCGCCCCCGAAGCGCATGACGCTCGTCTCGGCGAGGTTTTCCGGCGCCGGGATCGAGGTGGGAAGCCAGTCGGGAGCAGCGAAGCCAACGAGCCAGTCGCTCGCGTGGACTATGCGCGGACAATCTTCCTCGAGATGCTGAAGCCCGAGCGTCATCACGTCGACATCGACATGGTCGGCATTCTGGATATCGGCACCGAAATGCGCCGTTGCCTCGGCGACGCCTTCAATATGATGGCGCAGCGCCCGGTGTGTGAACCGGCACAGGACGGCTTTTGAAGCGTCGAACCAGGCATGAAGCGGATAATAATCTTGCCAGACGCCGCCATGGATGCGCGCCGACGAGCGCGCATGGTCGTAGGGGTGCATATCGCTCTCCTTTGAGAATGTCAGGTTTCAGTGAGGGATGTAGGTGTCGATCTCGACCCGCGGGCCGGTCTCGAGATAGGCAAGCGTGCCATCGAGGGCCGCATTGAGACCGCAACTCTCGGCCCAGGCGTCCATATCCGGCGGCGTGCCACGGGGCAGCAACGGGAGGTAGAAGGAAAAGACCTCCCTGGCATGGGCAAGCGTCATGGCGTCGCTGTGCCAACTGCCGTCCCATATTTTTCGCATTCGCTTACGATGGCGGGCGACGGCCTGCACCTCGACGGGATGTGCGCCGGTGCGGATTGCGCGAAGAAACTCCCGCAATCCTTCATGGTGGTGTGTAAGCGGCGCCGTATTGCGCCGAGCTTTGAATTGGCCGATCTCGAAGGTGAGGTCGTCGCTCTCGTGACCGAGCTTGACTTCGATCGTCGCCACCCGGCTGCCCGCGTCCCGCAACGAGAGAATCTGCGTGTCGCCGCGCCGGCAAATGTCATAATAGCCGCCAACACAATGATCGAGCAGCCGGCCTTCTTCGACGAGATCTGCTGCTGACGACAATGCCACCACTTCGAAGCGGCCACATGGCGAAACCCATGGCTCACAAAGGCGCGGCCATCCGGGGCGGTCGGCTCGACGCTCGTGCCGGAGCGCCGAGAGCGAGGCGACGCGGCGATGCCATATCCCGACAGCCTCGTGGAATGCCTTGGGCTTCCGTTCCCCGACAATGGCGTTGTGCAGGCTGGAAAGAAGAAGGCGGCGCGGTTTGCCGCCCCCTTTCGCCCCGCTCAGCGTCAGCGACTGGGCGAACGATCCGATCTGATGGTTCGGTTTGAACCCGCCACGGCGAATTCGTTCCACCACGATCGGGCGCAGGAGATCCTGACGAAGCGCCTCGATCGCGTCTGTGACGCCCTGACCATTGGGGCCGAGATAGTCTGGCCGCACGAAATGCTGCCGCGGCGATTTGATCCAGGCCGATCGTTCCCACGCGGCGGGTTGCTCGGGTCGGCCGAGGCCCGGCCATTCACAAAGCGCAACCTGATGGGCTTTCAACTCCTCGATCGCGACGTGGAAATCGGTATGGTTTTCGATGGTATGCACCAGGAGCCGCGCACCTCTCAGCGCTCGCAGCCCCGCAGCGGTCAGAGTATGGCGCGCCATCAGCAGCGGAGCGAGCGGTCGTCCCGTGTCGATAGCTTCGGTAATACCCGGCTGCCTGAGCGTCACCGAAAGCGCCCCATAGATCGTGGCGGCCTGAAGCCGGCGCTGCAGGATTTCAGCACGGTGCGGCTTTCCACTCGTCTCCGGCGCCAGAAGCCAGGCCGCCATCACGGACAGGTTCTGCTGGGGCGATGCAATTGCCGGCAAGTCCCGAACAACGATTCTGTGCACATGCGCATGGGCGAGCGCCCTCGACCGCTTCGCCAGGCAGGTGATCGCGTTGGCCACGATCTGAGCGAGGGCGGTAAGGGTCTGCCATTCGGCTCCCTTTTCCAGCAAGGTGATCATGAGATCGGAAAAGCCGCGCTCTTCTATCCAGCCTCCAAGGGCCGGATCGTGGTCGGGGCGAGCGCTGGACGTATGGTCCGTTGCAAATTCGGCGATGAGATCGAGCAGTTCCCGCGCCGGCTGATGATTCATCGCATTTGGGCGGGTCCGCAGGTCGGGCTCAAGCCTTCCGTCGACAATCCCGACGGTGAGGTCAAGCTCGGCCAGAGCAACAACGCTGGACAGCGCCTCGAGCGCCTCAGCCTGATCAGATAGTTGCCCACACGCCTCGATCAGCCGGGTGGCTGCATCGGACTTGAGCCGGTTCCAGGTTCGACGGGTCATGGCGAGACCTCCGCAGACGTCTCATCCATGTCGGACGCATCGTCATCATCGAAGTCCCCATCGTCGTAGTCATCGTCATCGCCATAATCGCCATCCTCGCGGAAGGTCATGTCGCATTCGATGGAAAGGGTATCCTCATCCTCAAAGGGGCGCACATAGACGGTGCCGTAACCACCTTCATTGTTCACCCAGTCGCCATCGGGGGCATCGGAGACGATGTCTTCCAGAAGCGCCGGCAGATATCTGATAGCGCCCCCATCAGAGATGAAGATCGGGATATCCGGCAGGTCGTGTGCCGCCGGGTCATTGCGATAGGTAACGCTGTCAAGTTCGGCGTCTCCGGAATCGCCACTCCCGTTCAATGAGTAGACGATCTCGGTGATCGCGAGCGCGCGCAGGATTGCGCCCAGCCGTTCGGTCAGGTCCATTTGCCTTGCCCTTTTCCTGGTGTTGAAAAACACCTTCGGGCGGCCGCCTCTCCGTCCGGCAGGGTCAAGGGCCGGCGTTAGCCGGGCAAAGCTTCACCCTTGACGCGGCCGGCGAGCATGCGGCAGGCCTTATCCTCCCTCCCTCTCCTTTGTTTCTCGCTCCTTGTTGCGGACACGCAGAGCGTCGTTCCAGTCATCATGGGGAGGCAGGAGACGCGACCAGGCAGAGCCTGTCTGTTCAGCGATCTCGCGGAGCCGTTCGGCAAACACCTCGCCCTGCGCATTGGCGTCGGTCGCCGCGACAAGTTCGGCGCCGGGGCGTTCGGCCAGCAGGCTCAGAGCTTCGGATGTCGCCGGAGACCAGCCGCCTCCGGCACTGAGATAGAGCGTCCCGGCGCTCATGTCCTCGATCGCCGCAAGGCTCATGGCGTCGATCGCGGCCTCAGTCACGCACAGCCGCAACGCATCCGGTCGCCCAAGGCGAAACAGCACCTTGGAGCCCCCGGATGCAAAGCCCCGCCAGTCCGGGCCGCGCTCTTCCCAACCCGTTATGGCGCCGTCTTTGCCGGTGTGGGCGGCCCACATGCTGCCGTGCGGGCCCTCACGCAGCAGATTGGTGGAAATCGCGATGCGGATGATCCGTTCGCTGAGGCCACGCTCATCAATCAAATAGCGCCAGGCTGCCGATCCCTTCCAGGGCTTGCGCCGTGTGCGCCATCGCTCGGGAATGGAAAGGTCAGGCTTTCGGTCGCGCGATTCCCGCTCCCAGACGGGTTCGGACGCAACGAACCCGACAAGACCTGCCACCTCGTGCATGGCTTCGACAAAGCGCACGCCCTGCAGATGCTCGACAAGATTAAAGACATCGCCCTTGTCTTCGCCGAGCGGATCAAACCAGCCCTTGCCGTCATGGATGACGATGATGATCTCGGCATCCCGGCGATATTTCATCGCCTTTCGCGTGCTTTCCTTGAGGTCGAGCGCAAACCCTGCCTCTTCCAGCACCACGGCGCAGGGGACCTTCACCCTCAGTTCTTCCAGATCTGCCTTTTCCATTCTTCCCACCCGCACGCCTCGCGCTCCTTCTACCCGATTCCCGCCCCCCAAATCTTTCGGAAGGCGGACACCGGAAGCCGCGAAGAGCAAGGCGGGCAAGGGCGCGACGGGCAACCCGGCCGTTCGACCGGGGCATCGGTCGCCCCGTTCGCGGCAAAGCTTCCCTTGCCGGCCGCCGCCCGCAAGCGGCACGGCCTGGTTCCTCAACTTCGCCGTTTCTCTTCTTCAGCCACCACGGATCGCAGGACGGCGATATCCATCTCCACCTCGGGCGAGAGACGAGCGATCTCCGCTGCGACCTTGGCCCAATGGAAAAACTCACCCCGATCACCTGCCAGGCGGCTCCGAGTCGCCCGGCGCTGCGCCTCGTAATAGGCGATACTGCCCTCGGTGTTGAGGAGAGTCAGCGCATCTTCTCGCCAGCGACGGCGACGGTCATGATGCTGGCGCATCCAGTTCTTGATCGCTTCCAGCATTTCTCCCGCTTCCTGGCGAGCGTCAGGGATGACAGCCCGAATGGGTGAAGACTGTAAAGGCTTCAGCTGCGCCTACAGCCCGCCCGCAGGGGGCGCCACAATCACGCATCGTAATAGCCGTCGACAATCTTGTAAGTGGATTTGTAAAATGGGTCACAATCGGCTGAGGTAGCAAGGTGAACGAAGCCACCATCAATAACACCGACGGGCTTATCGAACTGACCGCCGATATCGTGTCGGCATATGTATCGAACAATCCTGTTCCGGTCGGGGACCTTCCGCATCTCATCACTGCTGTCCATGCTGCCTTGCAACAGCAGGTCGCTCCAGCCGAACAGCAACAAGCTGAGCCGCTAAAGCCGGCCGTTCCCATCAAGAAGTCGGTCACGCCCGACTATATTGTCTGTCTCGAGGACGGGAAGAAGTTCAAGTCTCTCAAGCGCCATCTCGCAACCAGTCACGGCCTGAAACCTGACGAATACCGTTCGAAATGGGGCCTTCCAGCGGACTATCCCATGGTTGCACCGGCCTACTCGGCAGCGCGCTCGGCTCTGGCAAAATCCACCGGTCTTGGGCGCAAGACGAAAGCTGTTGAGGCCGCGCCTGCAAGGCGGAAGAAACTTGGCCTCAAATTCTCCTGAAACCGATGAGTGCCTAGGGTCAGGACTCGTTGATCAGAGCCAGAAGAGTACGGTGGCGGCGAGAGCGACGGCGGAAAAGAAGACCGTCGGGCAGCGATCGTAACGGGTGGCAACGCGACGCCAGTCCTTCAGGCGACCAAACATGATCTCGATCCGGTTGCGGCGCTTATACCGGCGCTTGTCATATTTGATAAGGTTGGTGCGGGATTTGCGCCCCGGAATGCACGGCTTTATTCCCCTTTCCTGAAGAGCGTCCCTGAACCAGTCGGCGTCATATCCTCGGTCGCCCAGCAGCCATTGCGCGTTGGGAAGATTGTCGAGCAGCGCGGCAGCGCCAGTGTAATCGCTGATCTGGCCTGCGGTCATGAAGAAGCGGAGCGGGCGACCGTTTGCATCGGTGACGGCGTGCAGCTTTGTGTTCATGCCCCCTTTCGTGCGGCCGATCAGCCGCCCAAGCCCCCCTTTTTAACCCGCAGGCTTGATGCCGTGCGGTGCGCCTTGAGGTAGGTTGCGTCGATCATCACTGTTTTCGACTCGGCGCTCTCGGCAGCCAGACCTTCCATCATGCGCAGGAAGACGCCCATCTCGCTCCACCGCTTCCATCGGTTGTAGAGCGTCTTGTGCGGGCCGTAATCCTTGGGCGCATCCCGCCAGCGTAAGCCGTTGCGGTTGACGAAGATGATCCCGCTCAAAACCCGCCGGTCGTCAACCCGGGGTTTACCGTGGCTCTTGGGAAAATAGGGTCGCAGACGAGCCATCTGCTCATCCGTCAGCCAGTACAGGTCGCTCATCTTCAGTCTCCTTTCAGGAGCCTGAATCAGATCAATAGGTCCTGACCCTAGGTTGCGAGGTGATGCACCATGCTGGCTGATTTCCCCGTTACGGTCGACCATGCGCAGGTGGTGGTTTACACGCAAGACCGTGTTGCTTCCGGTCTTTTGTGGTCCGACGATCATGTCGCGCAAGGATTTGCGTGGTCGCGGGGATATGTTTCCTTCGGTGTGCCGGATCATGACGGCGAGGTCCGGATAAGGGTCGAATTGGTAGATGGCAAGGTGCTGGATCCCCAGGCGCTTTGGGCGGTGCAGGTGCCTTTTTCTGTAAACGGCCCCGTCCAGGTTGGCACGTTGTTCAACACCCATGATGTCGAAGTGCCGGCTGGAAGCTATAACCTGACCTATCAGGCTTTGGCCGGGGTGGGCGATTATGCCTATATCCTGCTGCTCAGTTTTTCGCCAAGCAGCGCCCCGCAATTCCAGATCCTGGAAACGGGTGGCGAGATTACCGCGGATGCTGTCCTGCGCCGCGATGCTGAGCCGGCGCGATAGGTGGATGCTACGGATGATCGAAAATCGATGCGCGTGTGTGAAAGTCAAATAGCTGCCACACGCTAAAGCAGGAAAGGCTCGCATGTGACTTTCGACCTGATTGTGTCGCAGGGACGAATTGCCGACCGAACGCCAGGTGCAATCCGCGGCGCGGCCCTTACGGCGCGAGCGTTGGAACCGCTTATCGATAGCAAGCGGACAGACATTGACGGTCTCAATGCGTTCGATGATGACGATTGGGGGGTAATCAAGCTAATCAACGGCCGCAATTGCGGCGGAAGGTGCCACTCTCTCACCGGAAATCCCGAGTGCTGACCTTGATTGCGGCGATCTGGCCGTAACCATTGACCAAATTCTCTGGCTTGGCCGCATCGTTCGGGTCAGGCGGCAGCAGACCATGATGGGATTCGCCGCGACCATCCGGCAGCGGATACTTCGCCTCGCGCTTGCCGACACTGACCAGCTCCTCAGACAAATCGATCAGCTCATGGGCGACGATATGGACGACATCCCCTTCACGCTGCACCCTGCCCTTCACCCCGATCATCCCCGAACCGAGCACGGCGCGGCGATATTTTTCGAAGACCTTGGTCCAGACGACGAGGTTGGCGACGGCGGTCTCGTCCTCGAGCGTGATGAACATGACGCCTTTGGCGCTCCCCGGTCGCTGACGCACGAGAACGAGGCCGGCGACATGGACCCAGCGACGGTCGCGACAGGCGGTCGCCTCGGCGCAGGTCATGATGCGACGGCGGGCCAGATCGACCCGGAGAAATGAAACGGGATGCTGGCGCAGGGTCAGCCCAACATGGCCATAATCCTCGACCACTTCCCGGCCCGCCGCCATCGGACGCAAAGCGACCATCGGCTCGTGCTGCTCGGGCATGACATCAACTTCGCGACGCGCGGCGGCCGCGAAGAGCGGCAGTGGCTCGTCCCTTAGCGCCTTGATCGCCCACAATGCCTGGCGCCGGGCAAGACCGATCGCGGGCCGGAACGCATCGGCCTCGGCCAACTCGACCAGAGCCGCAGCGGGGATGCCGGCGCGGCGCCAGAGGTCGTCGACCGACACATAGGGCCGGTCCTCACGGCAGGTCACGAGACTTGCCGCTTCAGCGTTGCCGAGTCCCTTGACCAGGCGCAGGCCGAGCCGGACTGCGAGGCGGCCGTCGTCGCGGTCGGTTGGCTCGAGCGTGCAGTCCCATCGCGAAGCATTGATACATACGGGCCGGATCTCGACGCCGTGTTCGCGGGCGTCACGTACGATCTGCGCCGGCGCGTAAAAGCCCATGGGCTGGGCGTTGAGCAGCGCGCAGCAGAAGACATCGGGGTGCCAGCATTTCATCCAGGCGGACGCATAGGCGATCAATGCAAAACTCGCCGCATGGCTTTCAGGGAAACCATAGGAGCCGAAGCCCTCGAGCTGGCGGAAGATCTGTTCGGCAAATTCGGCCGTGTAGCCATTGGCGACCATGCCGGAGATGAGTTTCTGCCCGAAACTCGAGATCGTGCCCGTATGCTTGAAGGTGGCCATGGCGCGGCGCAACTGATCCGCCTCGCCGGCGGTAAAGCCGGCGCAGGTAATCGCAACCCGCATCGCTTGCTCTTGAAACAGCGGCACGCCAAGGGTCTTGCCAAGCACCGCCTCAAGCTCGAGCGAGGGGTAGCTGACATCCTCCTTGCCCTCGCGCCGGCGCAGATAGGGATGGACCATGTCGCCCTGGATCGGACCGGGCCGGACGATCGCGACCTGAATGACGAGATCGTAGAAGGTTCGCGGCTTCAGGCGCGGCAGCATCGCCATCTGGGCGCGGGATTCGATCTGGAAGGTGCCGAGCGTATCGGCCTTGCGGATCATCGCATAGGTGCGTGGATCCTCGGCCGGGATGGAGGCGAGATCGAGCCTGGTATCCTTGTGGTCGGCCAGAAGATCGAAGGCGCGGCGCATGCAAGACAGCATGCCGAGCGCCAGCACGTCGACCTTCATGAATTTCAGGGCGTCGATGTCATCCTTGTCCCATTCGATCACCTGGCGGTCTTCCATGGCGGCAGGTTCGATCGGCACCAGTTCGTCGAGGCGGTCACGGGTCAGGACGAAGCCACCGGGGTGCTGGGAAAGGTGGCGTGGCGTGCCGACAAGCTGGTGTGCGATCTCAAGCGCCAGCCGCAGGCGGCGGTCGCCCATATTGAGATTGAGGCCTTCGGCGTGCTTCTGCTCGACGCCTTCCGACCGGCCCCAGGCCTGCGATGAAAGCGTCTTGGTCAGGTCTTCGGGAAGACCGAGCGCCTTGCCCACGTCGCGCAGCGCGCCCTTGGCGCGATATCGGATGACGGTCGCGCACAGCGCCGCCCGCTCGCGGCCATAGGTCTCGTAAACCCACTGGATCACCTCTTCGCGCCGCTCATGCTCGAAATCGACGTCGATATCGGGCGGCTCGCGGCGCTCCTCGGAAACGAAGCGCTCGAACAGAAGATCGTTGCGATCCGGGTCGACCGAGGTGATCCCGAGCACGAAGCACACGGCCGAGTTGGCGGCCGAGCCCCGGCCTTGGCAGAGGATTCCTTTCGAGCGAGCAAAGCGGACGATGGCGTTGACGGTCAGGAAATAGGGGGCGTAGTCGAGCTTCTCGATCAGTGCCAGCTCGTGCTCGAGATTGCCCCGGACCTTGTCCGGCAGGCCTTCGGGATAGCGCTCAGCAGCCCCTTCCCATGTGAATTTTTTGAGCGCCTGTTGCGGCGTCAGCTTCGGGAAGAGTTTTTCTTCCGGATATTGATAGGCGAGCTCATCGAGCGAAAACCGGCAGCGCTCCATGATCTCGACCGAGCGAGCCAGTGCTTCGGGATAGCGGCCAAACAGCCGGTGCATTTCTTCAGGAGCTTTGAGATAGCGGTCGGCGAACCGCTCACGGCGGTGCCCGAGCTCGTCGATCGTGACGTTGTGTCTGATGGCGGTCACCACATCCTGCATCAGCTGGCGGTCCGGTTCGTGGAAAAGCACGTCATTGGTGACCACGGTC
>Ga0265293_10014100_pt1 | contig 10214 bp, 8 predicted proteins | sample Munlanlewell138R_FD_192505 | JGI IMG/M metagenome (GOLD analysis project Ga0265293, IMG submission 192505) | Leachate microbial communities from a municipal landfill in Southern Ontario, Canada - Leachate well 138R | ecosystem: Engineered > Solid waste > Landfill > Unclassified | place: Canada...
TCTCTATAAAGGAGGTTATGCTTTCCATCGTCCTTTCGGCACCTCGTTTGCTCTTACTGAGGATAACCAGGTCATCGGCATAACGTACATACTTATGTCCTCGTCTCTCAAGCTCCCGGTCCAACTCATTTAGGAGCACGTTCCCAAGAAGTGGACTAAGTGGTCCGCCTTGTGGTACTCCTTCAGATGTCTCGTCAAAGCGTTCTCCCTGTATGACACCTGCCTTAAGATATTTATGAATAAGTGATATCACTCTCCCGTCCTTTATGGTTCGGGATAATACCTCAATCAGTTTGCTGTGCCCTACCGTGTCAAAGAATCTTTCCAAGTCCATATCCACTGCATAGATATATCCTGCGGTGATGTACTCTTGACACTTTTGGAGCGCTCCATGAGCTGACCGATTGGGCCTGAACCCATAGCTGTGGTCAGAGAACTGTGGCTCGTAGATGCGTGTTAGCTGTTGCGCTATGCCTTGTTGGATGACTCTGTCTACTACTGTAGGAATACCCAACTGACGCTGTTTCCCTTTTTCTTTGGGTATGAATACCCGTCGGGTCGGATTGGGGCGATATTTGCCCCCGAGAATAGAGACTATCAGTTCATCCTTATGATTGACGAGATAGTCTTTTAAAGACTCTACCTCCATCTTATCAACTCCCGCTGCACCTTTGTTGCTCTTTACTCGCTTGTAAGCAGCATTAAAGTTGGCAGGTGAAAGGATATCTTCAAGTAATCCGTTCTTTTGGCGGTTTTCCGGTTCGGTGAGGTTGTTTTCAGTTATCCACAGGAAAGTCTGCCCTCCCCCATAGCCGTCGGATGCCGTCCTATTCTTTTGGGGGCAGGTCTCCGGTTTGTCAGAGATTTTCTGCTTTCTACCTTTCATGCTCCGGTAACATTCATTTACTACTCATCAATTAAGGTTCAGCCCTTCGTACTTCGTAAGGCTTCCTGTTATACCATTTTATTAAACGAGACAGGCTTGTATCGGTACTACTATGGCTTCTGCTGACTCCTCACGGCAAGCTTTACTCCGCTGTGGTGCATCGAATGAATCATCTTCGCCATGCGTCCGTGAGACCTCCCGTGGTAAGGTACGTAACTTTCTTCCATATCCCCGCCGCATTTACACTCCCTTGTCCGTATAGTCTTTGGACTTTGACTTGTTCTGCAGTCTTATCCCAAAGGATATGCCTATATGCGATTCGTGTCCCTCGGGGCAGGATTTTTGCCGCCGGCTTCCTTCAGATTCCAACTCGCGATGGACACCCTTGCCCTTGGCTAATGGTTGGCGACTATAAACCTCCATAGTGGACTTGCACCACCAAGTTATTTACCATGCACGGCACACAGCAAAAACGATTAGGGATCGAACCCTAACCGTTTTTGACCAACAAAACTCCCAACAAAGCATTACCCATTAATGAAAAAAAGGGAACGGAGTTGTAAGAAAATAAATCTTGACACAGTTTAATTTACGCTGCCTTTGATAATCTGATGAATGTTCTTATTTCATTAATTTCAAAGTCCATCATGGTAGTCTATTTCAGGGTTAATAATTTCCATGTCGTCTGAAAGTATTCTACTAAAAGCGGTATCGACAATTAAAGACATTTTTAATTTAACTGGAATTGTTTTTGAAGCTGCCATATAATGCTTATTCCAATCGTTGTTCCAAATATATGGCAACTCATCTTCATCCATGCATATTGCATCACTCTTAAAGATGAAGAAATCAAATTCACAATCTATATCAATTTCAATTTCAACAAGAATTTCCTCCTCTGATATTTGGCGAACATCTGTTACTGTAAATGAGGGTTCATAAACACTAACAACTGATGGATTTTCAAATTCTTGTCTAAATGGACTTTCCTCGTAGTCAAATTCACGGTGCAATAAAAATTCAGTAGCTCTATTTTCTATCTCTATATTTAAATCTATTTCATTATATTGCTTATTTGCATTTAACTCGTCCAGTATGTTTTTCAAGATTTTCTGTTTTGGCTTGATATATTCTTTGATAAATATATCTATATCTTCAATCACCCTTATATAATCTTCGTTTATTCCATTATTTACCAAGTCTTCTTTTAAATCAGGATGAAGAAGACCATCTTCGCAAAAATCTTTATGGTTTTTATTCACAAAAATTATTTTAGGTACTTCAAATAAGGAGGATGGTTTTTCACATACACCTTTAACACTCTCCCATATCAAGGCATCTCGATATCCCTTTCCACTTTCTTGAAATGGTTTCTTTCGGGCTAAATCACGCTTTACAAGCTCTTGGTGTGAAATTGATGGGTATGGTATTATTTTGATTCCCAATTTTTGCAGTTGTTTTTTAAATTTTTCTGCATATTCTTCGGCTTCTTTTGAGATAAATTCATCAGAAATAGGGCTATCTCCAACTTCTTTTCCTGTCAGTCTTTTAAAATCGGATATACTTTTGTCTATTTTCGATTTACACTCTTGAGTTTTTTCTCGATATTTGTTAATTGATTCATCCACTACAATCGCAGGAATATGAACAGAACCCCCTGTTGATTTAACTGATTCACATAGATTTTTAATTTTCGCACCTTTAAGGTGAAAATCACTAAAAATAATATTCGTATCAAGAATAACTTTCATAAATAACTGATTTTATCGCAAAAATACCTATAAAAAAACATCTAACAAAAAAATTACTTATCAGATGTTTTTCAATGAGTTGCATAAAGTGGCTTATTCGTCCGGTTTTCATTATTATTCTTATTGTTGAAGCTGAATGTAAGCTGTACCCACCTGAACGAAGCTATCTTCGATATATACCTCAACTTATTGCTGGTCGGTGGAAGCTGAAGTGTAATACAGCAGGAATGTTTCATACGGAAGCGGGTACAAATCGTTCGGCAGAAAAACCGTTCCGTCCGCCATCTGCAGTGTTTCTTTGCCATCCGGCTGAAAGTACCTGATGAAGTATTCTGTTTCTTCGTAGTATCCTTCCATGTGGAGTTAAAAGCGGATTTCTGCCGTTTCACCTACTTTGATGTTTTTTTGAACGGGCATAGTCGTAACCTTAAACGGATAAACCCGCTGAATATCCAGTTCGTCATTGCAAGAGAACGCCAGCAGAGCAGTGGTTTAAGCATCAAAGATTTTTGTTCCAATGAATCGTAAACTGTTTCAAGTTTTCATTACTGGAAAAGCAAATTTGGATTAACCCGTCCATACAATAATCATGCAGGTGAGACTGCTGTGGATAAACTGACACCCATCAGCTTTAATCTTCCGGAAAATAAGCCTGCACGTAAAGCTGCTACATCGGGTAATAATAAAGGAGAGATCAGAATAAAACTTCCGGGTGGTATCCAGGTCAGTTTTATAGGCATTACTCAAACAGAAGCCGCTATTAATTTACTCGCTCAAATCTGCTCTTCACATGTTCTGTCTAAATGATACAATGCGCTATTTTCTCTGTCCGGGGAAAACCGACATGCGCTAACCCAAACGTTTGGATTAGCGCATTTATCCTAACTTACTTTTAATCCTAACATTATAGTGTATACTACTATATATGATTTAAATAATATCCAATAAGTTAGGATTAAAAGTTGCCAATTCTGGATTTACTGTTTGAACATTTCTGAGAGTTTTCCATTATCGTGTTTCCATTTTTTCGGAAGATTTCTAATCCCGTCATCGACAATTGACAACATCGCTTTCTTTATTGCCTGTTCGGATATATCAAGATATTGCATCGTGGTTTCCACGCTTTCATGTCCCAATATTTTTGATAGTTGGACGATGTTCATACCATTGTCCAGCATATGGGTTGCAGCGGCATGACGAAACATATGGCTATGAAGACTTAACGGGACATCCGCACATGTCCTGTTTGCTATCAGGGCATATTGTTTCAAGCGTTTTCCTATTGCTTCTTGGGTAATTTTCTCATTTTTTCCTTTAATCTTGGAAAAGAATAAATACTCGTTGTTATCCGGGTTGTCTCCAAAGAATTTTCTTATATACTTACCAAGATTGTCTGCTAGTCTCTTAGTAATATACAAGGGTCTCATTTTGTTTCCCTTACCAATAATAACAACCTGCGGATTACGTGTGGTAAGTTTTAACTCACCTATTTTTATGGATAGTGCTTCATCAATCCTGCATGCCGTTACATAAAGAAAGGACATTAGTACTGAATCCCGGTATCCGGCTGGAGTTCCGGTATCCGGAGTATTAATGATTGCTTTCACTGCATCAAGACTCATACTCTTGACTTTCTTTTTTTTCGTTTTTCTCTTTTCTATATTTTTTGCATCATAAAGAATGGATTTATACCTTATGTTGTTATTACCAAGATAACCGAGAAAGGCACGTAAAGCGGATAAGCGTACATTGCAGCTTTGAGGCGAACATCCTCGTTTTAAGTTGAGATATTCCAACCAATCGTTAATGGTATTCGTTGAAAACACCTTTTCCGGACAAAACGTGAGGTGATTTATTTTCTTTACCTCCTCTATATATTTCATATATAAATTAATGGATGTTTCATAAGTCTTCACTGTTTCAGGACTCTTGGTCGAGTTTGCTATTCGAAGCCATGAAGTATAGGCCGATACAATCTCCCGGACTTCTTTCGTGTTGTTGTTATGATTCTTTTTCATGTCATTAATCTGGTAAGTTGGGGATTACGTTATCAAAACTTTTTCCATTGTGTTTTTCTATTATGTCTCCGAATGTATCTGCAATGGAGAAGTAATACAACGTGTGCCTTAGACTCGTATGACCCATGCTTCTGCTTAATGCCAATAGTTTATCGTGTACTTCATGCCCCGTGTTAACCCAGTTGTTGATGTTAGAAAAAGCATAGAAGTGACGAAAGTCACCGGCTCTGGTACTTGCTTTATTGTATTTATGCCATGCTTCATTAAATTGTCTGGATACCCATGATTTATGGTGGCACTTATCATCCACGGTGGGAAAAAAGATTTTTCTCGAAGGCATAATTTGCGAAACCGAGTTATCATACTCTATGAGCAGTCTCAGCATGGTATCGTGTAAAACTACACGATGTTCATTGTACCCCTTCGTGTAAATGATAGCAATAACCCCTGTTGACAGGTTTACATTTTCACGCCTGAGCAGCCTGGCTTCCATGGGCCTCATCCCGGTGCTATACAGGAGCCTGAAGAATACCGGAACTTCCATTTTTCTGAGCCAGGAACTTTTGTAACCCAATATATTGATTTCTATTTCCTCGCAGGCATTAAAAAAATTGAAAAGTTCCTCATCGGTAAAAGCATGGGGAATATATGGATCAGGGGAGATTCTTTTAGTGACAGGGATTACAAGATCAATCCATTCTTTTTCAAGAGCATGATGAAGAAAAGCAACTATTGGTCCTATCCTGGCCATATGGCTTGCCGGTCGTTCCGTATCGCGTTTTTCAATCCAGATATCAATCATTTCCTGTGTCAGGTAAGGATTATCAGGGTAGTTTCTCCGACAAGTATTAAAGAAAGTTTTCAGACTTGAAGTACTCCTTTCCTTAAACTTCGAGATCTTCCTGTTTTCAAGGTAGCTATTAAGCATATCCTCAAAGGATCTTTGTCCATTCATTGGAACACCCCCTTTCTGATGGGAAACTTCTCTATGCTGAGTCCGCATTCTTTCAGGCATATGAGGTCAGAATCCAGATAAGTGTCCAGGGAGTTTGGTAAACTGTGACCCATGGCAGCGGTAATGACTGGTGCGGAAACTCCTTTATTGAGCAGCATGACGCCAAATCTATGGCGAAACAGGTGAAATCCCGTTTTTTCACGATCCGCTATACCGCCCTTGAACAAAATCTTCTCACAAATATGATTAATGTGACGGCTAATATGCCTTACCTTTCTATCATTAATAAGGAATACATGATCTTCTCCGGGTATTTTGGGTCTTTCGAGCAAGATGTAATCGTAAATAGTATTGCCAACTAGCGGGCTAAATGGAAGAATTAAAGGAACTCCCGTTTTCTGCTGCACCACGCTTATTGTTTCTTTCTCCCAGTTAATATCATCAAGCTTCAGAGCTGCAATATCACATGATCGGAGTCCACACAAAAGAGCGAGTAAGCCTATTGCACGGTTCCGGTAACTCAAACCGGAGAACTCGTCCTTAAGTACCGACATAATTTTGGAAGACTCATCCTCTGTAAGATACGGGTAATTTTTCTTTATATTTCTTATCGTTGGCATGTATAGAAGAATTTTCTTATATTCTCCATCAGGGAAATATGAGATACATTCTTTGATGATACGCTTTAAACGGCTGCAAGTTATATAACCTCTAATGTGTTCGTTACCGATAAAAAAATAGCTCATTACCATGTTTTCCGTAACATCTTCATAAGTTTTGGCACCGCAGGAGGATAAATGGCTAAGAAAAGAAACGAAAGTTTCCCTTTTTGTAGCGACAGAGGATTCTTTTAGCCCGGTTTCTTTTATGCACAATTCCCAATTATCCACAATACTCTTGAAATGGGCCGATAGTGCCTCGTAACGGCTTTCTTGAAATAATCTGTAAGGATGGGCTCCGGAAGGATATTTTCCTTGACAGTCGAATTGTTTGATAAGGCCAATGACCTGCCGCCTTTGAGCTAACGCTTTAGGGGATAACCCTTTTGTCAAATAGGAGTTATAATAGTCCTCATAGGACTTGATGTGAGGAATAGTTCCTGTTTCCAGGATTTTTTTAACTTCACTCTTAAAACTCCTGATGTATTTTTCTCTATACCCGTTCTCTTCTAAATATGAAATCAGGTAGGAGTAAACCTGTCTTAAATTATTTACATCCATTTTCTATGATTATTAGTTAAACGGACGCAAGATAAATAATAATCCTAACCTGTCAATAAGTATTAACCTGATTAACAAATGATTAATCGGGCAAGTTGGGATTAAAAGTAAGTTAGGATAAATGCGCTAACCCAAACGTTTGGGTTAGCGCATGTCGGTTTTCCCCGGACAGAGAAAATAGCGCATTGCATCATTTAGGCAGAACATGTGAAGAGCAGATTTGAGTGAGTAAATTAATAGCGGCTTCTGTTTGAGCGCTGCCTATAAAACTGACCTGGATACCACCCGGAAGTTTTATTCTGATCTCTCCTTTATTATTACCCGATGTTGCAGCTTTACGTGCAGTCTTATTTTCCGGAAGATTAAAGCTGATGGGTGCCAGTTTCTCTACTGCAGTCTCTCCTGCATGATTATTGTATGGACGGGTTAATCCAAATTTGCTTTTCCAGTAATGAAAACTTGAAACTGAGTACGATTCATTGGAACAAAAATCTTTGATGCTTAAACCACTGCTCTGCTGGCGTTCCAGTATCACCATAAATTCTTCTTTGCTTATCGGCGTCATATATTGTTATGTTTGCCGGCAAAGATCAAAAATTAAGATGAATTCTAAAACGGGAACTTTATCGGGTGCTTACTAAAAATGGAAATAGTCCATTTGAGCACCCAGATGCAACATGATATTCCCAAAGTATATTTCTGAAAAAATCAGATTAATCTTGTTTCTTGTAATACCCAGGTTGTAAGACAATTTACCTCTATCATATATACTAAAATCGTTTCTACTTATTTTGTAATTAATTCCACCTTTGTAAAATATACCGCTGTTGATAGAATAATCAATCATTAGATATGGATCACGACTAAGTCTTGTTGTAATATCAAACAAAGAATTGAGCGAACTGTTAAACCGAAGTGTAGTATTGGCTAGTATAGCTGCCATATCATTACTATTGAAATGTATTCCTAAGTTTAGCCTGTTAGTTTCTTTTACATCTACCGTGATTATCATATCGAAAGGGTTCTGACCTTCGAGTCGGTAGTTAACCCTATTGAATATCCCGCTACCGTATATCTTCGAAATAACCTTATCAAGTTCAGCTCTGGCAACTAACGTATCATCAATATTAATCCATCTGTCAAGATAGCTTCGCTCTTTTGGTGTAATCCCCTCCACGATGATATTATTGATGATAAATGTATCAAGTTCTATAAATAGATTGCTTTTAGCATAAGGGACTGACAAGCTCTCATCAATGCCAAGTGACTTTTTGAGGTCAGTTAACTTATCCAGATTATTCATAGCAGCCGTGACGCCTCTCCCAACAATCGTATCAATAGCAGGCTTTTGGAAATCAAGCATTCCGTAAGGGTGTGTTTCGGGTGTTATCAAAATGTCAGTATCTAATATATTTTTAGTTCTTTTATCCTGTCCTATAAAATTCCAAATCTGTTCGGTTATTTCTGTAATTGTACCCTTGCTCTGTTCAAGCCACTCTTTGTCAGTAGGAAGAATTACTCCAATAACAATGTCCGCACCCATATCGCGTACCAGATCTACCGGGTAATTATTGATTACTCCGCCATCAATGAGTAGCATACTATCTTTTTTTACAGGTGTAAACAAACCGGGGACTGCAATACTTGCACGTATTGCTTCGGCAAGATTACCTTCACGCATTACTATCTCATCACCTGTACGTATATCTGCAGAAATACAGCCGAATGGTATGGGTAAATCATCAAAATTGATATTATCATGATATCCGATTGTAGAATTCAAGAAAAAGTTGTAGATATTCTGACCGGAATATACCCCCGCAGGAATTGTTACCCCACCTGATCTATCGCCAAATGGTGTGTTGTAGGGCAACGATACAACATATTTATTTTGATAATTCCTCCTCGAAGCAGGTATATTTTCGCGATAAACATCGTCACTCATCAGGTGTCTCCAGTCCTGTACCTGAATTAATGAATCGATCATATCTGCCGTGTAGCCCAGCGAGTATAAACCTCCAACAACAGCCCCCATACTGGTGCCGGCAATATAGTCTATGGGAATGCCATTCTCCTCGAGCACTTTTAATACACCTACATGCGCGAAACCTTTTGCACCCCCTCCACTTAGAACCACTCCTATTTTTTTTCTTTGCAGTTCTTGCTTATGCAGAGGGCTCCGTTGTATCATCTGACCATTAGTAATTGATGAGAATATAAATATGAATGCTATTATTATTTGTTTTTTTTTCATCTAATTAGCATTTATATAATTGTAAATTTTAGGTTTATCATACATATTTTTGATAGAATATCTAAAACACGTTGTAAAAATCCGGCTTTATACTAATCCCTACACGAAGCTGTACATCTTTTCGTTTGTATTCAAGCAGGGTGTCGCCGGTGCCGCTATAAAACTCAGTGAAAATATACTGATTGAATCTGTCAGATATTTTATAAGCTACGGTTAGCTTTAAGTTGGCCGATTTTACACTTTTTTTGGGACTGAAGGTTCCTGAAAATCTCCATTTGTCGTTTAAGCTTTTATAATCTACAGTGTAAAAACCTGTACCCCGATAATCGAGAATATCGCTGTTACCTTCATCCAGCAGATAAGGAACGGTAACTTTTAGATGGAATGATATATTGGAAGTAATAAAATATTTGCCAGAGAGGCCAACCCAGTTGAGACTTCGGGATTCAATGCTGTCTCGTCCGTTTGACTCATGCTCTAACTGCAGTAGTATAGCACCTGTAAGTCTGTTATCCACAACTATATACCTTCCCAATCCGATTCCGGGATTATAGTTGCTGTCCTTAAATGGCGCTGATTCCTGATATATATCCCAAAACGATTTTTGTGTATAGGTAAGAAAAAGAAATGAATTAAAAGGCAATTTGCTTGATGTGAGCCTATGCCTTATGCTGATTTGAAATTTTGCATCTGCTGTTTCTCCGTCAATTCTTTTATTAAGTGGAATTCCGGTGATAAAATAGTTGTCTTTATATATTGAAAATGGAGGCAACTTATCCATATAACTTATAATTTCATCTTCTGACATCATAAGATCTTGATCGTCTTGTAATAATGTAGACTTAACACCTTCAATAATATTTTTGAGCTGCAATCTTGTTGTATCATCTATAACAGATATATCCGACTGTGCTCTTAAACTTGAAAATATTGATGAGAATATCATTAAGTATAATATGAATAAATATATTTTCATCGCAGATTTTTATTGTTATTATTCTATACAAATAATCCTATTCCAAACAGAAGATTGGACTTGCAAACTTATTTGAGACAAAAAGTTAAGCGACATTTTTAATTGATTGTTTTTTAATATTATACTGTTCCCAGAATTCATCAATGGTTAAGTT
>Ga0265293_10014101_pt1 | contig 10214 bp, 9 predicted proteins | sample Munlanlewell138R_FD_192505 | JGI IMG/M metagenome (GOLD analysis project Ga0265293, IMG submission 192505) | Leachate microbial communities from a municipal landfill in Southern Ontario, Canada - Leachate well 138R | ecosystem: Engineered > Solid waste > Landfill > Unclassified | place: Canada...
GGACTATGATTCCGACGCTTCCTCGACACAACAACACCTCTCTCACGAGCCTACAGGCTCAACCTAAGAAGGTGTCCAACTAATGGGGACCAGCGCTGTGTACACCTCTTCCAAGTCCACGCAATTCGCTGTGTCCGTCCGCAAGAACAATACGCCGATACATAACTAAGACACACCCACCCGCGAAAAGCCAATCATCCACAAGCAGCGTAACGAGACGATACCCGCCAGGCCCTCCAATCCTAGAGAATCACATCGGGGACGCAACGCAACCAATCCAAGTCGATCAGCGAATTGTGCCTAGCGACTGTCAAACGCCAACGGGAGCGATTGTGAACGCTAAACTCTGATTCCAAGTCGCTCTCCATTTCCAAGTCAATCCCCTTAGTCATCAGGGAGTGTTGCAGCCTCATACGAGGGCATGCCTGGGCTTAGCGTAGGGCAGCGGCCCCCAATCCTAGCGGTTTAGCGCAACGCCAGCCTAATAGGCTGGCGCGAGGTCGCCCAGGCTGGCTATGGTTACTTCGTATTCTAGTGCTCCTAGGTCAGGGGCACGGCCGCTGTAACCGTATCCGACATCCACACCCGCGTCTATTGCGAGACTGTTAGGAGCGAGGCTGAGAAAATTCGGGTTGGCGGGGTCGGTGCTCAAGACGCGAGCATCGGTTATGCCAAGGTTCCAGCTGTTGTGCTCCTGGCGCGAGCCGCTGACATCCAAGCGGCCGCCTACGGAGAGGTTGTTAATGAAGGTGGTCGTGCTTCCGCCTTGGAAAGCAACGCCTTTGTTGTTGAAGGCCGTGTTGTTGAGGAAGGCACTGTATCGCCCGCTGTTGTCAGTGAATCCCCTAGCTCGGTTGTTGAAGGCGATCGAGTTGCGCACGACGGTGCGGTTGTCGGCCGGACCCCCAGCCTTGAAGCCGTTGCCGTCACCGTAACTGCCGCGACCGTTGCTGTGTGCGATGGAGTACTCAATGAGTGTATTGGTCGCTTGCCAGGTATCGAAGCCGTCGTCGGAGTTGCCGTAGCTGACCACGTGGCTTATGACGTTGCGATCACCGGTCGAGATCTGGATACCGTCGGCGTCCTGGCCCGGTTCGCCTCTCGCATTTACCTCGTCAAAGTTGTCGTAGATCGTCAGAAACTCATAACGGTTGCGATTGCCGCCGAAATTCTGGATTCCTTGGCCGTTGTGACCGTGAGACACCAAGCCTGTGAGCAGGTTGTCCGAGCCAAGAACGAGCATGCCCCTATTTGGGCCGTCGCGAATCTCGAAGTAAGCGAAGATGTTATAATCGGCCGATACCGACACGGATTTTGAAGCAAGCTTAGGGTGGCTGGAGCCGTCCAAGATCGCCCATTCGCCCGGGTAGGAGGCCCAAACGATTGGCGTAGAGGCCGTGCCAGACACCCGAAAATTCACGTCTATCGGGTAGACGCCACCGCGGATGTAGACCACGTCGCCTGGCCTGACAATCGAGGCTGCCTTGGTAAGGGTGCGGAATGCAGCGTCGGCACTGCGGCCAGAGTTACTGTCATCGCCGTTGGTAGCCACGTACAGGGTCGCGGGCGGAACAACGAAGGGGCTACCTCCGCTGCCCGGCGGCGTCGGCTCGCTGGGCGGCGTCGGCTCGCTGGGCGGCGTCGGCTGAGGGCCTGACCCGACGATGCTGCCACGGCGGAACTTGAAGGCGCTGAACTCGGCGGTTGCCTTGGCGCCGCTAGCGTGGGCGGTGACGGCCAAGCCAATTAGAACTCGGGTATCCATTGAAATCTCATAACTTCCAACTTTGGTCCAGCTCTCACCATCGGCAGAAAGTTCGCCGGTGAAATTGTCACCGTCGCGGCTGAGGCGTAGCCAGTCGCCCGCTTTTGCTCCGGTATCTCTGCCAGCGTTATTGACGGTACTACCGCCCTCTTCTAATCGAGACTGGAAGACAGATCCGTTAGCAGCGCTGATGTGGATGAGCGCGTTGCGTGCAGCAGGATCCAGGCTCTCGCGGATCATCACGCCCGCTTTCGCCCAGGGATCACTGGCACTAAACTCATCAAGCCGCACTGACATTGCACCATCGCCTTCGAGAATGGTGTAAGCGAAATAGAACTCATCTCGCGTACCCCAAATATCGGCACCCGAACCCTCAACGATGAGGCTCTCGTCGATGCCGCTTCTCTGCGGCGCGAGATTGTCTTCTGAGTAGCCGATGGCTGCACCCTGCCACACGAGGGCGTTTATGTCACCGATGATCTCGGCTCGTTCTTCGCCCGATGTTGACAGCGACGTGCCGCAGGCGGCCAGCAAAGCAGGAAGCATCAGGGCGGTAAGAATCGGCATGATCTTATTGTTGCGTGCTCGGTGTGGCTGCGCAACTGCAGTACCACTAAGTCTGCTTGAGGTTCTTCGCATCAACGCCTTCTCCAGTCTGAACGTGATGCAACCTCGTACTACCTGCATTCGGCCGCATCGCCGGCTCGCCGCGTTCCTTGATGCCCGGCTGGGAATCGCGGTAATAGCCGCGGACGTAATCGGACGTCCACTTATGCGGGTGCTTAACCAGGTCGTGTCGACATAAAAAAAACTCGCCGGTTGCGCTACTAGCTCCGCGTGCTCCAAGCGCCCACTTAGCGGCGCACGCATCATCGCTTTCGAGTAAAGCAACGGCCGTTGGCCGAGCTTTCGTCTACCCTAACGGCTCACCATGAGATGTGCATGCGCCCAAATTTCACGCAGCACTCATCAGCACGAGCGGTCCTGGTCTAATTCAGTATCGAGATTCAGTGGAGGCGATGCGCCATCCATGCCTGGTAGGTGAGGACGTTCCAAAGGAAGTATCGGTGGTTCTCAGTTCCGATGAGATGCGCCTGCCACGCCCGCCGGATAGGGTCGGCGTTCAGGCCTCCGCGTGTCAGCGCTTCGGCCGAAAGATGGGTCTCTGCCCATGCCCGCATAGGCCCGCGGAGCCAATCGTCTAGCGGCACCGCGAAGCCAGCTTTGGGCCTTTCCACAAGCTCAGCGGGCACATAGCGATGAACGAGCTTCCTCAGGACAAGCTTGTTGGTCCCTCCAGAGCGCTTCATAGCCAGCGGTAGCTGCCAGGCGAAGGCGGCGACCTGTGGGTCGAGAATGGGCGCTCGCGTTTCCAACGACACACTCATCGCTGCGCGATCTACTTTGACGAGGACGTCATCCGTCATGTAATCGACGGCGTCTCGAAGCATGAAGGTCTCAGCAATGGTCGGCAACGTCGGATAACCACTCCAATGTGGCACGAGTCTTGGCTGTTCACCAAGCAGGAGAGGGTCACGAGACTTCCAGGAGGATAGCAATGTCTCGTACAGCTCGGAGACGTTCGCTGCCGGAATCAGGGCAGCAATCTTATGGATGCGATCTCCACTGAGGCGTGACCTAACGCCCCCCGGAAGGAGGCGCGCAACTCGATCCCACTGGGAAGGCGGAATGAGCCGTACGGCGTTAGCGAGAGCCCTCCGGGCCGGCAGGGGTATCCCTTTCAACTTGGTCCACGCGCTCTCCGTCCAGGAGTAGCGATCATAGCCGCCGAACAGCTCATCACCTCCGTCGCCCGAAAGCGCAACGGTCACGGAACGACGTGTTACCTCGGAGAGTAGTAAGGCCGGAAGCTGCGCGACGTCAGCGAAGGGCTCATCCCAGATGGCAGGCAGCCGGTCGATGCGCTCTAGGGCCTCGTTCGGCGACATCATCACGGTCGTGTGGTCGGTGCGGAGGTGGGCGGCTACCTTCTCGGCAAACACGGACTCGTCGTAGTCGCCATCTTCGAAGCCGATGGTGAACGTTTTGACCCTGGTTTCCCCGCTCGCTTGCATGAGCGCGACGACCGCCGACGAGTCGATTCCGCCTGATAGGAACGCGCCCAGTGGCACGTCCGAGATCTGCTGACGACGTACGGCGGCCATGAGTCGCTTCTCGAGTTCGTCAACTGCCTCGGACTCTGTCCCCAAGAATGGGGCAGACAATCCCGACTGGGCAACGTCAATTAGCCGCCAGTAATAGCATCTAAGGCTGGCTAGGAAGTCACCCGAGCTTGGTAGGGCCGCCATGTTCGCCTCTGTCAGCGTCACGTAGCTGCCCGGAACAAGCTTCGAGGTTGCTCTGTAGATGGTAGCTGGCGCCTGCACGTAACCGTGCCCTAGAAAAAAGGCAAGGGCCGAAGAGTCAATGGTCGTATCGAACCCGGGCAACCCCTCCAGCGCCTTGAGCTCAGATGCAAACGCTATTCCACGGTGGGTACGCGCAACGTAAAGAGGCTTCTCTCCGAACCGGTCCCGGGCGAGCGTTAAGGACCTGTTCCGAGCGTCCCAAAGCCCGAAAGCCAACATACCGGATGCAGCCTTCAATGTGTCGTCGACGCCCCAAGCGGCCACGGACGCAATCAAGGTTTCTGTGTCCGACGTGCCTCTCCAGCCACCCTGCGGCACGCCGCCTTCGCGCTCGAGACGCTCCCTGAGCTCCAAGTGGTTGTAGATCTCCCCATTAAACGTAATAACGAAACGTCCATCGCTGGAGCGCATCGGCTGGGCACCGGTCGGCGAAACGTCAAGGACAGACAACCGCCGATGACCGAAGGTAACGACTCCATCTCGGGCAGTCCACGAGCCGCTGGCGTCTGGTCCGCGGCTTTTCAGTTGGTTGGACGCCGCTTCAATGAGCCCTTGGTCTTCTGCTAGGTTCGGGTCGAAAGCCCAGCCTACAATTCCGCACACGCGATAAGAGTATCAGCAGAAGTCGTTTTTTGTGACGATACGATTGTATACATTAGCTCGGCGCCAACGCCAAAGCCGAGCCAGGCCAAACCGTTCCAGAAGCAAGGTCTTGATTTGATTGCAGTCGGATTTGCACTTCGCTAGCACGGTGTTCAAGACGCGCTTGCTCAAGAGATTGCGTTGCTTCCGGCTGTCACGCTGCTCGGTCCTTGAAATAGCCCTTATCCAGCCTGCCTCTTCTCCTGGTCCTCGTTGGCGGCGGTACCGTCGGTATCGCGACGGCCCTCTCCCAATCGGTCCTGACCTACGGTGGGCTCGCTGCCCCAGTGATTGTCATTTTGCTCGCGACGCCAGACCTGGGTGGTTTTGCCGTTGGTGCCTGTAGGGCTACGCTCGCGGCAAAGAGCGTAGTATTCAGTTCAATCACCATTCATGGCCTCTTTCGTCCGTTCTATACTGCTTTCTTCACAGCGGGTTTTGGCCTTGCTAGGGCGCGGTTTGAGAATCGTTCCCGTGATGTTCTGGGGCCCTTTCCCCATTCTTTGTGTTCGTTTTCATCCCGCTGCTGGGCTTTGCTAACCCACTGGACGGCGGCCGCATCCAGAAGTTCGTCACGATGCTTGTTTGCCCGCTGGTCTTGTCGGCATCCAGTCGCGCCGAGGGCTTGGGTCAGTATCCGTGCTTGGGAGCTTGGTAGGGATCGGGATATCCGTATGGGTCATTCGGGAAGCTGCGCTGGGTGGATTCTCATGCCGAGGGGGCCTAGATCTCGACCAGAACATCGGGGCATTCGTGATGGGGCTGAGTCTGACAATTGTCATTAGTAGTCTTACTCAGCCAGGGCCACGTCGAACGTGGGCTTCGAAGTTATCTTTCTTGGTCGCTTCGGGAACAATGGCTTACACCGTACTTCTCTTGACGTCACGAGCGTCACGATTACGTTAAGTGTATCGACAGCAACTATGATTATTCATGCGGCTTTGCGTCATCGACATGTGTTGAAGGCCGCGTTATTGCTCGTTGTGGTGGCGGGGTTCGGGGCACTGTTGTGAGGCCGTTATGGCGTACTGCAGCGCTTTGAGGGCGAATCGGTGGATTCAGCGGGGGCCGCACCACTTTATTGGCGGCGATGGTGGACGCATTGATCCAAGGCGATGTAGGAGATCGAACCATTGGACACAGCTTCGTTAGCAGCCTGCAGGTGGTCGAGGACGCAACGGGGATCCTCTCGTCCACTAACAACGCTTACCTTGCGATGGCTTTCGAGTATGGGCTTCTCTGTCTTCTTGTCTTCCTCGCGATGCATCTCTTAGTGCTGGTTAGGGCGGCTAGACTCACAACGGCCTATGCGGCGGCCAGGACTGGAATTGCATGGCTGCTGTTAGCAGCGAAGCTCACAACCACTACGACTGACGGTTTCACGTATTGGTTGGCGCTTGGCTTTGCAATAGCATGCGTGTCGGTAGGTGGCGCTGGCAGCACGCCGGCTCCCCTTCACCGGTCCGCTTAGAGAGGCATGATCCGAATGCGAACACCTACAATTCCTCCGACAAGCCTCAAACCACGCGTCACATTCGTCATCACTAGCCTATTCAAAGGCGGCGCGGAAACACAGTTGGTCAGGTTGGCGGCCGGCATGGCCGACCGAGGCTGGCCAGTCAAAATTGTGACACTAATGGACCTCAACGACTTTGTCAACGTTTTGGGCGAGAGGGACATACAGGTTGAGAGCCTCGGAATCCCTCGTGGTAGGTACGACCCCCTTAGCTTGCCAAGGTTAGTCCGGATTCTGCGCCGACAGAAACCGGAAATTGTCTGCACTTTCATGTATCACGCTAACGTCCTCGGTCGAGTGGCCGCGCGCATGGCAGGCGTTCCAACCGTCGTGAGCTCGATCCGTAACGCCATGTTCGGGGGACGGATTGCAGATCGATTGATGGCTATGACTGATCGGCTTGCCACGCTGACTACCACCAACTCGGAGCTTGCAGCCAAGGCGCTACTGGAACGCAGAGTAGCCAGGCCCGAAAGGTTGACAGTTATTCGGAACGCGGTCGATCTTAGTCCACCCGGCACGGTCGAGGAGTCGAGGGACGAGCTCATTGGGTCGACACTGGGCTCATCCTGGCTGTGGTTTTCCGTCGGTCGACTGGAACCGCAGAAGGCACATGAGGTCACCATAAAGGCACTGGCTCGGTTGCGAGCGGAAGGCGTCGACGCCCATTTGGCAATCGCAGGAGCTGGCGCTCTGAAAGATGAACTTCTGGAACTTTGCTCGGCGCTCGGACTTTCCGGCAACGTTTCCATGCTCGACTATCGCAAAGATATCGGAGCGCTGATGGCTGTGTCAGACGGCCTTGTGCTGGCCTCTCGCTGGGAGGGGCTACCGAACGCGATTCTTGAGGCGTGTGTGGCTGGTTTACCCGTCGTGGCCACGTCCGTTGGTGGTGTTACCGAGATCATTGAGCATGAGCGAACGGGCTTCGTAGTACGTCCTGATGATGTGGGTGCGCTAGCGGATGCGATGCGTCGTCTCATGGAGTTGTCCCCGGCGGAGAGGGGCAAGATGGCGGGCGCGGCCCGGGAGTACGTCGAGAGTACCTTCGAGCCTCAGGCTGTGACGGACGTTTGGGAGGGCGTGTTTAATGAACTCCTCAAGGACCGGCGCCGCGTCCGACGTACTTGAGCTGGCGGCCTCAGACGACCTTATGCGCTTGACGTGTTGGCTGTCGCCGTGACCCGTAAGCGCGTGGCGCTCTTGCTGCCACGGCACTGGTAAGGCGAGGTAACGCTTCGGCGAATCGCGTCTAGCGCCACGACTGTTCCCTTCGAGAGCTTGCCCTCGCGTTTCGAATCTCCCCGTGAGAAGCGTTAGGCAAGACCCATTCTGGCCTTCTATACCCGAACTATCCAGCTAATACTCGGTGCTCCCCAACCCAGGCGCAACCGCCCCACACCAGCTGCACCGTGGCGGTGCCGGAGGCGCTGTGGTCGATACTGGTGAAGATCTCGGCGGTGCTACCAGACTACTCGACAGAGACGGTGGTCACCTTGCGCGTGACACGCACGTCGTCGATGGAGCAGTGATAACTCATGTTGGTATATAAGCTGCCGTAGGTGGCGCGGGCACTGAGGATGAAGCCGTCTAGATGGCCCCGATGTCGCCCGGGATCTGGTCGGGGTCCGAAACCGTAGGCACCTTGCACCGCGCCTGGCGGCCCGGCGGCCGGTGGCGGAGACGCCAGCCGTCGAGGGCGAGAGGCCGTCGGGGAATGCGTGGCCGGCACCAGCGGCGCGTTGCGTGTCATGCGGCGCCGAGGCCCGCGAAGGCCCAAGATGGCGCACGCCAGATGGCGCACGCCTGAAGGTCCATAAGGTCGACCTCGGGACCGACCTTGGGGCCACGTTTGGGCTTCGCTGGACCGAATCATCCTCCCACTACTGCCGAGTCCATGGCGAGACGTCATTCGACCAGCACCAGGCGTGCCGAACCGGCGTTAGTGGGCGTACACCAACCTCACCGCGCCCTACCCTGCGGGTGCGCGTCTATCACGCCCACCGCCTCCATGAACGCGTGCATGGTGGTCGGCCCCACGAACGCGAAGCCCTTGGAGCGCAGGGCCTTGGCGAGAGCCGTGGACTCGGGCGAGGGGCCGCCGGCGCGCGCCGCCGCCATGGAGGTGGGGCTTTGGGGCTCGAACGACCAGACGAGCTGGGCCAGGCCCCCGGCCGGCCGCAACTCCAGCGTTGCGCGCGCGTTCTGAATCGTGGACTCGATCTTGCGGCGGTTGCGGACTATGCCCTCGTCTTGCATGAGCCTCTCGACCTCGGCAGTGCCGAAGCTGGCAATGGCCTCGGGGTCGAAGCCCGCGAAGGCCGTTCTGAACGCCTCGCGCTTGCGCAAGACCGTGCTCCATGACAGGCCCGCCTGGAAGACCTCGAGGCTGAGGGCTTCGAAGAGCCCGCGCTCATCGTGAACCGGGACGCCCCATTCGGAGTCGAAGTAGGCGCGCATGACCGGGTCGGTAGCGGCCCACGCGGGGCGGGCGACGCCGTCCTCGGCAGGGGCCGTGCTGGTGAGCGGAGTGGTTGCCGTGCTCGTGGGCGCAACGGTTGCCGTGCTCGTAGGCGCAGTGGCTGCCGTGCTCGTGGGCGGAGCGGCTGACGGGCTCGTGGGCGCAACGGTTGCCGTGCTGGTGGGCGGAGTGGTTGCCGTGCTCGTGGGCGGAGCGGCTGACGTGCTCGTGGGCGCAACGGTTGCCGTGCTGGTGGGCGGAGTGGTTGCCGAACTAGTTTTCGGAGCGGTTCGAGTGGGCATTCTGGGGCCTCCGGCGCGGGTGATTGAAGTGAGTGCAGGTTAGCGGGCTGGGCCGTGCGCCGCATCGGCCTGGGGCTTATGGCTCCTAGGCAAAACATGAGAACAACCGGGCTTCCGCTCATCAGTCATTGCAGAAACGCTCATCCTCGTCCTATCTTGATTCCAGTGCACCAAAGAGGTGGGGTGGCGGAGGAAGCTCCGCGCACGAGCCACGCCGGCAATCTGTAGGTGCCAAAGGCGCCCGGACGGGCGCTCGAACAGGAGGTCGACGAGGAACCAGCGCAACGACGGCGTCGCCTTGAGAGCATCTTCTTCCGACTTCCTCACGATTTCTCCCACGAAATGCGCCTGGTGCGGCCCGACGAAGTCCTATTCCCGCGCGTGAGCCCGGGACCCGTGGGTGGACCGCGGGGAGGAAGGAGCATTCGGAGGCGATGAACCCGTTCTACAAGCTGGATCCGTTCGGGAGGCGCATCTCGCGCCGGTCGTTCATGAAGTTCATGGGCGTGGCCGCTGCTGCGGCCGCGGCTGGACCCTCCATTCTCAGAGCTCAAGGGCAAACGGGAACGCTGCGCATCCTTCAGTGGAGCCACTTCGTGCCGAGTTACGACACGTGGTTCGACGCCTACGCCAAGGAGTGGGGCGCCGCCAACGGCGTGAACGTCATCGTCGATCACGTCAACCTCGCCGACCTCCCCACCACAGTGGCCGCGGAGATCTCGGCCGGCAGCGGCCACGACCTCATCGAGATAGTCGGCGCGGAGGCAGGCCAGTTCGAGCCGAGCCTGTTAGACCTGACCGACATCAACCAGGAAGCCAGCAGCCGCTTCGGCGGCGAGCTAGACATCTCGAAGCACTACTCGTACAACCCGGTGACGAATAAGTACTTCGGTTTCTGCATCGGCTGGACCATCGACCCGGCCAACTACCGCGGCAGCCTGTGGGAGAAGGCGGGCATGGCGGCCGGCCCCACCACCTGGGAAGACCTGGTGACCGTGGGCGGCAAGATCCGCGACGAGCAGGGCGTGCAGCTCGGGATAGGCCTGGCGCAGGAACTCGACTCCAACATGGCGCACCGCGCCATCCTCTACTCGTTCGACAGCATGCTGCAAGACGAGAACAGCAACATCGTCATCGACAAGGGTGACGCGTTCACGAA
>Ga0265293_10014104_pt1 | contig 10213 bp, 9 predicted proteins | sample Munlanlewell138R_FD_192505 | JGI IMG/M metagenome (GOLD analysis project Ga0265293, IMG submission 192505) | Leachate microbial communities from a municipal landfill in Southern Ontario, Canada - Leachate well 138R | ecosystem: Engineered > Solid waste > Landfill > Unclassified | place: Canada...
TCGCGCTGCGGCACGGCGGTGGAGCGCTCGTTGGGAGCGCCGAAAAAGAGGTAGCCAGAGCGGGCTGCCTTGCGCTCTTGCCAAACCAGTTCGTGCTGCCAGATCTTGTAGCCGGTCACGTAGGTGGCGTCTTGGCATTCCATGACTCGCTTCAGAGCTTCGTAGTAATAACGGTCTAATTCGTTGGGATTAAGAACACTGGCTTTGTTATCAATCAATGCGTCGAAATCGTCGGTCTTTTTTAGATCGAGGAAGAATTGCCGGTTGTCGGCATTGAAGGAGATAAACTGGCCGCTGACTGTCTTGTGGATCTCGCGCAGGACTGTTTCCACATGGGTCTGGAGGTCTTTGTCGGGCTCGTCGCTGCCCAGCTCGGCAATTAGCGGATCGAACAGGCAGAGGCGGTCACGCAACTCCTCGGCGGATGCGCCCATTGGAGCGTAGATGTCGCCAGTGGTGAGGCGGTGGACGGACAACGCATGGATCAGTCGCAGCGCCATCGGCTTATATTGCTTGCGGGTAATGGCGTTTTCGATGCGGGATTCCAGCACCTGGCTGCAATCGATGACCGCCCGAATCTCGGGAATGGCGCGGAATGAGGCGTTCTGCTTGAGTGTACTCCAATAACTGTCGAAGGCGATCAGGCCGGGCTCGTCCTGCGGCACGTCCTTGCCGAGAATGCCTTTCATGCCTATGGACAGGGTCTTGAGCACCTCGCGCTTTTCCACCACGGTGACCCGCTCGAAGGTGTCAATGTAATCGGGATGCACCGGGAAGAGCCGGACAAATTCGTCCATCCGCTCGTTGAGCCCGCCGTAGTATTTGGCAAAGGGCATCAGGTAGTCGCGGATCATGGACTGTTGCTCGGCGCTCTTCTTGAGCAGACGTTCGGCTACGACGAATTTGACGTCGTTGCGGGCAATAAGGATCTGCTCGAAGCGGTCCTTCACCCGGCGGATGCTGTCGGCGACAAAGGCGAAGCGCGGGCTGTCGAAAATAGCTTCCTGGACACCGGCCATGAAGCGGAAGCGCAGATCCTTGCAGACCTCGCCGACCTCGCGAAGGAAGTTGAGGTCGAGAATCAGCTCCTGGTCCTTGCGGGTGCGCAGGTAGTCGAGCAGCTCATCGACCACCAGCAGCAGGCCGTGCTCGGGGAAGGCCTCTCCAAATTTGGCCATCATGTCTTCGAAGGCCCGTTTGTGGCTGGTGATGGTCCCTGCTTCGGGGAACACATACTCCACGCCGAGTTTTTCGAGATGCTCTTCCAGCTCGGCCACCAGGATGTCGCGCAGGGACATGGTGGTGGCGCCGATCTCTGTACGGATAACCTTGAAACGACCTGCGATCTGAGTAGCTGCATCGCGGACATCATCGTTCTTTAGCCCCTCCAGCAGAGAGGCGTCTGCGGCAAGGCTGGAGACCACCGACATCAAGTGCGACTTACCGGTACCGTAGTTGCCTACTACCAAGAGACCTTTATTATCAACAGGCTTGTCAAATTGAAGTTGAGGAAAGACAGCCTCGACGTTCTCTTTTTCCAGCTTTCCATTCTTGTAGATCCTGCCTGTGAGCTTTTCTGACATTTCTTCCGAAATGACATAAGTGTTCACGAGGGTGTACGCGGCACTCGCTTTGTCCGCGTCACGCAGCTGGACCACCGACTCTATCGGGTCGAATTGGATAAGCTCTCCGTATTTCATACTTGTCCTTTCTCTCTATTGTTTATGCCCGAATCAACCGTGGCAGTGCCATCCATGCCCACAATCAACGCATCGACCAAGTCATAGCTGCGGTACTCGGGATGGCCTGTTTCGGCGTACAAAAGCCTCCCGGAATTCATGATTCCGTTCCACGATGCCACCACGGATCGGTTTCTCGAAATGCCCTGCAGCAACCGCAGGGGATCCTGCTGGAGGTCCTTGTCGAAAAGGATCTCGAGATTATCCAGCACCACGGGTGCATGAGCTTTGTTCGCGATTTGGTCGAGGATGCCAGGCAGCCGCAAGGAACGCTGTTTTGTTGTCAGTTCCAAAAGCTCGCCAGAAAGCGCCTGATTGACGTTGACCACGGATGAACCAAACTCCTCGGCAATATCTCGAAGAACGCCGGTCTTGCCGGAGCCGGTCTCACCCACCAGCAACACCAGACGGTGATACAAGCCTTCGGCTGCCTGGAGGGATCGCTTTATCTTGTCCTGAATCGGCTCGGCCATAGTCGCTCCTTATAGCTCGGTGTCCGGCTTATCGGATTTGTCAGTCGCACCGCCTGCTTTCACCCACTCGTCAACTTCATCCTTCTTAAACTTCCATAACCGCCCCATTCGGTGGGCGGGCATACTGTTCCGGTCAATCCATTTATACACAGTGTCATTGCTGACCCCGAGGTGCTTACTGATCTCGGAAATGGATAGCCAGCGGTCTTCAGCATCGTTCATCTATCAGCTCCACCTTTTAAGCCTGATGGGGATTCCACACATTGGAACCGGACTCGGCTGTGTCGCGGGACACTCTATCACCACAAATCGTACAGGGGAATGGGATTTGGTCCGATTTCGTCCGATTTGAACCATTTTTGAAGGAAGCATACCTGCTAAGCACAACCAGTTAAACGCATGAGTTGTTGGCAAAATTGTTGATTTAACGGGTGGGGGACTATGGCTTATCGAACTCAAGGTGCGGCTTGATGCTGTATACGGCTGGAATCCGGCAATGATTACCCACCATAACTGAGGAAGACCCATTTTCAAAATGTAATTCCCCAACCGAGACCGCTAATGACAGGCAAGCCCACCTCGCGCATGGGGTCTCGTGGCTGACTATCTACGCCTTCCCTTTTTGAGCAAATCGACGCAAACCTGATAGATCGCCTGGTCCTCTCGCACCTGGATCTCATCTTCAGGAGACTGAATAGAGGGATACTCCCGAGCAATGTTTCCTCGCCTTTCGATGTTAGACCGAGTCTGGGGCTTGGCGTGACTGTGTTGATTGGCTGGGACGATGTCGTGGGTCATGGGTAAGCCCTGTTGGTTGCTTCATGAAATACCCCTCGCCCATTATTTTTAACTTTCACCCTCTCACTACCTTTCTCGAACAAGGCAATCAATTGCCATACTGCCTGGCTTTGCTATCACGGGACCTGTACCGTCGCCGCCCTTCTCGGGTGGCGACGGATTATGGTGTTCCGGATTTTCGCAGTGGTGGTGCTGGGTGGATGGGTCAATGTGGTGCTTTCCCATGGTGGAGGCCTGGATCATCACGGAGGGCATTGGGATCGCGCCAGTGGAAGCTACCACTGCCATCGCTCATCCTGCACCCCTCCTCAGCGGCAGATGCACCTGTCCGAAGTACAACCTGATCCACAGCCTCGCTTCTCGACGCTTTACGACCGTCGCGAATGGCCCCACTGGATTGACAGCGATGGAGACTGCCAGGATACCCGGGCGGAAGTCCTCATCCAGACCAGTGAGGTGGCGGTCAAATTCAAGCGCAACCGTGGCTGCAATGTAAGCCATGGCCGATGGACTGACCCCTACACCGACCGGACATTCACCCGTGCCGCAGACTTGGACATTGACCACCTGGTGCCCCTTGCCTGGGCTCACGGCCATGGCGGGAGCGTATGGTCGCGGGAAAGGAAACGATTGTTCGCCAACGATCCTGCCAATCTTCAACCGGTGGAGGCGAGCATCAACCGTGAGAAGGGATCTCGGGGGCCGGACGATTGGCTACCACCGAACCGGGGATACCACTGTCAGTACCTGTCCCGGTTTGTCGGCATAGTGCGAAACTATCAGCTGCGGCTTGAAACGATAGAAGTGCAGCGGCTGAAGCCGCTCGCCAGGCGTTGCCAGATCCGGTTATGAGAACCAATGGTTGGATTCCCTACCCGGCAGGATGAAAGGATTCACGCCTGCAGCAAACGCCGTTGCAGTAAGCCCTGCATGTCGCGGCGCCCGTCGGCAATCAGCATGACATAGACTCTATTGCCGATAACGCGATAGAGGATGCGGTAGGGCTTGAAGAACACCTCCCGGTATTCACGCAGCCCAATCGCCACCAACTCCTTGGGATAGACGCCCCGCTCTGGATTCTCGGAAAGGCTGGAGAAAACATTCTCCAACTGATCGAGCACATGAGTCGCCTTATCTGGCACATCATGATGGTCAACATAGTCATACAGCTCCTCCAAGTCCCGGGAAGCATCCTCCGTCAACAGAACCTCGAAGCTCATCCTCGCTGCTGCCCCCTATCTCGCAGCCGTTGAATAACGTCTTCGGCCGATTCGACCTTACCCTCTTCTATCTGTCGGGTTCCCAGCGCCAGTATCTTCAACAGCGCCAGGGTCTCCTGAGTCTCCTCATAGCTATCGATGCCCTGAATTACCACCTTGGCTTCGCCATTCTGCGTTATAACCAGAGGATCGCCGCGCTCCGATAGGGTTCGTACCACTTCAGCGGTATGGGCTTTGAGATAACTGATGGGTTTGATTTGATTGGAAAGTTTCATGGCGCCTCCTGATGAGGTCTAAATTTAGACCTTTAACGGGTCAACGGTCAAGCTGACGTACAGGGTGTATCGACTCAGATTGGTCGACAAATGCGCATTCGGGGCAAGTTGTAGGCGGAACTGGCTCTACAGAGATCACCTCACGGGTTATCCACAGGGTTCTCCACGGAATCTGTGGATAGAAGGACGCAGACCTCTTTAGTCCTCTCGCAGCTGGATCAAAGCTTCATCGTCATTTTTCACGCTATTGACCCGGGTAGAAACACGCCAATAAGCAAGTTGATCCAAGCTAAGCGGTTTGACTGCACCTTGAATGGCCTCCCGGCTTTCCAGGCCAGGATCCAGCCAAGCATCGAGGCTGTCATCATCCAGAACCAGGGGCATGCGAGGATGGATATCATGGATCGCCCCTTGCGCAGGGTAGGTGACGATGGCACAACACAGGTGCCCATCCGTCCTGGTTTCAAGAATGCCAGCGAAGTAGAGGGGCTGGTGATCCTGTCGGGTGATGTAATGGGGACGTTTGCCACCGACATGAGGCTGCCACTCGTACCAGCCATCGGCCGGAATCAGGCAACGGTGGTGGTGGAAGGCACCCCGGAAGTAACGACTACTTTCCAGGTGTTCAGCTTGGGCGTTGATCGGCTGAGGCGCACCCACTCCGGCCCAACGGGGCAGGTAGCCCCACCAGAAACGGGTGAACTCCTTGCTTTCGATTACCCTGTCATAGCGAATACCGACCATTTCCGTGCCGGGGGCGTGTATTGCGCGGTGAAGGCTGCGGTGGAAACCTTTTCTGAATCCCTGCGCATCGAGCTGGGCTCCAGTGGTGTGAAGGTAGGGATCGTCGCACCCGGCAGTACCAAAACAGAAATCTTTGAGGTGCAGCGCGCCCACGGCGAAAACCCGATTGAGCAGGAAATTGATTACCTGGAAGCCGAGGATATCGCCCGCGCCGTGCGCTTTATGCTGGAGCAGCCCAATCGCGCCAACGTCACTCGCTTGCACCTCTATGCTTCGGCGGAAATTGCCTGATCTGCTGTTTTGATCGGTTTTGCGCCGTATACGTTATCAGGAGAGAAAGTCTTTTCTCTCTCAACGCGGCCAAGCACGCCAAGAACACAAAGGGAACAGTCGACTGTTAACGGAATTACCCGCACTTTAATTCATCCTGCGGGTTAAATGCACAGTCAAAGCTCAGACCAGCACGCAAAGAGAAGCGCACATTAATCCCCCTCAAATCCGAATGAGTAGTACAAAGATAGCTGGAGATGCGCCGCTGTCAGCGGCGATACCCTAAGATCAGGCGGTGAATGCGCGGGATTTAAAAATGTGCAGCCCAACCCCCATCGACCGGCATGGTATGTCCCGTAATCATGGCCGCTCCATCGGAGCACAAAAATACTATCGCATCCGCCTGTTCATTAGGTTCAATGCCTCGCTTGATCGCATGTCCCTGCAAGTGGCGCTCGAGCATTTTCGCTCTCTCTTCGTGATCAAATCGCTGGAAAGCGTTAGTAAGCGTTACCCCGGGGGCAACGCAGTTAACACGGATATTTCGATCGGCGTAATTCACAGCAGCAAATTTTGTCATTCGTATGACAGCTGCTTTGGCCGCACTATAGCCGACACCGCCATCGGGGATGAATGTCATGCCGGCCAATGAAGCAATATTGCAGATGGTGCCGCCGCCGTTTTCCACCATATGAGCAATTTCATGTTTCATCGATAGAAATACGCTGGTCATCGTCAGGGCGATGGTTGCATCCCAGCCCAGTCTGCTTTGCAGATGAAATTCGGGCCCAACTGCTTCGGGATGCGCCGCTCCCACCACGTTGGCGGCGATATGCAGGCCACCAAATGTTTCCACCGTGAGTTGAACCAGTCGTTCAATATCTTCTTCATTCGTCGCGTCAGCGCGCAGAAAATCAACCCGCGCGCCAGACTTCAGCAAGTGTTCTATCTGCGCTTGGCCGGCCTCCTCATTGGTGTCTGAAAGCATGACCATCGCACCTTTACGGGCCAGTGCTTGAGCGGTAGCAGCGCCGATGCCAGCGCCAGCAGCGGTAACCAGTGCAACCTTCCCATCGAAACTTTTAATCATGTTTTACTCGCTATTAAAGGTGCTTACTACTTTTATCGTTGATGGGAAACCAGATGTTTGAATTCATCAGTAAAAGTTCGCGTACTGAGTTGTGATTGGAAACACCGATATTGAGAATGCCGCGTTTGCAGCTTTCGGGTCACGACAGCTATAGTGCGTCATGCAAAAAACAGCTAAGAGCACTCGTACTCGCACTCACGCGCCTTGGTCTCAAGATGCCGAGTGTTTCGATGTAGAAACGCCTGGAACACTCAATGTCGGAAACGCAAACACCGATGTGGGAGAAAGACCCAACCGTCGATTGAACACTCCTGTCGGGTAGCTCAAAAAAATTTATTGACCAGCGCTGCGTTTCGGTTGCACCAAATAATCGAAACGCAGAGACATTTATTACAGGTTCGACGCCACGTTGTAGCCGTCGTGAATCGCGGCGTGCAGATAACGCGGACTGGCACTATCGCCGATCAACTCGACCCGGCCTACGAAACCAGCCTCTTTCAACTCTGTCAGTAAACCGTCCTGAGGAATGTTGTAGCCAACAAAAATCAAATGATCGGCGGCCACCTGTTTGGCTTTTTCACCGACGATAGAACTGATTTCCAAGTGACCATCTGCCGCCACTGCTGACAAAACACTTTGCGTGTGCAGCGTGAAGCGACCTGTGGCGTTGAGACGGCGCAATGCCGGGCGTCCGCGCCAGGAGAAATTCATCTGCGGCGCGAATTCGGCAAAACGGCATACGAACTGCACGACTACACCTTTTGACAGCAGATATTCTGCTACTCCAGCAGCTTCCGCATGGCCGGTATCATCCACGATCACCACTGTTTTACCCGCCGCGACGGCCACCCGCCCTTCCATGAGATCGGGAACCGCAATGACCCGGGGAGAATCTAGATTAGTCAGCTGCAGGCGGGGAGCCACCAGTTGCCAGCCATCTTCCCGTGGCAGTGAACCCGTGGCGAGCAGAACCACATCTGGATTCAGATCGACAATGTCATCCGCATCAAGGTAGGAACTGGTATGAACATCCACACCCAAACTGTAGACCTGGTCTTGAAGCCAATAAATGATGTCCGCTAAACCTGCGAGGTATGGAATGCTCTTAACTTGTTTCACCGCACCGCCCAGGTCAGGGGTAGCTTCATGAAGTTCGACTTTGTGCCCTGCCAGGGCCGCCACCCTGGCCGCCTCAAGGCCAGCAGGGCCGCCGCCCACCACAAGAACCTTTTTACTCAAGGTGACTTTAGGAATCGCTGTCTCGGGAAACTCACTTTCACGCCCTACTTGGACGTTGACGGTGCACTGCAGTAACTGACCTGTAAAGATATTGCCCACGCAAAGCTGATTGCAACCGATGCAAGGGCGCACTGCGTCCACTCCCTGCTCGATGGTTTTTTTTACCAGATGGGGATCGGCAATGGTGGCTCGGGTCATCCCCACCATGTCGGCCTCACCGGCAGCGATAACCTGCTCCACTTCGTCCAGAGAGCGGAAGCGGCCTGAAACGAAGGTAATTAGCCCCGTGCGCTCACGCACACCCCTTACCCAATCCAGCTCGATACCACAGGGAGCATGAAGCGCGGGAATAATAGATTCTGGGTTGTGATAGCCGCCCATGGACATGTTGATGTAATCCGTCAGGCCATCAGCCTTCAAGAGCTTCACGACTTCCACAATCTCATCGGTGGTCAAGCCGCCCTCCAGCGCCTCTGGCCCCAGGCGCAAACCGACGATAAAAGAATCCGAAACTGAAGCGCGGATTGCCAAGAGCACTTCCCTGACAAAGCGGGCGCGGTTTTCCAGGCTACCACCATATTCATCTGTGCGCTGGTTGCTCCAGGGCGAGAGGAATTGCATAACCATATAGCCGTGCGAACCCGCCACCTCACAGCCGTGCAGTCCACCTTTTTCGCAGCGCACAGCTGCGGCGGCAAAGGCCTCGACCAGCTCACGAATCTGAGCGTGAGTGATTTCTCTCGCCGGGACCCCGGTGAGCATACCGGGCAGCGGTGATGGCGCGACGGGCACAGCCCGCCAGTCCGCATAGATGCCACCTCCATGCCACAACTGCTGGATTACCCGCATGCCTGTCGGATTGATGGCGTCCATCAGTCGCTGATAGCTGGGAATGACCTCATCTCCCCAGGTGTGAATATTGCGGGCCCAGGTGCGGGAAGATTCATGCACCCAAGAGCCTTCAAGAATAGTAAGCCCAACGCCGCCCTGCGCCCTTTCCATGTGGTACGCAATCAGTTGGTCCGAAATGGGGCCGTCAGCAAACGCCGTAGCGTGGGCAGTTCTCACCACCCTGTTCTTGATGGTCAATCCTCGGATAACGAGAGGTGACAGGGTACGGGAATAAGCCTTTATCTGATTCATACGGGTTCCTGTTGGCATGGATGGATTCATATTAAAACCGGTAACGCAACTCTGCGCCCACCATGCGGGGAGGGCCGTATACCACGGCGGTGATGCCTAGAAAATCCCCTGACGACGAACCTGACACCACATACTTTTCATCAAACAGGTTGCGGCTGAAAAGGCTGAAATCAATCGATCTACCCATCACACTGTTGATGTCGATGCGCAAATTGGTGAGGGAGTAATCCGATAGTGCTGCACCAGAAAAGCTGATCTCATCTGTCCAGTAATAATCCATATTGAAGATAACATCCTCGGCAAAAGGAACGCTATTCAGAACGTAGCGGATACCCGCGGTGTAACTTTTTTCTGACGTAAGATCAAAATTGATCTCCTGACTGGCCACATAGGGGGCGAAAATCGCGGGCAGATCGTAGCTGCGGGTTTTGGTGTCCAGGTAATTGCCGGCGAGACTGATCAGCAGGTTGGGAGTCAGAGCAACCTGAAAGTCGAGATCCACGCCAGAAACTTCAGCCTTACCCACATTGACCAACAGGGTGCCGCCAGCAGGATCGTTACTCGGATTGCAGTCCCCGTCGGGCGACACACCAGGTGGATTGTCTTGACTGGAGGGATTACAGAAAGCTCCTGTCTGAACACCCGTCAACGCAGACTGAACATCGTCGTAGCGCCCGATGAATGCGGAAAGGTTTGCACGAACATCCACCCCCCCAATAGCCCATTCAGATCGCAGCCCCCACTCCACATCGGTGACTGTTTCCGGAGCAAAGGACTGGTAGGGGTTCAGGCGGCCTGAGAATGTAGGGCCGTTCACGCCGCCAGCCCGGTAGCCGTGGCGGCTCACCAAGTAGCTGAACAGATCATCAGTGATCTGCCAGTTGAACCCCACCGACCAGGTGAACTCATCAGAGCTGGCACTGTTGACACTGGTATTGACCAGGTTGCTGGATGCATCAAGGCAATCGCCCTGCTCCACTACGTCTGACCGCGCCAGTACTGGACCCGGAGTAGTGTTGACTCCGGTACCGGTGCAGGATTCTGTTTTATCATCGGTGTAACGGGCGCCGACTTCAAACACAAGCCCCTCCAGCCAGTCATCCATGTCATAGGTGAAGTGACCAAAAACTGCTGTCGTCTCTTCTTCGATAAAGTTATAGGCGGGGCCTGACAGGGGCATACCGGGAATCTGTGCAAAGGCTACTGAGCTGCCCTGAGGCCC
>Ga0265293_10014105_pt1 | contig 10213 bp, 11 predicted proteins | sample Munlanlewell138R_FD_192505 | JGI IMG/M metagenome (GOLD analysis project Ga0265293, IMG submission 192505) | Leachate microbial communities from a municipal landfill in Southern Ontario, Canada - Leachate well 138R | ecosystem: Engineered > Solid waste > Landfill > Unclassified | place: Canada...
AGTATTCTCCTATGCGGCCGGCTCCTGCTTTTCCGAGCGCACTCCTGACTTCATCGGCGTTTTCTTCTGGGACGAATACGACTAATTTTACGAGTTCTTTCATATGACGACTATAGCAAATATACTATTTCAACGCGGCAGGTATTCCGATCGGCTTAGCTTAACACACGCAATAGACGTACTTAACGAATAGCTGGCAGGGGCCATGTGTAGCCGATTCTGCCTACAGAGGTGATTCGCAAAATAGAATGCTTGGGATACGGCAGCCTATGTCCTTATGGAGGTATTCCTCACTCGCTTGAAGTACGACATATGTCTGATCGGTATTTAATTTTTGTGAGCCATGTTCACGTAGCACAGACCGATTCGTGTTCTCCATGCTACTAGCGTACGCTACGACATTCAGATTATGTGCTACGGCGCCAATCGCCAATACGTCCTTTGCATTTGCGTAAGTGTGGTCCTTGACTACGTAAACTTCATATGGAAGGTCAACGACACCTGGATTTACTGCCTTGTACTCAGGATTGATCACATATAGTTTCCCGTAGTAATCTAAGCTCCCCGTACCAATGTCTTGATTCGCAGGCTCAGCATTAAGCTCGACGAACTTTCTTAATTCTGTTGAGTCGCCTACCGCATAGAAACCGTATTTGGTCAGAATACACTTATAGTTGTAGCTATTTGCAAACCACCCGCTGTCGTTATGATCCACGTAGCAAGAGTCGTAGGTAACGTCATACGTTACGTTCCGTCCGGCTCCGAGCGCTTCAGCCATTAATGTAATCCTGTCGTCTAAGCTACTTTGTAGCGAAACCTCATTGTGCTTCAGAGTTTCTTTAGATTTGGAGCCAAGGGATACCCTTAATATGGTCGACTGGACCAACGGAACAATAATCAGGAAAATCGCTATGACCATAATTATTGCGACGAGCCATAACGTAACTTTCTTTTTTCTTGAGGGCTGCTTATTGCCCTGCGGCTTTGACATGAGCCAATAATAGCAAAAAAGAGTTATTTACCTAATTCTTTCATTACGCACGCTCTTGGCAGGGGTATGATTCAATGTAACGAACTCTCAGATATAAAAACGGCGACCAGATGGTCGTCATTTTTTTATGGCAGCCCTTAGTGGATGAACTTAGAACTTTATAGCATAAAATCACCGACCTGAATGCTTATTGGAAAATAAATCGTATGCGTATATGGAGAAACATTTAAGTATAGTAGCAACACTTTCAATGTAGACGGGGTCTGGATTATAGGTCGCTATCTTGCTCTTGATTAATTCATTGGAAATCATATCTGCGCTATTTTTTGAAATATCAGTATTTTTGATAATTTCAGCTGCTAAACTAATACTCTGAACATCAGTAAGCGGTTTTTTAGACTTTACTTGCGCGATCCCCACTGTCAGCTCGACTCCGAATACTTTTACTATAATATTTTCAATCATACGTAACACTGCAGGTCTATTCATATCTTCGAAAATGACAATTGCATAAAGCAAAGGAACGGAGGCGTTATGTTTCTTCGAAGCTTCGGTTATATGCTGGCCATACCTTGCTTGGATCTTGTCGTAAGATTTCAGGATATAGTTATTTTTTGCAGTCTCGTCGGAGTATTTCTCGTTTACTCGAGCAGACATATTAGTAGCATCAAAGTACAAAACCACTAGCATAGCAACTAGCAGTGAGCTCCAGAGGTTATCAATAAGCCCTTCTAAGCTTGGAGCAAGCCAGACGACATCATACATTGTGCCTATTGCTGCAACTGACACGCCTGCTAGCAATATTAAGAAAATATTCATAAAATGAATCAATTTTTCAGAAATCATTTTTTTCTTTGAAAAAAGCATTTTTAGGTCACGAAATAAAACAGATACGATTGTCGCAAGTAGAATAGCTACCCATAGGATTGTACTTGGAGAATAAGTCTGAATGACCGCTGCTAGTAAGAACAATACAATAAGTGGGGGTAGCGTGCGAAAACATATGTACTTCAGCCATTTACGGTCGCCACCGCTGAGGTACTGAGTAACCGACATATAGTTCATCGGTTCGTATTTTGAGACTGGATTATTTCGATTTAGGCTATCTTTGTATTTAATTAATTTAAAAAATGCTTCAATAGTCAGTCCTGCTACAATTGCCGCAACATACCCCCATTCCATCGCACCGCTCCTTTAATCTGTTTATCTTCGTTGTATTATCTTACAAGTCTTCTTTAGAGTTGTCATATAGTTTCTTGTCGTCTTCATCGATATCAGAAAAGATGTCGTGTCTTGGGTTGGCACCATTTTTCACTTTTGGATTCTTATTGTCTTCTTGCCATTGGTACTCTTCCAATAAAGCCTTAAGCGTTGCGCTTAGGCTTATAAGGGTGAATAATATCCAGATCAAGATAATGATAATTAAGATATCTGCTACAGCCGGTATGCTCCCAGATGAAAAGAGTCCGTCAAAATAGTTGCTGTCATTTTGGTTCATGAATGCATAATATCAAATAGTTGAGCATTGTCGATAAATTACTTATGGCTAAGACCCTCGTGGACTCACTTAGAGCTAATAAAGTATCGGAAGACGGTTGTAGTCATCAATATCTAGTTCAGGCAATACGCCGGCATAAAATTTCCTAAAACACGATGTCTGCTCTTCGATAGACTTCGTTTCAGTGATGCATGAACGTAGCTTGACGATGTCGCCTTTTGTCTTGTCCTCATCAGCTTGTCTTTGTCTCTCGACAGCTTTCTTGATTGCACTTTCGGTGGCGATATCCCTAAACCTGCTAGAAATTGCATAGGTAGCGGATGAGCTGATAGCTACCGCTAATAAGACGATGAATACTATTATGATTGTTTTCATATGCATATGATACTACGCATCTTTCATTCTCCATCAATCCACTGACCACAAAAGAAACATTCGATAAGTGCGAAAGTGTCCGGAATGGTTATAAGAGTAGGCCTAATTCAACCGGCGGACTTCCGTTTGCGCACAAAGGACTCATCAGATGCTCTGTGTGTGGCTGTCTCGTTACATTTGAAACAAAGAAGCAACTTTATACCTATCGGCATTGTTCGCAGTATAAAGGCAAGCACGGCGCTAAATATGTTAAAGAGCAAGAACTAACCTCTCAATTTGAAAAGATACTAAAGAATATTATCGTTCCGGAAGGTGTTGCCAGTTCTATTCTAGAGCTTATCAATAGGGACAGGATTGAACGCAATTCCACGAAGAAGACACATATGGCCACACTCAAGTCAGAGATTGCTAAATATGAAAAACGAATTGATAGGCTTTACGAAGACCACTTAGACGCTAAGATCGACAATAGCCTGTATGAACGAAAGACCAAAGAATATCAATCTTCAATTCAAAATTTGAAGACCCAACTCGCTACTTTCGAACTTTCCAAGGACGACAGGCTCGAGACCGTTTCACATCTGTTAGAAGTTTCAAAAAACGCTCATCAAATCTTTAAATCGTCTGATTATTTAGGAAAACGAAAAATACTCAAAAAAGTACTTTCGAACTCGCAACTTTCAGGCGACCGACTACTGTTAAAAATGAAAAAGCCATACGAATTGATGGCTTTTTGCAATGATAATTCCACTTGGCAGGGGCACGTGGAATCGAACCACGATCCTAGGTTTTGGAGACCCATATACTAACCGTTGTACTATGCCCCTGTGTTGGTAGGTACGTGCTAAATTGTAACAGATTACGTCCGGTGGTGGCTACTTCTGTTGTTGAATACGCACGGCGCGGCGGAATCGTCGTTCGGTTTCAGGGTCGGCGTACCGAACGATAGGATCTCCTTCTAGGACCCGGCTTTTCTTTTGTAGGCGAGCGTCTTCTTTTTGAAGCTGATTGACGAAGTAGTTTTCGATCAGCCATTCGCGCCCCGGTACGGTCTTGCCCTGGACCGTTATCATCCACAATTCGTCGGTATATTTGATGGTGTCGACGATTTTCAGTTTTCCGGCGACCGTCATGTGACCCGTCGGAAGTTTCGAGATCGTTCGTTTTATCAGCTCTTCGCCACGCTCCTTTTCAGACACCAGCACGTCGACGGCTAATGTCCGCACCCCATTGGGGGTTACGTGGACTGCGTCAATTTTTTGGTTATGGATCCAAATTATCTCACCGCTGAGTGATCGAAGCTTGGTAGAGCGCAGCGTCAAGCGTTCAACTACTCCTGTGACATTCCAGAACGGCTCTACTTTGATATAGTCGCCGACCGTGAACCATCGCTCGGCGATCATCGTGGCACCGGACGTGATATCTCGAAGAATCGGTCCGACCGTCTGTCCAGCGATGACGATAAAAATGGCACTCGCACCGATAGCGGCAGCCCCGCTTCCGCCCAGCTGTGCGCTGCCGACCGGACTGAGTATCCGCCACGTCAGATATGCTACGACGGCGACAATGACAACGCGCACCATGGCCACGATAACGCCCAGGTAGGTCTCGACTTCACGCAACCTCAACGCCTTGGCGGCATCAGATTCATTATCGGAGCGTGCGGACACCTTTTTGGCGATATGAATGATGAACTGCGCCACGAATCGGCTGAGCCAATAGCTCACCGCCAGTGAAGCGGCTAGGATAAGCAAGGAACGGTATGGGTTTCCCTGCGTAAAAAAACTAGTGAGTTCGTGCCCGACTCGTTCAAGAAATTGATCAGTTGTCATTAACTATACCTATTGTAAACAAATCAGTCTGACGTTCAAGCGTCAAACCCTTGTAAAAAGCATAAGCGCCTGGCTATAATAAGGCCACGATGAACATTTTGATGTTGGGGTGGGAATTACCTCCGCATAATAGCGGTGGCCTGGGTGTCGCATGTTTTCATATGTCGAAAGCATTGGCACTTGCTGGCTCTTCTATTGATTTTGTTCTGCCTTACTCTGCATATCATCCGAACACTGGGTTCATGAAAATTCATGCTGCCACCACACTTTCGCCGCTTCATCGCAATGGCATGGGTGCGTACGATTCCGCCAGTGCGATTACGGACGCGTTGCATCGAAAACCAGGCGAGACCCTGACCAATATCCGTGACGTCCAGGCTCGCTACGTATCATTCGTTGAGGAATTAGTCTCCGGTAATGCACCGGATGCGATTCACGCCCACGACTGGCTGACCATCGAAGCCGGCATCAAAGCGAAAGAAGTAACGGGCGCGCCCCTTATCGTACACGTCCATGCAACCGAATTCGACCGTTCCGGTCAGAACTTCGGTAATCCGCTCGTTCATGAGATCGAGGAACAAGGGTTGTTGATGGCTGACAGGATCATCGCCGTTTCAAACATTACCAAAAGTATCATCGTTCATCGGTACAAAATCCCTGCCGACAAGGTCGAGGTAGTGCATAACGGCTTTGACGCATCCGTCATGGAGCCTCATACCTACGACGACCGTACGTATGCTTATCTAGAGCATCTGAAAACGGAAGGCTACACCGTTGCCACTACCATTACCCGCTTTACGGTACAAAAAGGCTTGATCCATATGATGAAGGCGGCCGCCCGCGCACTGGAACGTTATGACAAACTCGTCTTTTTATTCGCCGGTGACGGTGAGCAGCGCGATGAACTGATGCGGCTGAGTGCCGACCTAGGCATATCGGACAAAGTGTTCTTTACGGGATTCATACGCGGACAGCGCTGGCGCGACGCGTACACGGTCGCAGATATATTCGTCATGAGTTCGGTGTCGGAGCCATTCGGCTTAACGGCACTTGAAGCCGCGCATCATGACAACGCGCTTATTATCACCAAACAGTCCGGTGTCGGCGAAGTGCTTTCGAGTATCTTTCGCTATGACTTTTGGGACATCGACCGTCTGGCCGACCAACTGATTGCCATTGCCGCGTCAAAAGCATTGAAAGATGAACTGACGTACGGAGTCAAACGAGAGTATGCGCGGCTGACATGGGCGGATGTCGCCCAGCGCTGTCTGTCGCTGTATTCCGGTGCGGCTCGAAAGGTGGCCGCATGAGTCATAAAGGCATCACACTGTATCTTCACGTACATCAACCGTGGCGCATCCGCGACTATTCTATCTTTGATGCCGCTCAGCGTCATGATTACTTTGACGACGAGAGTTCAACCGACCGAAACAACCAGGCAGTCTTCTTGAAGGTAGCTGAAAAATCATATCGCCCGATGAACCGGTTGCTCCGACGACTGCTCGATGAACAGCCTGATTTCCGATTTTCTCTGAGTATCACAGGAACGTTCATCGATCAGGCAAAACGTTTCGCACCGGATGTGATCGCTGACTTCAAGGCGCTGGTTGACACCGGACGAGTCGAGATCGTCGGCGAGACCTATCACCACTCACTCGCCTTCTTCTATTCGCGTGAAGAGTTCGAGCGTCAGGTATCACAGCATGCCGACCTGATCCAAGCGACGTTCGGCGTTACACCGACCTCGTTCAGGAATACGGAACTTGCCTATAACGATGAACTGGCGCAGTGGGCAGACTCGCGGGGCTACAAAGCTATCTTATCCGAAGGCTGGGACCCGATCCTAGAGTGGCGTTCGCCAAATCATCTGTACCGTCCGGCTGGGACATCGGACATTGCGCTTCTGACGAAGAACTACCGTTTAAGTGATGATCTGGCTTTCAGATTTGGCAACAAGTCATGGAAAGAATGGCCGCTTCATGTCGGTACCTACGAACATTGGCTTGGCGCCTCCCTGGCTCACGGCGATACCGTCAATCTGTTCATGGATTACGAGACCTTCGGGGAACATCAATGGGTAGATACTGGTATCTTTGAGTTCTTCCATGATTTTGTCAGTCGCTGGGCAGAACGTGAGGACCGTCGATTCTATACAGTCACACAGGCAGCGGAGACTTTCGCAGCTGCCGGAGAACTGTCGATGCCTCATACGGTTACCTGGGCGGATAGTGAGCGTGATTTGACCGCCTGGCTAGGAAACTCAATGCAGCAAGAAGCGCTTCGATACCTGTATGCGCTCGAAGATGACGTCATACGATCAAAGGATCAGCGCTTGATCGCGGACTGGCGCCAGATGCAGACGTCAGACCATGTTTATTATATGTGTACGAAGTGGTTCCGTGACGGGGACGTACATGCTTATTTCAGTCCGTACGATTCGCCGTACGATGCGTTCTTGTTTTTCATGAATGCCCTTCGTGACATGCGCTTCAGACTGATGCATTATCATTCAAGTTCGAACGGAGGATTTTGATGGGACGTCCGGTCGTATTATCAAACGGCGAAATGCATGTCGGACTGAACAAGTATGGACTGGTCCACGATTTCTATTTTCCCTATGTCGGACTGGAAAATCACGCAGCTGGCCACGACCTACGCCACAAGGTCGGCGTATGGGTCGATGGTCAGATACACTGGCTCGACGATGACAGCTGGGACATACGATCATGGACCGCCGAGGGAGCTTTAATCGGACATACTCGAGCGGTCAACCACTCGATCGATCTGATGGTCGAATTCGACGACACGGTCGACACGGACATGAGCGTGTTTTTACGGAACATCCATATAGTCAACCTGGCTGACCGTGAACGCGACGTCCGGGTATTCACCCGTCAGGCATTTGCCATCGGTGATACGCGCAGCAATACCGATACGGCCCAGTACTTACCCGATTCAAACGCCATCTTACATTACCGTGGTCGACGGGTCTTCGTCATCAGTGGACGCAAGCACGACGAGTCCCCCTTCGACCAGCATGCAATCGGCCTGTTCGGGATTGAAGGGAGAGAAGGAACCTACCGCGACGCTGACGACGGCGAACTTTCCTGTTCGGCGGTCGAGCATGGCCGGGTCGATTCGACGCTTCGATTCAAACTGAACCTGAAACCCTACGCATCGACACGCGTCCATTACTGGATCGCTGCCGGCACTTCCATTTCTGAAGCACTCTATGTCCATAAGAAGATAGAAGAAGTCGGACTCGATAGTCGCCTTCATGCGGCCGCTATGTGGTGGCATGAATGGCTGACTCCGGTCAGGCACGCTGCTGAGCGCCTTCCAGCTGAAAAGCGCCGACTGTTCATTCATAGCGCCATGATGATAAAATCACATGTCGACAAGCGGGGAGCTGTCATCGCTAGCACCGACACGACCATGCTGAACTATTCCAGGGACGCCTATGCCTATTCGTGGCCACGCGACGCCGCCTATGCCTTGTGGCCGTTGATACGTCTTGGCTATGTACAGGAGCCACGCCGCTTTTTCGAATTCGCTCGCCGCGGCCTGCATCAGAACGGCTACCTGATGCATAAGTACCAGGCGGATGGTGCGCTTGGGTCAAGCTGGCACCCGTACGTCCACGGTACTACGACCGCCCCACCGATCCAGGAAGATGAGACCGCCCTGACCTTGTTCATGTTCGCCCAATTCTATGCGGCGCAAAAGGATGAGCGGTTGCTGCGGGAATTTTATGAACCATTCGTCAAAAAGATGGCTGATTTTATGACCGGCTATATCGACGAGTTTACCGGACTGCCTAAACCTACCTACGACCTTTGGGAAGAGCACCACATGACTTCGACGTACACGACCGCCGTAGTCTACGGTGCGCTACAGGCCGCGGCCGAGCTGGCCGAACAAGCTGGCGACCCAGACTCCGCCGTCAGGTGGCGTTCCTGCAGTGATGATATCTACGATCACGCGCATAAACGACTCTTCAATCAGGACCGTGGTTACTTTTATAAAGGTATCAACGTACAGGACGGCGCCATCGTGGCGGACGACACGATCGATCTGTCCGCGTTCTTCGGAGCTTATATGTTCGGTCTATTCCCACTTGATAGTGACGAAATCAGACGTGCGTTCGATACTATCACTACTCATATGATGGCAAAGGATGTGCCGGGACTGCCGCGTTATGAGCATGACGATTACCACCGCACCGAAAGCAGTGGTCTTGGCAACTTCTGGTTCATTACCTCGTTATGGGTCGCACAGTATTCCCAAGAGGTGGGAAATGCAGACCTGCGCGACAGAGTACTCGAGTGGGTCGAAACCCTGGCCGGTCCGTCACTTATGCTATCCGAGCAGCTGAATCCGGCAACCGCCGAACCACTTTCGGTGTCACCGCTCGTGTGGAGTCATGCCGAATACATGGCGACACTCCTGGACATGATAGATGGATCGTCCCATGCCTAAGCTTCGCCCTGGATCGGTGCTGCAAGAAAAGCTGGTCAAGCGATCATCTGCCAAGCGGATCGTTACGAGTTTCGCGGAAGAACACGGACTCGTTTACTTCGGCTACGTCAGCCAAAGGAGCGATGATCATCACATCGTGCGCGGCATGACCGTCAGCACCAAACATCATGACGACCATTACTGCATCGGTACCTACGACGGCTACGATGTCGTCTTTGTCGAACGAACGGATACCTTGCAGAACGGCCGCAGACACCAGTGGCATATCCTGGAGTTCGACTTGAAAACCCGTCGCGACATACCGCATGCCTTCATTGGGTCGGATAAAAGTACGAACGGTTTTCATGAGCTGCTATCAATCAAATATCCGGCGATGCAACCCTCGCAGCCTAGCCTGACGGCGTCCTACCCGGCGGGATTTTTAAATAACTTCACACTGTACTGCACGCCTGCTCATGCGATCGAACTTGAACATGTCATAACTCCCGATATCGCGCAGGTGATCGGAAGTCATTTCGGGGGCCTCGTTCTTGAAGTAGCTAACGATTCGTTGTTCGTATACTCAGAAAGCGGACATCTGACACCTGCCCTTCTGGCGACCATGTTAAAAAACGGCACGTGGCTGGCTACACAGATAGACGAAAAGTCGTCACCAGTAAGTGACGACTTATAATATTTACCGCTGAGAAATCGCGATTAGCTCTTACGAGCCTTCACTTCGTTACGTCCAAGGTTTTTCTTGGTTTCGGTGTAGAGCGCGTGCTTGCGAGCCACCGGGTCATACTTCTTGATCGACAGTTTCTCGGTCGTGTTTTGAGTGTTCTTAGTGGTGTAGTACGTTCGGTGACCTGTCAGCTCGCTGACAAGACCGATCAATTTCCGCTTGGTGTTCTTCTTAGCCATTGGTTTCTCGTTTAAAGGTTAATAACAGTACTTCTTATCATTATAGCATAAACATGCTAAAAATGCTAGTGACATAAAAAATGGAGCCACGATCGGGGCTTGAACCCGAGACCTCATCCTTACCATGGATGCGCT
>Ga0265293_10014106_pt1 | contig 10212 bp, 6 predicted proteins | sample Munlanlewell138R_FD_192505 | JGI IMG/M metagenome (GOLD analysis project Ga0265293, IMG submission 192505) | Leachate microbial communities from a municipal landfill in Southern Ontario, Canada - Leachate well 138R | ecosystem: Engineered > Solid waste > Landfill > Unclassified | place: Canada...
CCAGCCAGGATGGTTACGGTTATCTAGCGCGCACAGTCCTCAAACAGCAAACGGACGCTACGGAACTTGGCTTTCTCCTGCGTAAACGTGTATTGGGGGAGAATTGGGCCGAAAAAGATGGAACGGACCGCTCGGTACCCCTATACTGGGCCAGTGATCATGGTACTCTAGACGTCTGGCTGATGCAAGACGATCACCATATCTATTATCGGGCAGACGATGTGGACCGTACGCCCCGTCTGACACTTGCCTCTTTGGAGGACATTCAGACAGTTCGGGTGGAGACCTATCTTGCGGTGCTGGTGGACTCAGCTCCGAATCTGGGCTTTAAACTAATGGCAAGGGATGAAAAAGGGGAGGACGAGGTCCCCATTTCTGTCTGTAGGGAAAACCCTCGGCGCTTTCAAATTACAACGCATCGTCCCCTTGATTTACACAAAGAGTATCGCCTGGAGCATCAGACCCATGGTAAAGCTCGAGTGACCTTTGGGGGGATTTTTGGGAGCCAAGAGTTTCAAAGGGAGTTTCACTATTCAGGTCATGATCTAGGGGTGCGTTATAGCAAGAAAGAAACGACCTTTAAAGTCTGGGCACCAACGGCCTCCCGGCTCAGCGTCATTATCTATGCCAGTCATGATGAGCTCCAAGGTGAGATCATTTCTCTGGAGAGAGGTGAAAAGGGAGTTTGGTCCTGTAGGCTGAGGGGAGATTTGGAGGGCTTTTACTACAACTTCCTCGTAACCCATGGGGAGAGACAAGTGGAAGTAGTTGACCCCTATGCTAGGGCCACCGGGGCTAATGGTCTCCGGGGGCAAATTGTTGATCTAGCCGCGACAAATCCCAAGGGCTGGGACAAAGTCAGACCACTACCCTTAGAGAGCCCGGTGGATGCCGTTATTTATGAGGCCCATATTAGGGATCTTTCAGTAGCCAAGAACTCTGGAATCAAAGCCCAAGGACAGTATCTTGGCTTAGTGGAAGAAGGCACGAAGACACCTGGGGGGATCTCCACAGGTCTGGATCATTTTAGGGAACTGGGCATTACCCATTTGCATCTCTTGCCCATCTTTGATTTTGCCACCGTTGATGAGCTAAAGCCGATGGATAGTTATAACTGGGGTTATGACCCCTTGCATTATAATGTGCCAGAAGGATCCTATGCTAGCGATCCCATCGATGGCCGGGTACGCATTCGGGAACTAAAAACGATGATCCAAGGTCTGAACCAGGCTGGAATCGGAGTGATTATGGATGTGGTTTATAATCATACCTTCCATTCCTTGGCCTCCTCCTTTCATAAGTTAGTACCAGGCTATTACTATCGCCATCACCCAGATCGCAGTTTTTCCAATGGGTCTGGTTGCGGCAACGAACTGGCTGATGAGCGTTCAATGGTACGCAAGTTTATCGTAGATTCTGTCACCTATTGGGCTCGAGAATACAAGCTCTCTGGCTTCCGCTTTGACTTGATGGGGCTCCATACCATTGAGACGATGCAAGCGGTGAGGCGGAGCCTTGATCTAATCTCCAAGCACATCCTCCTCTACGGAGAAGGCTGGGCCGCCGCGGGAAGTACACTTCCCCCGGAAGTGCGGGCGATGAAGGAAAATACGGTGCACCTTCCAGGTATCGCCTCCTTTTGTAGCGATTTCAGAGATGGCCTAAAAGGACATGTCTTTCATACCAATGAAGGGGGCTTTGTCCAGGGCCAAGGATTTGAGGAAACAGTGAAATTCGGCATTGTAGGAGCGATACAGCATCCCCAGATCGATTATGCCAAGGTGCTTTACTCCAAGGGTCCCTGGGCCATCAGTCCAACCCAAAGCGTAGTTTACGCGGAGGCCCATGATAACCTCACCCTCTGGGATAAACTCCTTTGTACAACCGCCCCTGAAGAAGAAGGGGAGAGGCTGAGGATGATGAAACTGGCCCACGCCATTTTACTCACCAGCCAGGGTATTCCCTTTTTCCATGGTGGACAGGATTTTGCCAGGAGTAAGGGGGGAGAACCCAATAGTTATCAGTCGCCTGATCATGTCAACCAGATCGACTGGGATCGGAAGGAAGAGTTTGCTGAGCTTTTTGCCTACACCAGGGCCTTAATTGAGCTTCGTAAAAAGCGTCCAGCCTTTCGCCTCAGGCGGGGTCCTGAGGTCCGGGAGAAACTTCGGTTCTTAAGTCTGCCGGAGCAGAATATGGTAGGGTATGTTCTTGGTCCCCATGCCGGGGGCGATAGTCTAGAGACCATTGTCTGCCTCTTTCATGCCGGCAGAACTCCTGTAAAGGTGGAAATTCCAGGGGGCGAGACGGAGTGGGACGTCTACCTCAATGGTGAAGGAACAAAGAATCTAGGGACGATGAAGGGTCCATTTGTTTGGGTTGAAGCGCTGAGCCCATTGATCTTAGGGAAGAGGGGGTAGCCCATCGATGACGACGTGGAGCGGTATGGGAAGTGAGTTTGATCGCTATTTATTCCACCAGGGAACGCATTACAGCAGTTACACCTTCTTAGGTGGTCATTTAGGCGTGGAAGATGGACAAGCAGGGGCACGCTTTTCAGTGTGGGCACCTAGGGCCCAGCGGGTTTCCGTCGTCGGAGATTTTAACCAATGGGATGGCCGAAAGCATCCTCTAGAGAGAATGCCCGAATCGGGTATCTGGAGCGTCTTTGTTCCTGGTCTCAAAGAAGGGGATTGTTATAAATACGAGATTCTAACCAACTATGGGACGTTGCAGCTCAAAGCAGATCCATATGGTTTTTGGATGGAAAAGAAACCAAGAACAGCCTCTCGGCTCTGCGACCTGACGAGCTACCAGTGGCAGGATCAATACTGGCAGGAGCAAAAGGCCAGGGGCGATCATTTTCGTGAGCCCATGCTCGTCTATGAAGTACATCTGGGCTCCTGGCGTCAGCATGGTTATGAAGATTACTATAGCTATCAAGAATTAACAGAGGAATTAATCGATTATGTGGTAGAAATGGGATACACCCATATTGAACTTTTGCCCATGATGGAACATCCCTTTGATGGCTCCTGGGGATACCAGGTGATGGGATACTTCGCGGCGACAAGCCGCCATGGGCACCCTAGGGACTTTATGGCCTTTATCGACCGCTGTCACCAAAAGGGGATCGGCGTTATTTTGGATTGGGTACCAGGCCATTTCGTAAAGGACGATCCAGGCCTCCGCCTCTTTGATGGAACTCCCTGCTTCGAGTATGAAGAAGCAAGAAGGGCTGAAAACAAGGGTTGGGGTACAAGCAACTTTGATTTGGGCAAGACAGAGGTACAAAGCTTCCTCATTTCCAATGCCCTCTTTTGGCTTGATGTCTTTCATGTGGATGGTCTGAGGGTGGATGCAGTGGCCTCCATGCTCTATTTAGATTATGGGCGGGAACCTGGTGAATGGAATCCCAACTCCAAGGGTGGCCGGGAAAACCTAGAGGGTATCGCCTTTTTGCGCAAGCTCAACGAAGAGATCTTTGCCCGTTTTCCCCAGGCCCTTATGATGGCGGAAGAGAGTACCGCCTGGCCCCTTGTGACCATGCCTATCTATCTTGGGGGACTTGGTTTTAACTACAAGTGGAATATGGGCTGGATGAACGATATGCTCAGTTATATGAAGGAGGATCCCATTCACCGTAAGTATCACCATAATCTCGTTACCTTTTCTCTGATGTATGCCTTTAGCGAGAACTTCTTGCTACCACTTTCCCACGATGAGGTCGTCCATGGAAAGCGCTCTCTCCTCGATAAGATGCCGGGGGATTATTGGCAGAAGTTTGCCAATCTCAGGGCCTTCTTAGGATATATGATGGGACATCCAGGTAAGAAGCTCCTCTTTATGGGTTATGAGTTTGGCCAGTTTATCGAGTGGAAGTATGATGAAGATCTAGATTGGCATCTCCTTGATTATCCCATGCATCGTCAGATGTGGGAATACAACAAGGCTCTAAACCACTTCTATAAGGAAAATCCAAGCCTCTGGGAGTGCGATCAAAGCTGGTCTGGCTTTGCCTGGATTGATGCCAATGATAGCGAGCAAAGTGTTCTCTCCTTTATTCGTAGAGCGGAGGACCCTCAGGACTTTCTTGTTGTAGTTGTCAACTTCACGCCCGTTGTCAGGGAACATTACCGGATTGGTCTACCTGAGGGTGGGGAGTATGTCGAGGTCTTTAATAGTGATGACCCTGCTTGGGGCGGATCTGGACAGGGTAATCCAGGCTCCATTCAGGCGAAGGAGGTCAAGTGGCACGGACAGGAGTATTCCCTTGAGCTTACGCTGCCGCCACTGGCCACGGTCTTTTTACGGAAGATGGCAGAAGAAATCTAGATCGGGAGGGGTAGTAATGCAGAAGAAGGAACTTGTAGCCATGCTCTTGGCGGGTGGTCAAGGTAGCCGCTTAGGGATTCTTACCAAGAAACTGGCGAAGCCAGCTGTCCCCTTTGGGGGGAAGTACCGGATTATCGATTTTACCTTGAGCAACTGCTCGAACTCGGGTATCGATTCAGTCGGCGTCTTAACCCAGTACCAGCCGCTCACCCTGAACGCCTATATTGGCATTGGTAGCGCCTGGGACTTAGATCGTAGTGGCGGCGGAGTGTCTGTATTGCCTCCCTACGTGAAAGACCAAGGGGGCGAGTGGTATAAGGGAACTGCGAATGCCGTGTACCAGAACATCGACTTTATCGCCCAGCATGACCCAGAGTATGTGCTAATTCTCTCGGGCGATCACATTTACAAGATGGATTACAGTAAGATGCTCAGTTACCACAAGAGTAAGGGTGCTGCGGGTACCATTGCCGTGATTCCAGTGCCCTGGGAAGAGACACATCGTTTTGGTGTGATGAAGACGGATGAACAGGGCCGCATCGTAGAGTTTCAGGAAAAGCCCAAGGTGGCGAAGAGCAACTTGGCTTCCATGGGAGTCTATATCTTTAATTGGAAAGAACTGCGATCCTATTTAGAAGCAGATGAGGCGGATCCAAAATCGAGCAATGACTTTGGCAAGAATATCATTCCAAAGATGCTTAAAGCGGGGGAACCGCTTTACGCCTATGCCTTTAGGGAGTATTGGAAGGATGTTGGGACCGTCGATTCGCTCTGGGAAGCGAATATGGATCTGATCAAAAAGGATCCCGATCTGAAGCTCAATGACTCCAAATGGAAGATCTTTTCCCTCAATCATACCTATCCGCCCCAGTTGGTGGGCCCTCTGGCGGATGTGCAGGGTTCTCTCTTAAGTGACGGATGCTTGGTTCTAGGCAGGGTGCACCATTCGGTGATCTTCACAGGTGCCCAAATTGAGGAGGGTGCTGAGGTGACGGATTCCGTCATTATGCCTGGGGTTAAGATTGGCAAAGGTGCCCTCGTCCATAAGGCGATCATTGGAGAGAACACCATTGTTGAGGCTGGTGCGAAGATTGGGGTTCCAGCCAGACCCGGTGAGAAGGTTGAAATCAGTAACGAAAACGGGATTACGGTGATCGAGGATAATGTGTGTGTACCAGGGACGATGCGGATTGTGGAAGGAACAGTGCTGAGCGTGGCGGAGTGGCCGGAATTTCCTGAAGAATGGATTTCCTAGGGGAGGCATGGAGATGAGAGACTTACTTGGCATTATTGATTTGTCTGAACCGACAGAAGGCTTGGGAGAACTCACCCTTCACCGTACCTTAGGGGCCGTGCCCTTTGGAGGACGTTACCGGGTGATCGATTTTACCCTGAGTAATATGGTGAATGCCGGGATCCGGAATGTCGGCATTCTCTTAAATGATCGATTTGGTCCCCTCTTGGATCACATTAAGGATGGCAAGGAGTGGGACTTGAACCGCCAAAGGGATGGGATGTTTCTTCTGCCTGCTCCCCTCCGGACAGATAGCAGCGAAGGAATGAGCAGCAATTTAAGTAACCTAAGGCACAATCGGAGCTACTTGGAAAAGAGTCGGCAGGAGTATGCCCTCTTTTCTGGTTGTAGTATGGTCACGAATCTGGATTACAGAGCGGCTTTTGCCTATCATTTGGAGAAGGACGCCGATATCACCGTGATTTATAATCAAGAGGGGAAGCTAGCATCCCATCCACCGTATACAGCGGTTGTAACCGATGGTGAAGGCCGGATCACAGATATTGCCCTAAATCCAAGGGAGTGTACGAGCCGCAAGGTTTCCTTGAACATGTTTATCATGCGCAAGGATCTTTTAATCTCCTTGGTGGATTACTATAGTGCGAGACAGAAGCGGGATCTCTTCACCGATGCCATTATGCCCCGCTTGGATGAGCTTAAGATCTTCGGCTATGAGCACCGGGGTTATGTGGGGGTCATTAACTCCCTCAAGAGTTATTACCAGCATAGTATGGATCTCCTCAAGCCTGAGGTGTGGCGGGATTTGTTCTTCAGCCATGGCTTGATTAATACCAAGGTGAAGCATGAAGCTCCCGTTCGCTACTTGGAGGGTTCTAGGGTGCAAGATTCTCTGATCGCTACTGGTTGTACGATTGAGGGTACGGTGGAAAATAGTATCCTCTTCCGGGGTGTAGAGGTAGGTCCAGGTGTGACGATTAAGGATTCGATCATCATGCAAAAGGCGAAGTTAGGGCCTGGGGTCAGCCTGAGGAATGTGATTTTAGATAAGGATGTTACCATCTCAGCTGGCAAGTCTCTAGCTGGAGATCCAAGCTTTCCCATGGTGATTGCCAAATCGTCTGAGGTCTAGGAGGGATACTGTGAACGTACTTTTTGTCGCTGCTGAAGGTGTTCCCTTTTCGAAGACGGGTGGTTTGGCCGATGTAATTGGAGCCCTGCCCCAGGAGCTACAAAGGGCAGGCGTACATGTGCGGGTTGTGTTACCGAAGTATGGTGATACTCCGCCCCAGTATGAAGAGAAGATGGAACTGGTGCACCGTCTATCGGTGCAGGTGGGTTGGCGTAACCAGTATTGTGGTGTGCTTAAACTGGAACATGAAGGTGTGGTCTTTTACTTCATCGACAATGAGTCCCATTTTAAGCGGCCTGGTACCTATGGCTTTTTTGATGATGGTGAACGCTTCTCCTTTTTCAACAGAGCCATTCTGGCAGCACTCCCTTTCCTGGATTTCCAACCTGACTTGATCCATTGTCATGATTGGCATGCAGGAATGATTCCAGTCCTCTTTACTCAATACCGAAACCAGGAGTTCTATAAGAAGATCAAGACGGTGTTTACGATTCACAATCTCCAGTATCAAGGTGTCTTTCCTAAGAGTGTCCTCACAGATCTCTTAGGCTTGGGCTGGGAGCACTTTAACGTAAATGGCGTGGAGTATCATGATCAGGTGAGCTTTATGAAGGGTGGCTTAAACTACGCTAATGCCCTAACGACGGTTAGCCCGACCTATGCTAAGGAGATCCAAACTCCCTTTTACGGGGCGGATCTAGAGGGTGTACTGGCTCGCAGGCAGTCTTTCCTCACTGGGATCATTAATGGGATTGATACAAAGGAGTGGAATCCGGAGACGGATCTACATCTTAAGAAGAACTATTCTTACCGATCCTTGAAGCGCAAGGAAGAGAATAAGCTGGCGCTCCAGGAGGAACTTGGTCTCAAAGTAGATCCTAACATCCCAATGCTGGGCATGGTCACCCGACTCGCAGGACAGAAGGGGCTTGATCTAGTGGCGCATGTGCTCCCTGAAATCCTAGAACTCAACCTACAAATTGTGGTGCTAGGAACGGGTGAGCCCCAGTATGAGCAGATGTTTAGGCACTTTGCCGACACTCACCCAGAACATGTGAGTGCGAATATTAGGTTTGAGAATGCACTTGCTCATAGGATCTATGCCGCATCCGATCTTTTCTTGATGCCTAGTCTCTTTGAACCTTGCGGCCTGGGACAACTGATTGCCATGCGCTATGGTTCCTTACCGATTGTGAGGGAAACAGGTGGCCTCAAAGATACTGTAAAGCCTTATAATAAGGAGACGGATGAGGGCAATGGCTTTAGCTTTGCCAATTACAATGCCCATGAGATGCTAGATACCATCAGAAGAGCCACAGAGCTTTATGAGACGGAGAAGGATGGTGCCTTTAAGCGGATGATTGGTCGAGCGATGCGGGAAGATTTTAGCTGGAAAGCGAGTGCTAAGAAGTATAAGGAGCTCTATAAAGCCCTTTTAGAGTCACTCTGAAGAATCTAGGAAAAATCTCAAAAAGGGGCTAAAGTATTTCTAAGCGACGACGATAGTATTAGTACAGGGTAGTGAGTCTAAGGCCAAGAACCACTATTCTGGGACCACAAGCGAGATTGATCACCTCGGTTGTAGTCCATAGGAACAAAGAATGTTCTGGAACAAGGAAGTTCTGGAGCAGGAAGTTCATGGGACAGTATGTTCCACACAATATCGTTTTTACCACAAGGAGGTAAAGGTAATGAGAATTAACAACAACATTATGGCTCTAAACGCACACAGGCAGTTGGGTACAAATCAAGCTGGCGCATCGAAATCAATGGAAAAACTTTCCAGCGGATTCCGCATCAACCGTGCCGGTGACGACGCAGCAGGCTTAGCCATCTCTGAGAAAATGCGTGGCCAAATCAGAGGTTTGAAGCAAGCTAGCAGAAATGCTCAGGATGCCATCTCTTTAATCCAGACGGCTGAGGGTTCTTTAAATGAAACGCACTCGATTTTGCAAAGAATGAGAGAGTTGGCTAACCAAGCTGCAAACGACACCAACGTAGGCGTTGATCGTGGAGAAATCCAAAAAGAAATCGATCAGTTGGTTGAGGATCTTAACAGAATTGGTGATACCACAGAGTTTAACACAAAAAGCCTCCTAAATGGCGGAGCGGGTCTAGAAGTTAGTTTCAACTCTAAGACAACCGGTGGCGCGGATGCTGATTGGATTAGTGTTGTAGGTGGTAACGCATCTACTAAGACAGGAGCTATCAATATCACACAGGCTGCCGCAGCTTCTGGCGCTACTACCACAATAACCAGTGCAGCTGGAACGGCTGGGCCAAGTAGCATTGAAGTCAATGGTACTACAGTAAACTTCACCGGGTCTGCGACTGCTAGCGAAAATGCTGCAGCTATTAGAGAAGCCCTATCAGCAGTTGCTGACGAGCTAGGTATCGAAGTTGGTGGAGCGACTGATCAAGTTATCATTACTACAAAATCTGTCGGTTCTGCGGCTAGCCTGAAGGTGGATTTGGATCCAGCTGGTGGTGGTACATCCGGTACAGGAACCCATGTAGATGTTCGTGGTCTTGACGCAAGTATTACTACTGATAACGCAGGTGGAGCTGTTGTCATTGCCGCCACCGACATGGTTGCTAGTGGAAACACCATCAAGGTTATTTCTGGGGCGTATGAAGGTTTAGAACTCAAACTTAATGGCTCTGTAATGCATGGTACAGAAACGGAGAACCTTGCTAATTTCGACATCGAGGGCAACGGTACGCTTAGTATGATGATTGGCGCTAATGAAGGCCAGACTATGTCAATCTCCATATCTGATATGCGTGCTGAGGCTCTAAATGTTCACGCCATTGACGTAAGCAATGCTCAGATTGCTGGTCAAGCAGTAACAACTGTGAATAATGCTATTGAGAAGGTCTCCGCAGAACGTTCCAAGCTCGGTGCCTACCAGAATCGTCTGGAACATACCATCAACAACCTCGGTACATCCGCTGAGAACCTCCAAGCCGCTGAGTCCCGTATTCGTGACCTAGACATGGCTGAAGAGATTATGGCATTCACAAAGAACAACATCCTACAACAGGCTGCTACAGCAATGCTTGCACAAGCTAACATGGCTCCTCAATCCGTATTGCAATTGCTTGGATAGTTTCAAACGTAAGTTCGTCGAAGGGCTCCGCGAGGGGCCTTTCTTTTTTGATAAGGATCGGACTCAGCTAAGCTGGAAATCACAGTGTGTTTGTGGTCTGGGGGGTTGAAATGAGTACTTCAACAAAAGAAAATAATCAGCATGAAGTTAGTAGTAGTTTTGGTAAAGTCAAGCCACTAATAATATTCATTATTGGCGTTATATGTTCCTTTGGTTTAGCAAAATGGCCGATCAAGGGAGAAGTGCATTGGTTATCTGTTATGGGACAAACACTACAACTCACTTTCCGCACCCTTGATGCTTAGAAATAAATAGTTTCGGCTTAGCAGGACCTGGCTAGGAAATCGCGAATTCAGCTTCATCCACATTATGGAAGGTGACTG
>Ga0265293_10014107_pt1 | contig 10212 bp, 7 predicted proteins | sample Munlanlewell138R_FD_192505 | JGI IMG/M metagenome (GOLD analysis project Ga0265293, IMG submission 192505) | Leachate microbial communities from a municipal landfill in Southern Ontario, Canada - Leachate well 138R | ecosystem: Engineered > Solid waste > Landfill > Unclassified | place: Canada...
GCCGAACACCACCGCGATGAGGATGACGGACAGGAACGGGTTTTCCGGATTTGAGAATACCGCCATTGCGGTAACCGCCATGACCCATGCCTTCGGGTTGACCCACTGGAAGGCGGCGGCCTGCAGAAAGGTCATCGGCTGCGCGGAACCGTCTCCGCCGCTCTCGACAGAGCGCGACATCGCGATCTTCCACGCCAGATAGAGCAGATAGGCGCCACCGGCGATCTTGAGCCCCGTATGCAATGCCGGGAAAGTCGTGAGCACCGCACCCAGCCCAAACCCGACAGCGAGCAGCAGCACGACGAAGCCGATGCCGATGCCGAGCATATGCGGAATAGACCGCATGAAGCCGAAATTCACACCCGACGACAACAGCATGAAATTGTTGGGGCCAGGCGTGATGGAGGTCACGAAGGCATAGGCAGCCAGTGCAAAAAGAACTTCAGAGTTCATATGGAACCTGCAATGTCAGCAATGCTGACCTATAGTGAAAAGCGGTCTGTTTCGGACGCGCCAATGGCATCCGATTCCTTGTGCCAGCAGCATCCATGTACGGACAGGAAAGCCCCGTCAGCCCGCCCATCGGACAGGAAGGCATATCCGGCTTCGGGACCAGCCGATGCATGAGCGGAATGCATGAGCGTTTTCCATGAACGCGAGAGCCGCCCGCACCGGGCGGCAGGTGTCCTCCCGCGGCGAAGAAAAACTACATGCCCTGATGGCCGCGGTTCATGGCGGCGACGCCGGTACGGCAAATTTCCACCAGACCCAGCGGACGCATGATGGCGATGAACTGGTCGATCTTGGTGCTCTTGCCGGTAATCTGGAAGATGAAGTGCTCGGTGTTGGCATCGACGACATGGGCGCGGAACGCATCGGCAAGCCGCAGCGCCTCGACCCTGTCGGTGCCGGTGCCGGAAACCTTCACCAGCGCCAGTTCCCGCTCCAGCGGCCGCTCCTGCCCCAGCTCATGGGCCCGCACGGTCAGGTCCACCACCCGGTGCACCGGCACGATGCGCTCAAGCTGGTGCTTGATCTGCTGGAGCACGTGCGGCGTGCCGCGTGTCACGATGGTGATGCGCGACAGGTGCGTTTCATGCTCGGTTTCCGAAACCGTCAGGCTCTCGATGTTGTAGCCGCGCCCCGAGAACAGGCCGATGACGCGCGCCAGCACGCCCGGCTCGTTGGCCACGAGTATCGAAAGCGTATGCGTTTCCGGCTTTTCGGTCTCCCGCGAGATGAAATAGGCCGAACCGGTGGGCTGAAGCTGTGCGCTCATGGTTGAATCCCGATATTCAAAATCTGCAACAATTCACTGTTTTCGCGCAGTTTTCACCCACGCAGAGCTGGTCAGACCAGCTCCCTGCCCCTGGCGTCGATCGCATTCGCCACCGCCTCGTCCGTCGCCTCGTCCGGCAGCAGCATTTCGTTATGCGCCTTGCCCGAGGGGATCATCGGGAAGCAATTGGCGAGGGTGGCGACGCGGCAATCGAAGATCACCGGCTTCTTCACCGAAATCATCTCGCGGATCGCATCGTCCAGCTCGTCCGGCTTGTCGCAGCGGATGCCATGGGCGCCATAGGCTTCGGCCAGCTTGACGAAATCTGGCATCGCCTCGGTGTAGGAATGCGAGAGGCGATTGCCGTGCAGAAGCTGCTGCCACTGGCGCACCATGCCCATATACTGGTTGTTCAGGATGAAAATCTTGATCGGCGCATCATGCTGTATGGCGGCCGACATTTCCTGAATGCACATCTGGATCGAGGCGTCGCCGGCGATGTCGATGACCAGCGCGTCGGGATGGGCGACCTGAACGCCCAGCGCCGCCGGCAGGCCATAGCCCATGGTGCCGAGGCCACCGCTCGTCAGCCAGTGATTTGGCTTGTCGAAATGGAAATGCTGCGCCGCCCACATCTGGTGCTGGCCGACTTCTGTGGTGATGTAGGTGTCACGGTCCTTTGTCAGTTCATAGAGCCGCGAGATCGCATATTGCGGCATGATCACGTCGGGATTGGTCTTGTAAGCCAGCGAATCGCGCGCGCGCCATCTGGCGATCTGCTCCCACCACGGATGCAGCGCCTTCTTGTCGGTTTTGGCCGACGCGCGCCACAGGCGCACCATGTCCTCCAGAACCGTGGCGACGTCTCCGATGATGCCGATGTCGACATGGACGTTCTTGTTGATGGAAGACGGATCGATGTCGATGTGGATCTTCTTGCAATGCGGTGCGAAGGCGTCCAGCCGGCCGGTGATGCGGTCGTCGAAGCGCGCGCCGATGCACACCATGACGTCGCAGTCATGCATGGCCATGTTGGCCTCATAGGTGCCGTGCATGCCCAGCATGCCGAGCCAGCTCTTGCCCGAGGCCGGATAGGAACCGAGGCCCATCAGCGTCGAGGTGATCGGGAAACCGGTGAGGTCGACCAGCTCCCGCAGCAGGTGGCTGGCCTCCGGGCCGGAATTCACGACGCCGCCGCCGGTGTAGAGCACGGGCTTCTTCGCCCCGGCCATCAGCTCGACGGCTGCCTTGATCTGGTTGAGATCGCCCTGCTTGCGCGGCTTGTAGCTGGTCAGCGGCGCGGTTTGCGGGGACACATAGGTGCCTTTGGCGAACTGGATGTCCTTCGGAATGTCGACGACCACCGGACCGGGCCGGCCAGTCGTGGCAACGTGGAAGGCTTCATGCAGAATGGCCGCCAGCTGGTTGACGTCCTTCACCAGCCAGTTGTGCTTGGTGCAGGGCCGCGTGATGCCGACCGTATCGCATTCCTGAAAGGCATCCGAGCCGATCAGGCTGGTGGGAACCTGACCGGTGATGCACACCAGCGGAATGGAATCCATCAGCGCATCCTGCAACGGCGTCACCGCATTGGTAGCGCCGGGGCCGGATGTAACGAGCATGACGCCGGGCTTTCCCGTAGAACGGGCATATCCCTCAGCCGCGTGGCCAGCACCCTGCTCATGGCGAACCAGAATGTGCTCGACATCGTCCTGCTGGAAAAGCTCGTCGTAAATCGGAAGGACGGCACCACCCGGATATCCGAAGAGGTGCCTGACGCCGTTGTCCTTCAGCGCCTGAACCACCATTTCGGCGCCAGTCATTTCGCGCCGCTCGTTCTGTCCGTTGCTCATCGGTATGGTCCCGTCCTGTTTCCGCTGTCGCGGGCCGCTGTATCGTCGTTTAGTGCCGTTCTGGATAATAAAAAAGGCCCCCGAGGGAGCCTGTGTGTTGCGCATGGGAGGATTTCGCCCGGTGGTTACACCACCTTGCCCACGCGCCTTCCTACTACGAGAATGAGTGCCTTTTCCATGGGCCGGGACAATAGAGGCGATTTTCATAGCGTGTCAACGCCCAATCTGCGCAGAAAATGCATTTGCCGGATCAGCTTTATTAAGACTGTCGCAACCATGCCCCCTCACGGCACCTTAACCCGGCCATGCCAGAGTGTCGGCAATAGAGTACGGGGGTCTCTGTCATGTTTGTTGAGCGCGGCAATCGGCCGGGTGAAGTCACGTCGCAGGAGCGGCGCGATGCGCAGCAATCCGATCTGCGTATATTGGGACATGTGGTGCGCTGCGACGGCGCGCGCGCTGTCCTCAGTTCCTACGCCGGCGATGACGATACAGACGATCCAGCCGAGCGCTGGACCGTCGGGCGCATGATATCGATCAATCTGGGTTCAACCCGCACCGTCGGCCTCGTCTATGGCGTCGGCAAGCCGGGACATGACTGGCGGCGCGGCGAGCTCAACGCCATCGAAGTCGAAGTGGAACTGGTCGGCGAGGTGCAGGACAACGCACAGCCCGGCGCCAGGCCCGTATTCGACCGCGGCATCACCCGTTATCCGCATGTCGGCGCCCATGCCCATCGCATCCGCGCCCGCGATCTGGAAGCCATCTACGATCTCGCCGGCAGACGCGGCGTCACCATCGGCCATCTGTCGCAGGATGACGGCATCAGCGCCAATATCGCCATTGAGGATACGCTTTCGCGTCACTTCGCTGTCGTGGGCAGCACGGGTGTCGGCAAATCGACGGCCGTGTCCCTGCTGATGCGCAAGGCAATCGCCGCCTGCCCGGATCTGCGCATCCTGATCCTCGATCCCCACAACGAATTCGCCGCCTCCCTGCCGGAGCACAGCGTGCGGATCGACAGTTCGAGCCTCGACCTGCCCTTCTGGATGTTCCGGCTGGAAGAATTCGCCGAAGTGCTGTTTCGCGGCAGGCAGGCCATCCCCGAGGAAGTCGACCTGCTGCGGGATCTCGTTCCCGTCGCGCGCCAGATGTATCGCACTGGCGGATCGTCGGCCTTCACGCGCCGCGGTTCCGACACGCTGACCGCCGACACGCCGGTGCCCTACCGCATCGCAGATCTGCTGAAACTGGTCGATGAGCGGATCGGGCTGCTCGATGGCAAGGCGGAACGGCCGGCGCTGAAATCGCTGAAGGCCCGCATCGAACAGGCCTTTGCCGATCCGCGCTATCGCTTCATGTTCAATTCGCACCTGATCGAGGACACGATCCACCAGACCATCGGCAACATCTTCCGCGTGCCGCATGGCGGACGCCCGGTAACCTGCTTCGAGATGGCCGGTCTGCCTTCGGAAGTGGTCAATGCCGTATGTTCGGTGCTGGCGCGCCTCGCCTTCGAGCTGGCCCAGTGGAGCGAGGGACGGCTGAAGCTTCTGGTCATGTGCGAGGAAGCCCACCGCTACATGCCGGCCGACTCGCGTCAGGGCTTTGCGCCGACGCGCGAGGCGCTTGCCCGCATCGCCAAGGAAGGCCGCAAATATGGCTGCTTCCTCGGCATCGTCACGCAAAGACCGGGCGAACTCGACCCGACCATCCTGTCGCAATGCTCGACCGTGTTCGCCATGCGCCTGTCCAACGAGCAGGACAAAGCGATCATCCGCTCCGCCATTGCCGATTCATCGGCCTCCACGCTTTCGTTCCTGTCCTCCATGGGGCAGCGCGAGGCCATCGCTTTCGGCGAAGGCGTGGCGACCACCATGCGGCTGAAGTTCGAGAAGCTGGACAGAAGCCTGCTTCCGGGCCAGCAAAAAGGCGACGATCCCACCGCCTGTCTCAATGGACGCGAGGTCGATCTGGCGTCGATCGTCAATCGCCTGCGAAACGGCATGGCACCGCAGCAGGCGCCACAGCCTGAGCCTTCAATGGTAATGGCGGAGCCGGTCGACAGGACGAGCCAGCCGGGCGATCCCGACTATCGCAGAGCATCGTCCCTGTTGCGCAGATCGGTCACGGACGAAACGGACCAGCGCTACGGACTGAAACCCTCGAGCTTCGGCATGAAGCCTCACGGAGCCTGAAACGAGTCGAAGCCGGGGCCCTTCCCGGCCCGGTTTCCGTTTCAGGCGCACACCCGATTGCGGCCCTGCCGCTTGGCTTCGTAGAGCTGGCGGTCGGCCCGCCGGTAGAATTCCTCGGCCGTCTCCTTGCCTTCCCATACGGCCAGTCCCACACTGGTTGTTACCCGCAAGCCGCCGCGCCCCGTGGGGATCGACAGTGCCGAGACGGCATCGCGGATGCGCTCCGCCAGCTTTTCCAGCCCGACAAGGTTCATGTTGGGCGTGACGATGCCGAATTCCTCACCACCCAGACGTGCAACGATGTCGTGATAGCGGGTCATGTCACGCAGGCATTTGCCGACGGCACGCAAAACGCGATCACCGATATCGTGGCCGTAGCCGTCGTTCACCTGCTTGAAGTGGTCGAGGTCGAGGATCATCAGTCCCAGCGGCTTGTCGATGCGGCGGAACTCCTCGATGTATTCCCTCAGCGCATCGTCGAAGTAGCGACGGTTCTGCACCCCCGTCAGGCCATCCGTCAGCGCCTCGATCTCCAGCGTCTCGGAACGGGCACTGAGCGACGCCGTCATCTGGCGCAATTTCTTCTCCTCCCTCACCTGCTTTCGGATGAGCGGATAAATGAAGAAAACACCGAAGAACAACGCCGTGGCCATAAGAACGCTGGTGAAAAACAGAAGGTTCTTCAGGTATGAAATGTCGGCAAAGCCGTCAGGCGCCTTTATCTCATGTACAAGAGAATCCACGACGCCATGTGCGAACATCATCAGCATTCCGGCACCCAGAATGACTGTGATGAAGACAAAGAATGCTGACTCTGCCTTGTGAAAACGCATCGCTGCCCGCTTGAATTCCACCCGGAATCCTTATCTCACGAACAAGCTTAACAAAATCTGATTTCAGCAACCAGAGCGCGAACATCTCCGTTCGGCACCGTCGAAAATTGTACGATTGTCGTTAAATCACATCCTCATCAATACTTTGCCGAAGCGCGAGCCTTTTCCACTCCGGACCCGACTGGGTGCGGAACCATGTCAACTGTCTCTTGGCATATTGGCGCGTGGCGGCCTTTGCCCGCTCAACCGCCTCGCCAAAGCCGATTTCACCGGCCAGCGCCGCCTGCAATTGCCTGACGCCGATCGCTTTCATGGCGGGCAAGGCGGGGTCGAGGTCTAGCGCAGACAAGGCGCGCACCTCATCCACGGCACCCCGTTCCAACATCGCATCGAAGCGTGTGCCTATGCGTACCGCAAGTTGTTCCCGGTCGGGTTCGATGACGAAGTATTTCGCGCTCGCCCGCTCGATCAGAGCGGTCCCGCGCCGTCCCTGCCAGGCGAGGATGGAGAGGCCGGAGGACTCCAGCACTTCAAGCGCGCGCACGATGCGCTGGCCGTCGGCGGGATTGAGGCGCGCCGCCGCGTCCGGGTCCTTCTGCGCAAGTCTGTCGTGCAGTGCCGGTGCCCCCTCCTCCAGCAACGCCGCGCGCCAGCGCTCGCGAATGTCCGGCGCTATATCCGGCATCTGGGAAAGGCCTTCGCTCAACGCACGGAAATAGAGCCCGGTGCCGCCGACGAAGATCGGCCGCCGGCCCGCCAGCGCCCCATCCTCCACCAGTTGCACGACATCGCGCAGCCATGCGCCGGTCGAATATGAGGTGGCCGGGGAGACGTGGCCGTAGAGATGATGCGGCGCGCGGCTGAGATCGTCCGCGTCCGGCCGCGCAGTCAAAAGGTCGAGCACACCATACACCTGCATGGAATCGGTGTTGATGATCGCGCCGCCCAGCTTTTCGGCAAGATCGAGGGCCAGCTTCGACTTGCCGCTGGCGGTCGGCCCGGCTATCAGGATTGCGTTCCTGATGCGCCCTTCCTCTCCCATTTCACCGGACACTCCGATGCCGCTCATCGCAACTCTCATTTCCAATCCATCCAGCCGTTCACTGTCGGCCACGCTGGCAGATAAGGCGTCGGCGGCAGTCCACGCAAGTGAGGTTCATTGGCTTGCGGAGTGCGAGGCCTGCGACGTCGTGCTTCCCGGCGATCTGGATGAGGACGCCGCGACGCAACTGTTGCGCGATTCCGTTGCGGATGCGCCTGTGGATGTTGCCGTTCAGGACCCCGCCAGCCGCCGCAAGAAGATCCTCATCGCGGACATGGATTCCACCATGATCGATCAGGAGTGCATCGATGAGCTGGCCGACGAGGTGGGCCTGAAAGAGCATGTCGCGGCCATCACCGCGCGCGCCATGAACAACGAGATCGCCTTCGAGCCCGCCCTGCGCGAGCGCGTGGCGCTGTTGCGCGACCTCGACATCACCATCGTCGACCACATCGTCCGCAACCGCCTCACTCTTGCCTCCGGCGGGCAGGCGCTCGTCGCCACCATGCGTGCCAATGGCGCATGGACCGCGCTGGTTTCCGGCGGCTTCGACGTCTTCACCTCGCGCATCGCCGCTATGTTGGGCTTCCACGAGGACCGCGCCAACCGTCTCGTAGAGCAGAATGGCAGGCTGAGCGGCGAAGTGGTCGAGCCCATTCTGGGCCGTGCGGCAAAGGCCGATGCGCTCAATGAAATCTCCGCGCGGCTGAACCTCACGCCCGCCGATGCGATCGCTGTCGGCGATGGCGCCAACGATCTCGACATGATCAGGCTTTCCGGCACTGGCGTTGCCCTGCACGCCAAGCCTTCCGTTGCCGCGCAGGCGAAGGTGCGGATCGACCATGGCGACCTGACCGCACTGCTCTATCTGCAAGGCTACAGGCGCGAGGAGTTCAGCCAGTGATAACATTGCGGACCGAACGCCTGATCCTGCGCAACTGGGAAGAACGCGACCGCGAGCTCTTTCACCGCATCAACTCCGACGAAACAGTCATGGAATTCTTCCCGTTCCGCCGCGACCGGGCGACCTCCGATGCCAAGATGGACGAGTTTCGCGAAACCTTTGCCCGGCAGGATTTCGGCTGGGCAGCGACCGAAATCGCGGCCACCGGCGAGTGCATCGGCTTCGTTGGCCTCAGCTACACCGAAGACACGCCGTTCATGCCCGCAGGCAGCGTCGAGATCGGCTGGCGGCTGGCTCCCGAATTCTGGGGCCATGGCTATGTTTCGGAAGCCGCCCGCGCCTGGCTCGACTACGGCTTCGAGGTTCTGGGTTTGAAGGAGATCGTGTCCTTCGCCGTAACAGCGAACCAGCGCTCGACCGCCGTGATGGAACGCATCGGCATGACGGCCGAACCCGCCCATGATTTCGACCACCCCGGCGTGCCGGAAAGCCACCCGCACCTGAAGCGACACAGCTTCTACCGCATCACCGCGGAAGAATGGGCAAGGAAAAAGGCGGTCTCCTGACCGCCTTTTTTCTTGTGTTGCAATGACCTGCACACGCCGTCAGTCGCCCGAACCTGCAGGGTTCGCAACGGCTCACCGGCCGGTCGGGCCTCCCTGTCACAGGCATGAGCGAAGCGAACTGCTGTGAGATATGAAAACCGCACTCAGTCCATGCGGATCGTCACGAAGCGCAGTTCACCGCTTTTCGATGCCATCATCAGTAGCGCGTTCTTGCGCCCCTGCTCCTTCAGCGCCGCGATACGGTCCACCACATCCGTGGGGTTCGCCACCGATTCCTGTGCGATCTCGGTGATGACCTCGCCCGCCTGAACGCCGCGCTCGGCTGCGGCGGAATCTGGTGCCACTTCCGTCACGACGACGCCGTTGACGCCCTCGGCAATGCCGAATTTGCTTCGTGCAGCTTCGTCCAGCTCGCCGATGGTCATGCCCAGCACGGAAGCCGTGGCCACCGCCTCGCCCTGCTGGCCAGCCTCGTCATCCTCGCCTTCGGCCACCTTCTCGCTGTCTTCCAGACGGCCGAGCGTGACCTTGACGGTCATTTCCTTGCCCTTGCGCACCAGAACGACATCGACGGCCTTGCCCACCGGGCTTTCCGCCACGATGCGCGGCAGGTCACGCACTTCGTCGATCTCCTTGCCGTCGAATTTCGTGACGACGTCGCCCGGCTGGATGCTGCCGTCATCGACCGGACCGCCCTTCATGATGCCGGCGATCAGCGCGCCCTTGGCTTCCTTCATCCCGAGGCTTTCGGCGATGTCCTCGGTCACCGGCTGGATACGGACGCCGAGCCAGCCACGGCGGGTTTCGCCGAACTCGCGCAACTGATCCACGACACCGCGCGCAAGCTGGGTGGGGATGGAGAAGCCAATGCCGATGGAGCCGCCCGTCGGCGAGATGATCGCCGTGTTGATGCCGATGACCTCGCCATGCATGTTGAACAGCGGGCCACCGGAGTTGCCCCGGTTGATGGCGGCATCGGTCTGGATGAAGTCGTCATAGGGACCAGAGTTGATGTCGCGGTTGCGCGCCGAGATAATGCCGACCGTAACCGTTCCGCCAAGGCCGAACGGGTTGCCGATCGCCATCACCCAGTCGCCGATGCGCATCTTGTCGGAATCGCCGAACTTCACTTCGGTCAGCTTGTGATCGGCCGGATCGACCTTGAGCAGCGCGATGTCGGTCTTCGTGTCGGTGCCGACGAGCGTCGCTTTCAGCGTCAGACCATCGGAGAAATTGACCTCAATGTCGTCGGCATCGGCAATGACGTGGTTGTTGGTGACGACGAAGCCTTCCTTCGCGTCGATGACGAAGCCCGAGCCCAGCGACTGGACTTTCTGGGAGCCTCCACCGCGCGGACCACCGCGGTCCTTGAAGAATTCGTCGAAGAAGTCCTGAAACGGCGAGCCCTCGGGAAGCTGCGGCATCGGCACCGCGCCCGGCCCGTCCGTTCCCTTGACGGTCTGCGACGTGGAAATGTTGACCACCGCACCGAGCAGCCCCTCGGCGAGATCGGCCACCGATTCCGGCCCAGCGCCCG
>Ga0265293_10014108_pt1 | contig 10212 bp, 6 predicted proteins | sample Munlanlewell138R_FD_192505 | JGI IMG/M metagenome (GOLD analysis project Ga0265293, IMG submission 192505) | Leachate microbial communities from a municipal landfill in Southern Ontario, Canada - Leachate well 138R | ecosystem: Engineered > Solid waste > Landfill > Unclassified | place: Canada...
TCTTCAACTGTTAATCGGGCTACTTGCCTGGCCCGGTCGGGGTGATTTGCAGCATTTAAAATTAAGGAGTATTTTTGCATGATAACCGCTATCAGCCCTATTGATGGGCGTTATGCCAGCAAGGTCAGTGAACTGCAGGGGTGTTTTTCCGAATATGCGTTAATGCGCAATCGGGTCAAGGTGGAGGTCGCCTGGCTGCTGCGGATCAGCACCGAGCGGCAGATTCCTGAGTGCCGCCCTCTTGGTGCGTTGGAAGTTGATGAATTAAAAGCGCTGGTGGATAATTTTTCCCCACAGGAAGCGCAACGGATCAAGGAGATAGAAGCAGTCACCAATCATGATGTGAAAGCGGTTGAATACTACATTAAAGAGAAGGTTGCAGGAACTTCCATTGCCAGCGTGGCGGAATTCATCCACTTTGCGTGCACCTCCGAGGATATCAACAATCTCTCCCATGCGCTGATGCTTAAAGATGGTCTGGAGGTAATCGGGGCAAAGCAGGAGGGAATTATCGATCTACTATGGCGCCAGGCAGAGGAGTTTAAAGAGGTCCCGATGCTGGCGCGCACCCACGGCCAAACCGCCTCCCCTACTACCGTCGGCAAGGAACTCGCGGTTTTTGTAGCGCGTCTGCGCCAGCAGAAACGTAGGATCGATGCAGTGGAATTGTTGGGGAAGCTCAACGGCGCCGTAGGTAACTTCAATGCCCATATGGCGGCATACCCTGATGTTGACTGGCTTGAGTTGAGTCGCAGACTCATTGAAGATGATTTGAAGCTGACGCAGAATTTATTTACGACCCAGATTGAACCGCACGACTATATGGCGGAACTGTTTGATGCCATATCCCGCTGGAATACCGTGCTGATTGATTTGAACCGGGATATCTGGAGCTACATCTCAATGGGTTATTTTGGGCAGAAAACCGTAAAAGGTGAAATCGGCTCATCTACCATGCCGCATAAAGTGAATCCCATAGATTTCGAAAATTCTGAAGGTAACTGCGGGCTGGCTAACGCGATTTTGCACCATTTGTCTGCGAAACTTCCTGTGTCACGTCTGCAGCGCGACCTGACCGATTCTACCGTGTTGCGCAATATGGGGGTTGGGTTTGGGTATAGTTTGATTGCCTACCAGTCCACCCTGAAGGGGTTGGGGAAACTGAAACTCAACAGGGGGATCCTGGCACGCGATTTAGACAATGCCTGGGAGGTGTTGGCAGAGCCGATCCAAACCGTGATGCGCAAGGCAGGGATAGAGAATCCATACGAAAAACTCAAAGATCTCACGCGGGGGCAACAGATTACCCCTGAAGTTATAGCTGCATTTGTGGCTCAGTTAGAGATACCGGAGAGGGATAAGAGTTACCTGCAAAATCTTACCCCGGCCACCTATGTCGGCATCGCGAGTACCATTGTCGGCAAACTTAAAGCCATGTGATTCTGCAACTTTATATGTGGTTTGCGCGCCACGCTTGGTTTAGTTGTGACCGGCTTTTCCCTTGACAGTCCCAGGGGTACTGTATACTGTATACGGTGCTGAAATCAGGTGGTAGTGTCAGGTTGGATTGCGCTCCGCTTTGCAGCGAAAAACTGAGCTATAAATATAAAATGTATAAAAAGATGTAAGCTATTGATGTTTCGGATGTGAAGAGAGGAAATATTGGTAGTTTTGTTGCTGGATCATCTATCTGTTCGGGTGTGCCTGCATGGGCTCCCGCGTAGCCTTATGGAGATGATCTATTGGTAATGAATGATTTAACACAACTAAGGAGAGAACATGTCGAAGATTGTCTGGACAGAAATTGACGAAGCACCTGCGTTGGCAACGTACTCGTTGTTGCCCATTGTACAAGGATTCACCAATGATGCTGGCATCGAAGTAGAGACTAGTGATATTTCCCTCGCTGGCCGCGTTCTTGCAAATTTTCCCGAGAAGTTGACCGCAGAGCAGAAGGTTGCGGATAATCTGGCCCAGCTGGGCGCATGGACTCAGGATCCTGAAGCCAATATTATCAAGTTGCCGAATATCAGTGCTTCTGTACCGCAGCTACAGGCCTGCATCAAGGAACTGCAGGAAAAAGGCTATGACATTCCTGCCTACCCTGAGGAACCCAAAAATGACGCAGAAAAGGCTCTGCAAGAGCGCTATGCAAAATGTCTCGGTTCTGCAGTAAACCCGGTTCTGCGTGAGGGTAACTCCGACCGCCGCGCCGCTGCTGCAGTTAAAAAGAATGCGCAGAAAAATCCGCACAGAATGATGAAAGCATGGCCGGAAAATTCACAGTGCCGGGTTGCCCACATGGAATCTGGCGATTTCTACTCCACCGAGCAGTCTGTGACTGTGGACAAGGCAGATACGGTTAAGTATGAATTTGTTGAGCCCAGTGGGAAGGTCACCACGCTCAAGGAAGGTTTGAAGCTGCTGGAAGGCGAGGTTCTCGACTCATCTACCATGAAGGTAGCGGAGCTGCGCAAGTTCTATACGCAGATCAATAAAGAAGCTAAGGAGAAGGGGGTGCTCCTTTCACTCCACCTCAAGGCGACCATGATGAAGGTCTCTGACCCGGTCATGTTCGGGCATGCCGTTTCCGTTTACTTCGCCGATGCGCTGGATAAATATAAAGCGGAGCTCAAAGAGATTGGCGCCAGTGTAGATTACGGTCTGGGTGACGTTCTTTCCAAGCTTGATCGTCTCCCTGCGGCTAAAAAAGCGCAGATCGAAGCAGATATCAATGCCTGCTACGAGAAGAACGCGGCTCTGGCCATGGTAGATTCCAGCCGTGGCATTACCAACCTGCATGCCCCCAACGATATCATCGTCGATGCATCGATGCCCAACGTAGTACGCGACGGTGGCAAGATGTGGAACAGGGATGACGCGCTGCAGGATACTATTGCCATGATTCCCGATCGCTGCTACGCCACTATATATCGTGAGATCATCGAGGATTGTAAGCGCAACGGCCAGTTCGATCCCGCCACCATGGGCAGTGTGTCCAACGTTGGGCTCATGGCACAGAAGGCTGAAGAGTACGGTTCTCACGACAAGACCTTCATCGCACCGGCTGCCGGGAGTATCCGCGTGGTAAACTCCGCCGGTGAAACCCTGATGGAGCAGAAGGTGGACGAGGGCGATATTTTCCGCTCCTGCCAGACCAAAGATATCCCCATCAAGGATTGGATCAAACTGGCGGTAACCCGCGCCAAAGATTCCGGCGAGCCTGCTGTGTTCTGGCTGGACGAAAACCGTGCCCACGATGCGGAGATCATTAAAAAGGTGAATAAATATCTGCCAGAGTTTGATACTACAGGGTTGGATATTCGGATCCTTGAGCCGGTTGCAGCTATGAAGTTCTCCGTCGAGCGGGTCCGCCGCGGTGTGAATACCATCTCGGTTACTGGCAACGCACTGCGTGATTACCTCACTGACCTGTTCCCGATTCTGGAGCTCGGCACCAGCGCCAAGATGCTCTCGATTGTTCCCCTTATCCAGGGGGGTGGGTTGTTCGAAACAGGTGCTGGTGGTTCTGCACCCAAGCACGTCCAGCAGTTCCTGAAGGAGGGGCATCTGCGCTGGGATTCACTGGGTGAGTTCTGCGCCCTCGTACCTTCTCTGCAACAGATTGCCAAAGTGTTTAAGAACGAAAAAGCCGCACTTTTGGCCGAGACACTGGATCAGGCGGTGGAGAAATTCCTCGATAATGAGAGGAGTCCATCACGGAAGGTCAATGAAATTGACAACCGTGGCAGCCATTTCTACCTGGCTCTGTACTGGGCCGAAGCATTGGCTGCGCAGAGCAAGGATTCAGCTCTGAAGGAGAAGTTCGCCAAGGTGGCCAAAGAGCTGCAGGCTAATGAAGACAACATCAACGCAGAGCTTCTGGCAGCGCAGGGGTCGCCGGTTGATATTGGCGGATACTACAAGCCTGAGCTTGCGAAAGTCACTGCGCAGATGCGCCCAAGTAAGACCTTGAACGCCATCATTGATGCGCTGTAAGAAAAGATTGTAAAACTTGACAGGTAACACAAAAAAGCCCGCCGATCGGCGGGCTTTTTTGTGTCTTTACTGCAATTAAAACGTTAGCTGCAGGATGTGAGGATCAACCCTTGAGGTGTTTGAGATTGTAGAATACCTTGTACCCGTTGTACTGTGCCACATTGTCCAGGTCATCTTCAATCCGCAGCAGCTGGTTATATTTGCAGATGCGGTCGGTACGACATAGTGATCCGGTTTTTATCTGGCCGGCGTTGGTCGCTACCGCCAGGTCGGCAATTGTTGTATCCTCAGTTTCGCCGCTGCGGTGTGAGATAACTGTAGTATAGCCGGCACGCTTAGCCATTTCGATCGCTTCAAGCGTTTCTGTCAGAGTACCGATCTGGTTGACCTTTATGAGGATGGAGTTAGCAATGTTTTTTTCAATTCCTTTCTGCAGAATGCTGGTGTTAGTGACAAACAGGTCGTCACCGACAATCTGAACCTTATCTCCCAGCCGTTCAGTCAATAATTTCCAGCCGTCCCAGTCGTTTTCCGCCATGCCGTCTTCAATGGAGATGATGGGATAGCGCTCCACCAGGTCAGCGTAGAAGTCTACCATCTCCTGCGCGTTCATTTTTTGCGCTTTTGTTCCGTTGGTCATCGTATAGACGCCAGCGCTGAATATTTCAGATGCGGCTACATCCAGAGCCAGCAGGACTTCCTCCCCAGCTTTGTAGCCGGCGGTCTCAATGGCCTCCATGATAACCTGAAGTGCTTCTTCATTGCTTTTCAGGTCCGGGGCAAAGCCCCCTTCATCGCCCACAGCGGTGCTGTAGCCTTTGTTTTTAAGCACCTTTTTAAGGGTGTGAAAGATTTCGGCCCCCATCTGTAGGGCCTGCTTGAAAGAGGAAGCACCCACCGGCATTATCATGAACTCCTGGATGTCGACATTGTTGTCGGCATGGGCGCCGCCGTTAATAATGTTCATCTGGGGTACGGGCAGTTCCTTGGCGTTTGGCCCGCCGATGTATTGGAATAGTGCCAAGCCGGACTCCTCGGCAGCAGCGCGGGCACACGCCAGGGAAACACCCAGCATGGCGTTAGCACCCAGATTGGATTTGGTTTCGGTGCCGTCGAGCGCTATCAGCTTCGCGTCGATTCCAGCCTGATCGGTTATCTCCCAGCCAATAAGGGAGTCGGCAATAGCGCGGTTGACATTATCGACCGCCTGGGTAACACCTTTGCCCATATAACGCTCCATATCGCCATCGCGCAGTTCAAGGGCTTCCCTTTCGCCGGTAGATGCACCGCTTGGAACCGCCGCTCGCCCCATGGCACCGCTTTCCAGGTACACGTCCACTTCAACAGTAGGATTGCCGCGTGAATCGAGAATTTCGCGCGCATAAATTTCAGAAATACCACTCATGTTGCCTCCTTACAAAGCATATTGTATTAATGATGATAAAAGGGAAAACCATGTTTATGTTCCCCCAGATTGTGTAGTATAGTCCCCAGCGTCTTTATAGCATATACTGGACGCGTTTAAGCAACTTTTTGGCTTAAAGATCCACCGGGTTTGCCCGGTTTTGGAAAGGACAATAATTGAAATTGAGCAACACCTACAGATCAACCTACAGTATAGATGATGCTGCAACATTCAGCCAGCTTGCCGGAACGGGAGATTGCAACTTAAAGCAGATTGAAACCCTCCTTGGGGTGAAACTTGCTACAAGAGGGCAAGAGATCTCCATTGTTGCAGCTGAGCAGCACCAATCTGAACTGGCAGAAGTGCTGCTAAAGCAGCTTACCACCCTGGTGCGCAGAGGTTACCCCCTTTTCCCACCAGATATTGAGTATGCCGTCAATATTTTACGCGTGAATTCTTCCACTGACCTGGCGGGTATATTTTTCGATACCATCCTTATCTCTGCACGAAACAAATATATAGCGCCCAAAACCCTGGCACAGAAACAGTACATTGATGCGATCCGCAAACTTGATGTTGTGTTCGGGGTAGGTCCTGCCGGCACCGGCAAGACCTATCTGGCTATGGCGCTCGCCGTGGCGGCGTGGCAGCAGAAGCAGGTGCGCCGCATTGTGTTGGTGCGGCCTGCGGTGGAAGCTGGTGAAAAACTTGGTTTTTTGCCTGGAGATATTGCAGAGAAAGTAAATCCCTACCTGCAGCCGCTTTACGATGCGCTGTTTGATATGCTTGAGGTCAAGAAGGCGCAGGCGTTAATAGACGAGGGGCTCATCGAGGTTGCCCCGCTGGCGTTTATGCGCGGGCGGACCCTGAATGACGCCTTTATAATCCTCGATGAAGCCCAGAATACCACAACTGAACAGATGAAGATGTTTTTGACGCGGATTGGCTTCGGCAGTAAGGCGGTGATAACCGGCGATACCACTCAAATTGATCTGCCGACGGGGAAACATTCTGGATTGCTGCAGGCCCTGGAAATTTTGCCGGATGTGGAAGGGGTTGGGATAAGCTTCTTTAGTGATATCGACGTAGTGCGTCACCCCATAGTGCAGCGCATAGTGCGAGCGTATGCCGCTCTGGATAAATAAAACATGTCAGATAAAACTACTAGCAGTCAGGCACAGGGAGCTCAACAGAAAGCTTCGCAGAGGCGCGGTGAAAAAGTTAAGCAGGACAATATCCTCCGGCGTCAGCGTTACGCTATGCTGTTTTTTCTTGCCCTGATTCTGGCTTTGATCATCGTGCCGTGGGGCGGGTTTATCCCCCTCAACCTTACCGCCGGGGATATCGCGATTCGCGATATAAAGGCGCCGCGCGATTTTCTTGTCCCGGTGCCGGAACTGACCGAGGAGAAACGGCAGCAGGCGGCCAACGCCGTGGTGCCGGTGTATGATTACGACAGACGTCCGAGCCGTGCTTTGGCGCAGGGGGTGAGCAAGGTGCTCCAGTTGTATGCCCCCGCGGCCACAATTACTGCCCCTGTCAATCAAGAAAACTCCACTGCGACAGCACAAGACCAGCGTCAGGCCATGGTGCAGGAATTGCTGGGTATAGAGTTAAGCGCCGAACAGCGCCGCGCACTGGCCCATCTTGGTTCCAGTCCACAATTTATCCAGCAATTCCGGGCTGCTTCTATCGGTATTTTTTCAGGATATATCGTCGGGAGTATCGATCTGTTTTTTAACAACTGGAGAGGAGCTATAACCCTGAAAGACTTGGCCTCCGGGCAGGAGGCACTGATTACAGATATTCAGTCAGTTCGCAGCCTGAGTGCCACTGTTGCCCAACTTCGCGCCGCGGTGGAGGTGGAGGAGGGGATGCAGCAGGACTTTAATGTGCTGCTGGATCTAGTGCAGCAGCTCCTGCGCCCCAATCTTACCTTCAATCAGGGCGAGACGGAACGCCGGCGGAAAGAAAGTGCCGCCGCAGTATCTCCGGTGCTCTCACAGGTGAAGCGCGGAGAAATGATCGTACGGGAGGGTGAGCGGGTAAGCGCGGAACAGGCACGCCTGCTGCACATCCTGCAGGGAGATGCAGCCGATATTCTAAAAACAGTGCGGAGTGTCTCTGGGTTGTGGCTCGCTATTGTCCTTCTTTTCTATGCCATGCACAAATTTGCCCATGGCAACATTCGTAAATATAACCCCAATTCGCGCGATCTGCTGTTTCTGGTTACGGCCTTTATTGCCCCATTTGTTCTGGCTAAGGTAGGTATCTTTATCTCTACCGCGATGCAGAGCGCGTTCCCTTATATCGATTCGGGGTGCTATTATTACGCCCTCCCTTTTGCGGCAGCGGCCATGCTGGTGCGGATTGTTCTCAATTCTGAAACAGCCATGGTGTTTTCGGTGCTGTTCGCGCTGCTGAGCGGGTTACTGTTCACAGACAGTCTTTTTATCACTATGTACGTTCTGGTCGGCAGCCTGGTCGCCGCTCACAGCGTTAAGTTCTGCATGTCGCGCAGCAGCCTGTTTCGCGCCGGCCTTATTTTGTCGGTGGCGAATATGGTTACCGTGACTGCTATATTTGCGGTGGAGGGGCATCCCTTCGACACCCAGTTTCTGTACGCTACAGGCTTTGCGTTCTGCGGCGGGTTTATCAGCGCATTGCTGGTCAATGGAACCATTCCCCTTGTCGAGGCCGTATTCAAATACACAACCGACTTCAAGTTGATGGAGTTGGCCAACATGAATACTCCGATCTTGCGCGAACTCATGATTCAGGCTCCCGGCACCTACCACCATTCGATCATGGTAGGACTGCTGGTGGAGAATGCCGCCGAATCCATCGGGGCAAATCCGCTGCTGGCGCGGGTAGCGGCGTACTATCATGATATCGGCAAGGTAAAGAAACCCCTTTATTTCTCAGAAAATATAAGAAATCAGGAGAATCGACACGACAAACTGGCTCCATCAATGAGTGCCCTTATTTTGACGGCACATGTTAAGGATGGAGTGGAGATTGCGCGAGAAAGCAAACTGGGCCATGTGTTGATCGACATAATCCGTCAGCACCATGGCACCTCTCTGATAAAGTTTTTCTACGAAAAGGCGCAACAGCAGGCAAAAGATGAGGTGGTCAATGAACAGGATTATCGTTACCCGGGGCCGAAACCTCAAAGTCGCGAAGCCGCGCTCATAATGCTTGCGGATGCAGTCGAGGCTGCTGGAAGGAGCCTGTCCAATCCCACCTCAGCGCGGATTCAGGGGATGGTACAGAAGATTATCAATAATATTTTTATCGATGGTCAGCTCAACGAGTGTGACCTTACCCTCATGGACCTGCACAAAATAGCCAAGAGCTTCAATCGCATTCTGGTGGGGATATTTCATCAGCGGGTTGAATATCCGGAACCGGCGTATAAAGAGCGGGCAAAAGAGGATAAAAAAGCCACTTCAGGGGAGTTGAAAGGGAAAAGCAGTGGAGATACTAATAGAGAATCAACAGCAGAGCCAGGCGTTAAGCATGGAGAGGTTACAACAGATAGCATTGAGGATCTTAAACGTCTTGGAATGTCCTGATGAGACCGAGCTGTCCATTTTAATTGTGGATGATGCCGCAATTCAGGAGATTAACCGCGACTATCTTCAGCGTGACTATCCCACCAATGTCATCTCATTCTCCCAGCAAGAGGGGGAAATGTCTGGTGCCCCTTATATGCTGCTGGGGGATGTAGTTATTTCTGCCGAGACCGCCGCACGCGATGCGGCGGAGGCTGGAATCGAGATGTTTGCCGAACTGGTGTTTCTGCTGTTGCACGGAATTCTGCACCTGCTCGGATATGATCATGAACGGGGAACACAGGCGGAAGCCGAGCGCATGGAAGCCAGAGAACAACAAGTTTATGCGCTTCTGAAGGCTGAGCGTTTAATTTAAGAACATAAGTGAAGTTCTGGAGCAATTGGGGTGTGTTTGATGGATGAAAATGGTTCGAGTGATAGGGGAGGCTCTTTCTGGCGCAAATTATTTCACTACAAGCGCCGCAATGTAACCGCTGAAGATGAGTTGCACGATCTTATAGAGTTTTCGGAACGCCAGGGGTTGATCAATGCCGAAGAGGGCGAAATGTTCAGCTCTATCATTGAATTTGGCGATACCATTGTACGCGAGGAGATGATTCCGCGTACCAAGATGCGCTGTTGCTCCGTGGATGCCTCCCTCAGCGAAATCATTAAAATAATAATTCGGTATGGGCACTCGCGTATTCCGGTATATGAAAATTCGATAGACCAGATAGTGGGCCTGATTTACGCTAAGGATCTGCTCAAGTACTGGGGCAAGTCCGATGCAGAAGTCTCATTGCGCGACATTATGCGCACACCGTACTTTGTGCCTGAGACCAAGCGTATCGTCGAGCTTCTGCACGAGTTTCGCAGTAAGCAGGTGCACCTGGCTATTGCCATCGACGAATATGGCGGCACTTCGGGACTGATAACCCTCGAAGATCTGATCGAGGAGATTATCGGCGATATCAAGGATGAGTACGACGCGGAGGAAAATCTTCTGGTAGAAAAACCGGATGGCAGTGTGGTTGTGGATGCCCGGCTGAATCTGTGTGAACTCGAAGATTATTATCATATGGAGGAAATCCCCCGGGTCCAGTTCGATTCCGTTGGGGGGCTTTTGCTGTACGAACTCGGGCGCTTGCCAACGATTGGGGAAACAATCACCATCCATGGACTGAAGTTTGAAGTTCTGAATAGCGATAAGCGCGTTATTCGCAGTGTCAGGGTAACCAAGGTTGACCAGAG
>Ga0265293_10014111_pt1 | contig 10211 bp, 11 predicted proteins | sample Munlanlewell138R_FD_192505 | JGI IMG/M metagenome (GOLD analysis project Ga0265293, IMG submission 192505) | Leachate microbial communities from a municipal landfill in Southern Ontario, Canada - Leachate well 138R | ecosystem: Engineered > Solid waste > Landfill > Unclassified | place: Canada...
GTGCAGGTGAGAACGGGCGACACTCTCATAGAGATAGCGGCGTACTGACCGCGTTGACAGGAGTACCAGCAATGCCAAGACTACCCATGCCCACGGAATGCCCCGTCACGGGCGGCCCCCTGCTCGTCACGCGCCTCGAGTGCGAGGAGAGCGGCGTGAAGATCGAGGGGCGCTTCGAACCAAACGAGTTCGCCGTCCTACCGGAGGAGAACCTCGACTTCCTGCGCCTGTACGTGAAGGTGCGCGGCAACCTCAAGGAAGTGGAACGCATCCTCGGGATCAGTTACCCGACGGTCAGGCTCCGCTTCGAGAAGCTCCTCCTCGCGCTCGGTTACGAGGTCGGTCCCGACCCCGCCGAGGAGCGCGCTAGCGTGCTCGATCAGCTCGAGAAGGGTGAGATCGACGCTGAGGAGGCCTCCAAACGGCTTCAATCGCTCACGCGGCGCGGCTGACAGAGCGCTCCTCCAACCAGCCCCTCCAGGCGCCGCGTGAGCCTGAGGCACACCGTTCCGCCGGCCCCACTGCCGGCGGAACTGCCTTGAGCCGCGGGCAACCGGCCCGGCCGGAACGCTCCGTTATACTGGCCGCTGCATGCCGGACTACTACGCCATACTCGAGGTCGAGCGCAGCGCCGACGAGAAGACCATCAAGGCCTCGTACCGCAAGCTCGCCCTCGCTTACCACCCCGACCGCAACCGCGGGAACAGCGAAGCCGAAGAGAAGTTCAAAGCCATCAACGAGGCATACGCGGTGCTTTCCGACGCCGAGAAGCGCGCCCGTTACGACCGCTACGGCAGCGTGGACGAGAGCATCCCCATGGGCGGCGACATCTTCGACATCTTCGCCTCCGTGTTCGGCGCTAACTTCGGCGGTAACTTCGGCGGCGGCAGAGCCCGGCAACGGGGTCACCCCGGTGAGGACCTCGAGGCGGAGCTCTCGATAACCCTCGAGCAGGCCCGCGATGGCGCCACCGTAACGGTTCCTCTCGAGCGCATGGCGGCGTGCCACCACTGTCACGGTGAACGCGCCGAACCCGGCTCCAACGGTCGCAGCAACTGCGATCGCTGCGGCGGCGCCGGTCAGGTGCGCGTGCAGGCTCAATCCATCTTCGGCGCGGTCGTCACCGCGCGCACGTGCCCCGACTGCCACGGCGACGGCGAGATCATCACCGAACCGTGCCGCGTGTGCAATGGGCGTGGCCGCGAAATAGCCAAGGACACCGTCGACGTTACGCTCCCCCGCGGCATAGACGGCGGCTACCGGCTGCGCGTGCCGCGCGAAGGCAACGCCGGCGTAGGCGGGGCGCCAGCCGGCGACCTCTACGTCTACCTGCAACTAGAGAAGCATCCGTTCTTAGAGCGCGTCGGCGACGACCTGCACCACGAGCTCGAGCTGGGCATAGCCCAGGCGTCCCTAGGCGCCACCCTCACGGTGCCCACACTGGACGGCGACGAGGAGCTCGCTGTCCCGGCCGGCACGCAGCCAGGCACCGAGTTCCGGCTGCGCGGGCGGGGCATGCCGCGCCTCCGTCAGTCCGGAAACGGCGACCAGATCGTTACCGTCAAGGTCAAGGTTCCCACGGGCCTTAGTCAGCAGGCGCGCGAGCACCTGGAGGCATACGCAGCCGAGGCGGGCGAGGATTTCTCCGAGCACGAGAGCGTGGCCGACAAGGTGAAAGGCTTCTTCCACGGCCGCCGTAAGAAGGGTAAAGACTCGGAGCAGGCCAGCACCGACTAAGGGCGCTCACCGCGCCAGCACGGCGCGCGCCCACACCTCCAGGACCTCACCCAGCGAGTCCCCGAAACCATGCAAAGTCCGCGCGTCCGGCTCTCGCCGGAACCACGTGCGTTGCCGCTTGGCGTACTGCCTGGACGCGACCACCACGGCCTCCAACGCCTCCGCCTCGGTGATCTCGCCCCGCAAGTGGGCGGCTACCTCCTTGTAACCGATCCCCTGCAGGGCGGTGGGTTGCTGCGGGTAACGCGCTAGGAGCGCGCGGACCTCGCTCATCAGACCGGCCGTGAACATGCGGCGGGCGCGGTCCTCGATGCGCTCAGCTAAAGGCTCCGCAGGGGGGTCCAGCACCGCCATGTCGTACTCGTACCGCGGCGGCAGGTGCGGGTAGGCGCTCGGCGGTTTGCCGGTCGCGCGCAGCACCTCCAAGCTCCGAACCACCCGGCGCGGGTTGCGCTCCGCGCGCGCCGCGTCCTGAGGGGCGGCCGCTGCCAGTTCCTCGATGAGATCCTCCAGGCGGCCTGCCTCCACCAGGCGCCACAGCGGCGCCTGCGCCTCCGGGTCCGCCGGCGGCACCGTCGGTAGGCCAAAGCGCAGCGCGCGTAGGTAGAAGCCCGTTCCCCCCGTGACCAGCGCTGAGCGTCCCTCGGCCAGGACCGAACCGATAGCGGCTTCGGCCGCGCGCACGTAGTCGGCGACCGAGAACGGCTCGGCTGGCGTGACCACGTCCACCAGGTGGTGATGCACCCGCGCACGCTCCTCAGCGCTTGGCTTGGCGGTGCCCACGTCCATGCCCACGTACACCTGCATGGAGTCCGCGCTCACGATATCGAGCCCGAACCGCTCAGCTAAACGCAGGGCGGCAGCGCTCTTCCCGGACGCGGTGGGTCCGGCCAGCATGGGTATGACGGCCATAACGAACGCTAACAGACGGGCCCCGCGCGTGTTCTGCGGGCAGCGGTTAACGCTGAAACCCCGGTGCTACACTCTCGCCATGAAGATCGAGAAGTACGGCACCGGAGCCGACGTTCAGGAACTGCTCGACATCCGCGAGAGCATCGGCGCCCTTCTGGATAGCCACGCCAACCGCGCGCCCCTCACCCCTAAAGCCGACATGGTCGACCTGGGTCACGCGTTCCAGCTTCATATCGAGGTGCCGGGAGTGGAACTCGCTGACCTCGAGATAGCCACCGACGAGGATGAACTGCACGTGGCTGGCCTGCGGGAGCCCGGCTTCGAGCTGGGCGAAGCCATCTTCAGCGAGCGGGCCGTGGGCCCGTTCCAGCGCACATTCCAGCTGCCCGCACCCGTGGACGCGGAGACGGGCACAGCGCACCTGTCAGCCGGCGTGCTGGTAGTAACCCTGCCCAAGCGGGGCTGAACCCAGAGCGGGCACCGCCTGCCCGACCCAACCGGGCCAACCCGGCCTGCCCGACCCAACCGGTCCGCCCGGTCCGCCCGGGCCACCGAGCCCAACCCAGACCCCCTCAGTCCAGCTCTATCTCCAACTCGCCCGTGACGTTGCCGATGACCACCACGTCGTCGGAGTCCAGGTAGTACAGCAGGCGGTTGCCTTCCAGCACGTCGCTGCCCTTCACGCTCCGCGCGGGGTTACCGACGAGTACGGCGGTGCCGGCCTCCTCATCCAGTTCCAGCGAGTCGCCGCTGGTAACGCGCTCCTCGCTGGTGACTTGCACGTTGCCCACGAGGGTGGCGCGCTGCTCGCCGACGGCGAACGACATGCTCTCGGCAGTGGCCGTGAGCGGCTCTCCCCCTTCGGAGCCGGCGCGCTCGAGCGCTATGGGGCCGTCCATGACGCCCTCGTCCACGTTCCGGTCCAGGAAGAAGCGCGAACCGATCACTTCCGTGCGCCCCTGCACCAGGCTCACGCGCGGGGTGGCCGCCGGTTCGCTCTCGTCGATGCAGCCGGGCCGGTTGAAGGTGACGCTGGCGTCGGTGAGCTCGAGGGTCTCCTCGCCCTGACCCTCCTCAGCCTCCACGGGCGCGCGGATGACAGCCAGGGTGGACGTGAGGACCGCGTCTTCCACGTGCGTCTCCACCCTGCCCGGCGCCGGGCCGTACACGATGGTCAGCCGGTGACCCTCCTCGCAGTTGCGGTTGTTGCCTATGGTGCGAGCGCCCGCGGAGGCCAGCGCCAGGTTGGAGATGACGAGTTCGGTGTCGTCGCGCTGCAGGCTGAACGTGGTGGCCGACTGCGCCCGCACGTTCTGCACCAGCAGGAGCGTCGTGATGCAAGCGGCGCAGGCCGCCACCAGCACGAGCGCCAGAAGGGCGCCGCGGGGCGCAGGCAGTCGGAGCCGCCCGGCGCCCCCGCGGTTCACGGCGCGGTCTCGCCCGTCAGGTCGAACGCGGCCACGTTGAACTCGCTCGGCACGGAAGCGTCGATAGCTTCGAAGAAGTCGTACTCGATGTCTTGCTTGATGCGGTCGGTGCTGAGCGTGGCGCCGCTATCGGCGTCCACCGCTTGGGCGGGTTCGGTGGGCGAGCCCACGATCTCGGCCACGCCAGTGTTGTCATCGAAGAACACCACCGCGCCGGTGCTGGTGATGGGCCCGTCGACTACGGTCACGTTGCCGCGCGCGTACAGGAGTTTCTCGTCCGTCAACACGCGGATCTCGTCCGCCGTGATGACCATCTCGGTGCCGTCCGCGTCCTGCCGCGTCATGCGCGCCTGCGAGCCAGCGCTGGTGAACACCCCGAGCGTGCGCTCCTCCTCGTAAATCAGCTGATCGGCGAGCGCCATCTGGTTGCCGTTCACGAGCTGCACGGAGCCGGAAGACGTGGAGCGGTCGGTATCAACGTCGAACTCCACCATCTGCGCGGAGATCTGGACGGGATCGCCGCCCTCCTCGTCGGGCGCTACGGTGATCTCGGCCGGTCCCTCCAGCACGCCCAGGCCGGTGGCCTCGCTGTAGGTCAGGGCGGGACCCGCGGCCGTCATGCGTCCGCGCTCGACCCGAACGCCGTTACGGAACGCCGCCGTGCGCTGACCGCCGGTACCGATGGAGGTGCCCTCAGGGGCGCTCAGCTCGGCGAAGCTGCCGCGGATGGTGAGGGTGGAGACGGTGGCCTGCACGCCGAACTCGTCGGGGTGCTCGTAGATGATGGGTCCCGAGCGCAGGTTGCCGCGCTGCGTACCGCCCGACCCGTCGATGGTGATGATGCGGCGCTCAGCGGTTTCCGTGTCCGTCGCCTCCTGCGCGATGGCGAGGGCCAGCAGCAGCGTAACCGCGAGGGTGGCCAGGATGGAGAGCGGCGAGGTGAGAGCAGGACGTGGTTTCACTTAGTTCTCCCCGTTAACGTCGACCATGAACTGAGCGTACCCGACCGTGCCGGGACCCCCAGACTCGAAGTCGGTGAAGTCGAAACTTATGCGCATGTCCTCGAAGACGCTCTCGCCCAGGTCGGGGCCCGACATGATGGCGCGCGGTACCTCGAAGCGGCCGTTGCGTTGATCGATGAGCACCTGCCGGCCCGCGCGGGCCTGCATGAGGAGGTCCAGGTCGTCATCGACCAGGTGAGCGCGCATCTCGTCGCCCCTCAGGTTCTCGGACCTGTCTATGGTCACTTGGCTCGAGTGAAGCGTGAAATCGGTCTCCCCTGCCACGGTTCGGCGGCCGTCCTCAACGCTGTGGAGGGTGGCTTCCTGGGTGGAGGGGACGTACTCGGCGTGCGGCGTGGCGAAGTACCACACGGCGTCGGGGTCGGTCCGCGGGTAGAGCGTTACGACCACGTCCTCAAGCTCGACCGCTCCGCCGGGCACCACGTTCTCCCTACCTGGCAACACCGCCAGGAGGACGAGAGCCGCCACCACGAGGGCGAAAGGGATCAGCGCCAGTCGAAGCATGCGCTGAATCTACCAGCGGAGCGTGCTGAGAAGGATGACGGACCGGGTTAAGCCCGGTTCACAACAGGCACGCGGGAACTCTCATTCGAACGTTACGTTCGTCACCTCGTAGGTGGTGGAGGTGCCGGTGGGGCTGGTGACCACCACGTTGTCGCCCACGCGCTTGCCCATGAGGTTCTGACCCAGGGGCGACTCGTCGGAGACGCGGCCCTCGAGGATGTCGGCCTCGTGTGTGCCAACCAGGTGGAAGACCATGCTGTCGCCGCTCTTGTCCGCCAGGGTCAGGCTGGCGCCAAGGCGCGCGGTGGCCGCGTCGCCCACCTCGGGCTCCACCACCACGGCGCGGTGGATGAGTTCCTCGAGGTCGGCTATGCGCGTCTCGTTGGCGCTCTGCAGCAGGCGCGCCTCGTCGTACGCGGCGCTCTCGCGCAGGTCGCCGTCGGCCAGTGCGGCACCCATGTACTCGGTGAGCTCCTGACGTTTCTCTTCTTTCAGGTAACGGAGTTCTTCCTTCAGCTTCTCTAGACCGCGAGCGGTCATCTCGTACTTCGTCCTCGGCACGGTGCTCCTCACTATGGGGTACTAGTGACCCCGAACGCCGCCCTGAACGGGCTTGGCGGCTAGCGAGCCGGTTGGCCATGCGAGCCACCGGGGCAACGTCCGCCGGAGAGTATAAAGGCTGTGAACGCTCACGTACACCGCTCACGTAGCGGTGGCGCTAACATCCGTGCGTGCCGCCAGGTAAAGCCGACACCTCACGCGACCGGCAGGCGACCCTAGAGGAGGACCTGCGCGCCCGCGGGATGGTCTTGAGACACGGTTGGAACAGCACCGCCTACCAACTCATGAACCCAGACATAAGGCACTGGTTCGCGCCGGACGGTGACGGGCTGGTCGGCTACGTGGAGCACGTCGGCGTGCGGGTGGTGGCCGGCGCGCCGGTCGCCGACTACGAGAAGCTGCCCGTGGTGGCAAGGCGCTTCGAGGAGGAGGGACGGCGGCGGGGCCTCACCACCTGCTATTTCGGGGTGGAGCCGCGCTGGCTCGAGCTGGTGAAGCGGCGGGCGGAGGTGGCGCTGATCGGCGCGCAGCCCGTGTGGGATGCCGGCGCGTGGGCGCGAACCTTCGACGCGCACGCCTCGTTGCGGGCTCAGCTGAACCGGGCGCGTAACAAGGGCGTGCTGGTGGAGGGGCACGCTGTGAGCGAGTTGAGGTTCGGGCCCAACGCTGCGGGGTTGCGCGCGCTTAGGGAGCGCTGGGCGGCCTCACATGGGTTACCGCCCTTGGGGTTCCTCACGGGGGCTCGCCTGTTGCCGCCAGCGGCGCAGCGCGCCGACCTGTTCGACGCGGACAGGCGCTTGTACGTCGCGCGCCGTGACGGCGAGGCGGTCGGTTACCTCGTGGCGTCCCCCATACCCTTGCGAGATGGCTGGCTCATAGAACAGGTGGTGAGGGACCCTGCCGCTCCGAACGGCACCGCCGAGCTGCTGATCGATCACGCTGCTCGCGACCTAGCGACTCTAGGCGCTGGACGGCTCACGCTTGGGCTCTCGCCGTTGTCGCGTAGGCACAGGCCGGACCCAGCTGTGCGTCACGACTCCGCGCCTTGGCTCAGGCTGGCGTTCGCCTGGGCGTACGCTCACGGCCGCAGGTTCTACGACTTCGCGGGCCTGGAGGCGTTCAAGGAGAAGTTCCGGCCACCGAGCTGGGAGCCCGTCTACTTGGTGGCCGGCGAGGGCCGACTAGGTCCACGCGCACTTCTTGCGGTAGCGGCGGCGTTCACTGGGGGCAGGCCGTTCGCGGCCCTAGCGCGGGGCGTGGCGCGCACCTACCGCCCGCGCTTCCACGCCAAGCGCCTATCCTTGCTAGAATCTAAGACCGCCGCGGCCGCCAGCCCGGCAGGAACGACCGACACCGGTCAACGCAGCGGATATTGAGGGCCCTTAGCTCAGCGGTGAGAGCAGTCGACTCATAATCGATTGGTCACTGGTTCAAATCCAGTAGGGCCCACCAACGAAAAGCCCGTCCAGGACGCGATGTTCCTGGGCGGGCTTCCTTTGAGCAGATTAGCGACGGCGCACCCCGCCGAAGCTACCGAACCCCTGCCCCGCCCCCTGCGCACTGTCAGTAGTAACGGTGGTCACGACCGCACCCGGATCGGTAGCACCATCCGCGTAGAGGCCATCAACGGCCTCTCCAGTCGGGGTGCCGCCGGCGTACACGGTGTAGGTAACGCCTTGGCTAAGCTCGGGCGAGCTGAAGATTAGCTGGCGGTAGTCGTTGGCCGGGGCGAAGGCCAACAGGTCGTTGCCGTTGTCGTCGCGCACCACGATCAGCGTGCCGGCGGACTGAACGGAGCCGTAGTTCACGACGATGCTCTCCTGGGTGGAGTTGGCCGCCACTGCACCCATCATCGGGCTGCCCGTTGCGATGATCACGCCGCTGTTCAGTGTCACGGCGCCGTCGGCGTCGAGGCCGCTGTTGGCGTCCACGAGAGCGGCCTGGGTGATGACCACGCCACCGCTGATGGTGAGGCTGCCGTTGGAGTCGATGCCGTCGCCCGTTTCCGTCTGGATGTACACGTAGCCGCCGCTGATATCGATGTGGCTCACGCCGTCCTGGTTGGCGTTTATGCCGTCCTCATGGGCGAAGATTCGGATGTTGCCGCCTAATATGTCGATGTGCGAGGTGCTGGAGATGCCCTCGTAGGCTGCGAACACGTTCAAGGTGCCGTCGCCGTCGATCACCAGGTAGGAGTCGGCGTAGAGCGCGGCGTCGAACTCGCTCTGGCCTCCGTCTACCAGCACGTTGAGGGTGCCCGAGGCCAGCGTCACGGTGGCCGTTTCCGCTGCCTCTATGTAGACGGCCGGCCCTACAGGGTTGGTTATCTCCACGCCGTCAAGGATTAGGGTCACGTTCTGCTGGGCGGCGCTGACGGTTACCGATCCGTCCTGGGTCTGCCCCGTTACCGTGTACGTGCCTCCCGAGGTAATGAGCACGTGGCTGCCGGTTGCAGTTGCCCCCTCGCCTTCAACGGTGGCGGTTTCGGCGAACGTGATGGTGGCGGTCGTGGGCTGCTGGGCCATGACCGGCAGCATGGCGCAAGCGGCCAGCAGGATGAGGATCGGGGTTGCAAGCACTTTGTAGAGCCCGCCGACGCGGCGTGTGGGGCGGTCTTGGTTGGCCGAGCCTAAGTTGGTCATGCTTCTTACCTCCAAGCGGGCGCGTTCTGGGGCGAACACCCGACCGTCGCGCCTACACTTGTGAGTCTGCTGGGGGAATGTGAAGCAACCGTTTACGGCTCGTGCGGTTTTCTCTTTCAAGTAACGCTGAGGAAGCGATGAGCCCCCGCTAAGAGCAGGGGCTCATCAGCTCTGCACAGGAACCCTAGCGCCAGGCGCTAGGGACGCTTGAAGGTCACGAAGTTGAATCCTCCGGAGGTGGGGTTTCCATCGGCGTCATAAAGGTACACGAGCAAGTTACCGCTCACGGAAGCTACGGTAGCGTAATTGCCTGTGTCATCGGTGGCCGTGACCATGGTGTAGTCGCTCTGGTAGTAAATCGACTCATCGTCGATGCTGATGTCGTACCTTCCAGTAGCGGGGTTGTGATTAACGACCTCGAAGTTGCCGCTGCCAGATATGTTCGAACCGTCTCCGGAGACCCAACCGTAGGCGATCGGCAGGGTGGCGCGCATGCCTTCGAGCTCGGCGACCTTCGCCTCAAGCGCGTTTATCGCGGTCTCGGCTGCACTGAAGTTGTCGTTAAGCGCGCTGTTGAGGCCAGCGGCCGAGAGCGTGTCACCATCGCTGAAGTTGAAGGTAGTGAAGCTAACGGCTAGGCCCCAAACCCCGAGCGCCAGCGCGCTCATCAGGGCTGTTGCGAAGAGAGTCTTGCGTAATTTCATGGGGTGCTTCCTTTCCTCTGCCCCACACCTCGGGCAGAACGGTCTTCTAGCGGGTTCATTTGCTGACCTGGCGTTACGGACCGAACGTGCAGTTGCCGAACGTAGAGGTACCGAAGACACACGTTTCAGGGCCACCGGGGTCTGGTGGGTTACCTGAGCCGCATGCGCCGAGCACCAATGACAGGGCCACGATCAACGATGCGAACAAGAGGCGCCTGCGAGGAGTAGCGGCTTTTGCCGGCGTGGTGTTCATGTTCCCGCTCCCTTCTGAACCTGGTCGGCCTAAAGGCGTTAGGCCCAGATCCGCGCTTCCGGCAACGCACCCCGCGAGTGCTGAGTGCGCTCACAGGCCGAACGGGGTCATCAGGTGTTGCCGTTGGCGCACTTTAGGAGGCAGGCGTCAGGGCGGCGTCAAAGTTTCACACACTTTGAACAGTGAACCAACCTCAGACGATGTGCCGCTCCCCTGCCTCAGCCTGCCGACCGAACCGCTCGATGCGGAACTCGTCGATGTTGATGGTGGTGGCGCGGCCGTTGAGCAACTCCTCGGTTATGAGGCGCCCCACGGTAGCCGCCTGCTGAACGCCGTGGCCGGAGAAGCCGCAGGCGTTGGTCCATCCGTCTACGCCCACAGGACGCCCCAGAACCGGATTGTTGTCGGGGGTTATCTCGTAGTAGCCGGTCCAGCTGGCGCGCCGGTCT
>Ga0265293_10014112_pt1 | contig 10210 bp, 6 predicted proteins | sample Munlanlewell138R_FD_192505 | JGI IMG/M metagenome (GOLD analysis project Ga0265293, IMG submission 192505) | Leachate microbial communities from a municipal landfill in Southern Ontario, Canada - Leachate well 138R | ecosystem: Engineered > Solid waste > Landfill > Unclassified | place: Canada...
GGCATTATACGGTCTTTTTTATACTTAGTTTGCCGGATGTGAATGGTTTTGCGCTCAAAGTCTATATCGGAAATTTTCAAATTAATCACTTCCTGACCACGCAAACCGGCTGAATAAATAAGACATAATACAATGCGTTGTTTGAGAAGTTTAGGTGCTGCAAATAACGCTTTGAGTTCTGACCTGTTCAGTATCACAGGCAACTTGGTGTCGCCCTTTAAGGAGGGCAAAGCAATGGCTTTTTTGTTTAAACCAAGCAACCGGTAATAGTAGCGCAAACCATAAACCATGTGTTTGAAACTACTTCGTGAAGGAGATTTAGGGTCGCGGGCCAAAGCCACCAAATATTCATTGGCCTCATCCTCAGTCACCAGTTCAGGCAATCTTTCAAAATGAATGACAAACAGGGCGATTCGCCTAATGTAATTGTTTAAGGTACTCGGGCTTTGACCACGAAGCGTGACTTGTTGGGATAGGCGCTTGATAACACCTTCAAATTCAGGAACTAAAATAATAGCTCGTTCAACAATTGTAAAGGATTTCTTTTCTCGCATAACTAAAAAATTTAAAGTGAATAATTTTACATTATACGCATTTATGAAATTCTTATCTTTACTGCATATTTTGAAAGCTATCCCGAAGGGATTTAGTTCAACATCATGTATAAAATATTTGGGGGTTTAGTGGCTACTTGAAACATTCTGCCCCGCATCAGCTTTCGTAACGGTTGACAGAGACGAGCCCGCAAACCCCAAACATTTCATACATGTGACCGTTGTATGCAAGGCTAAGAGACCGAGTTACACAGAAATAACCTGAATAGAAATTTGAAAAAACGGAGTGAAAATATTGTCATATTGATTGAAACTTGGTGCAAGAAAAAATTAGTTTTTGCCGACCCGCTTTTGCCCTTCGGGACAATTAGGGAAGCCCACGCACATTGCACACATTTGCAAATCGCACTGGCTGACACACAAACCAAAATTTGCAAAAAAGTGCAATTTTTGTCAACGCCTAAAATATTCGCTATATGAATGGTCAAATATATTTATGGGAAATTACCCGATATTTAGCATGGTTTACATCGCAAGTTAAAATTGAAAATAAGAATGGGAATTTTGACATAAATAAATATGCAGAAGGATTCTTTATTCCAATCCTAAACGAAATTTACAAAAGGAATTTTGAAAGACTTGAGTTTATTAAGCAAAACTATCCAGCTATAGACTTAGGTAGCAAGGATAATCAAATCTCTATTCAGGTAACTTCTGAAATTGGCTACGATAAAATTATAAACACATTAACTAAATATATTGAAAATAAATTATTCAACACCTATACAGACCTGTATCATTTGGTTATTGACGAAGACTATAAAACAACAAAAACTAATGAAGATATTTCTGAACATATAAATTCAGAATTAAAAAAACTTGGTTTGAGTTCATTACCAAAAGTTGAGTTCTTTATTGAAAAACATCTTTTAAATATTTCTGCATTAAGAGGTTTAATTGAAAGAGAATGCAATATTGACCAATTAAAATCAATACGTGATTATCTTGAAAAGCAATATGGGAAAGTTACGGCATTACCATTCTTTGATGATATTCTTATACCATATCAGGTTGCGTTTAAAACTCAATTAGACGTAGAAAATAAAAACCTTCCCAGTCAATTTCATACGCCCTTTTTTGGTAGAGTTCCTGACATTGAAAAACTTGATGAATTTATCAAAGACAAAGAAAAGGATGTATTTGCATTAATATCAGATGGAGGTTATGGAAAAACTCGACTAGTAGTCGAGATGTTTAACAAATATGCAAAAAACGAAGGCGAATTTGAGGCATTTTTGCTAAATGAATCTGCATTTCAATGCTTAGATTTTGCAGAGCAATTGAAAACGAACAAGAAAATTTTAATTCTATTTGATGATGCACATAATAGACCTGAAATTTTAAATGATGTAATAGGTGTTGCTCAACGATTAGAAAATGTTAAGGTAATTCTAACTTTAAGAAAAGCTGTTTATTCTGATACCTTAAAGGCTGTTAGCACCCATCGTCGATTATTTGAAACTCTTGAATTAGGCAGATTGTCTTATGAAGAAACACAGGCATTATTTAAATCTCAATTGCCAGGTTTGAAAGATTTTGAAATAAAAAGGCTTTCTGAAGAGTCAAGAGGTGTTCCAATTGTAATCTTAGGGCTTTGTCTGGTTACTTTAAAAGGAAAATATAAAACGGAACTATCTGAAGAAGCAAATTTTGTTCAGTTTGTAAAAGAAATCAAAGAACAAGTTATTTCGGATATTCATAAAAAGTATTACGTTGATACAGAAAAGGTAAACAAGACAATTCAACTTCTAAGTTTCTTTTCACCGATTAAAAACACACCAGAAGAAATTAGTGCGATAGCTCGACTTAACTCTATGGATGATGAAGAAACAAATTTGATTATTGATTATTTACATGAATATGAATTTATCAATAAGCATCATGAAATTTCAATAAAGCCAGACCCATACAGTGATACTATACTTTTAGATTCTGCACAAAGATTAAAATACTTATTACAAAAAGATTTAGGAATTTTTATTGATAGATTAATACGGAATCTTGTTGAAGTTGAGCAATCTCAAAGATTAGATTTGAGTATTGATAATTTGCTTTCTGAATTTGTGTCATCATTCAAAAGCAAATCAACAGAATCACATGATGATATAAAACTATTAGAATCAAATCTGGATACTTTAAAATCCTTTACTTATAAGAAACCTCAGCTTTGTTTTATAGCAGTAAATAATTTGATAATAAGTCAATTTGATAATAAAGATTTTTGGAAAGAAAATGATGAAATATATTTCTACTCTAATTCATTTAAAACAATACATGAAAGCATTGTGATGGTTTTATCAATCGTTGCCATCAATACTCATAAACACTCAGAGTTTGATGCTCTTTATGAGTTGATTAATCAATATGTAAATAAAAAATCAAAAAGTAAGATATTTAATATTGTCTTTCAATACCGTATTTATGATTTCTATGAATATGGTTATAGACCATTGAAACCATGTGAAAGACAGCAGTATTTAATAAGCAAACTTAAGTATAGGATTGAACATGAAGAATTAACCAATGAGTTATATTATCATATTCTTGGTTCATGTCAAACTATATTAGCTGATGAATTCGAAGGTGAAAATCATTATGATAAGTATACTCATTCATTTTCGTTTGGTCGTCACCATGTTGTTGCAAATAAAACAGTTGAGGGTTTAAGAAAGGACGCCCTTAGGCTTCTTATAGATATCTATAATGCAAAAAGACATACGACAGAATCACAAGAGAGTTTAGACCAATTAATTAGGATTCTGTTCTATATGGCACAACCTCGCCAAAATGAATACCAATTAAATCAGAATGAGGAAATTAAAATTGTCGTAGCTTTTTTAAAAGGTTTGTTGAACAACCAAGCAAGCATTTTAGAGCGTAGTAGCATTATAAAACAACTTAAACTTTTTGAGCGCAGAGAATTGAAAGAGAAATATGCAGGTGTGTCTCAGGAGCTTTTAAAGATGGCTGAAAGTGTTAATACTCCAAAAGAAAAACTAGAACTTGTGTTTTACGATGAGTATTTTTCTATTCGGAAAAATATTAAGGAAACACTTGAAGAAATTATAAAAGAATATAATGATTGGGATGTTTTTTTCCATGATTTGATTGAGATAAAATCAAATATTTCAAATAAAGAGTTCTCGAATTTCCATGAGATTATATCTCATCTTATATCCCATTATCCGAATAAAGCCAAAGTTCTATTGGAGTTTGTTTATGAGAATTGCCCTGAGTTTATTTGTGACTTTTCAACTTTGATAAAGGCAAACTACAAAGACCAAACCTATTTTTATGATACAATTAATAAAATATGGGCTCTTGAATATGAATGTGTGAAAGGGTCTGTATTATGGATGCTTACGAATGGCAGAAATAGGGAAATTGAACTCTACAGAGAATCTGATTTAGATTTTGTTGAATATGTTATTAAAAATAAGTTACTCAATGCTCTTTGGAGTATATCATTTACACTTCCCAAATACATGGCTATTGCTCCTGACAAGACTATTGACCTAATATCACAAATTCTAAAGATAAGTGAGAATCATAGAGAGAACGAACATTTGATTCATGCATTATTTGAGGATAAGGAACTATTGAAGAAAAATGCAAATTTGATTAAGACCTTTATTTTTAACGAGACCTTGACCATTCCATTAGATTCTTATTATTTTGATAATGCACTATTCTTTCTTGAAGATAATTTTGGTTTTGATTGCTTGTTTGACTATTTAAAAGAGCGTGTATCAATATTGGAAAAGGAGAATAATTATTTTAGCCTTTCTCTTCATAAGCATTATAATAATCCAAATAAGGATATAACCCAAATAGAACTTGACTTTTTAAAGGTTATTAAATGGTTCGCAGAATTACCTAGTAAAAATGAATATTTGCATAAAAAAATAGTAGAATTCTTAAGACCTACACAATTAACTTCATCGGAATTCTCTGATGGTTTCAAAAAGCTTGTAGATTCCAGAAGTGAGGACAAAACAAAGATTATAGATTTATTTAATGCTCTTGATGTGTATGAAAATAAAAGTGAAAGTATCGTTGGCTTGATAATAGAAATAGTAAATGGTTTATGTGATAAATTTGAGTTTGATAATTATGAACTTGTTCAGATATTTGGTTCTAATTTCATTAATAACCTCGGAATGAAGTCTGGCCCTGCAGGTGGCCCTTTCCCTCAAGATTTAAATAAAAGGGATGAGTTGAATATGTATATAGAAAAGTATCCAATGCATAATCGAGTCAAGGAAATATTTACTTATGCTTTAGAACGTGTGAATAAAGATATTGATGGAGATAGGTTTAGAGATATTTATGAAAAATGGTAACCCAGCCCACACAGCCAAGCACATTTGCAATTCGCTCAAGCCGACATGCAATCAAAAATTGCAAAAGAGCTTGTCTGTCTGCCACCGCTTTTTTGCCGACCCTAAAAACTAATTTTTTCGGGAACAGCAGTGCTTCGATTGAGCGGATTTTGGATGGTAATGAATTGATAATTAATTAATAATGAATAAAGCCCAGCATACAACACGGTATATAAAACATTTGGCGGATAGTGCTAATATTAAGGTCATTACATTTAATAAACATTGTAGTGGTTTGATAGGAAATCGCTTTGAAATGCCAAACGTTTCATATACCCATCCGTTACAAGCAAGCCGAAGAAAAAAACGACAGATTGACAATGAAATTTTTGCTGCATAAAGACAAAAAAAATAGAAATGCCAACGCTCAAAACAGCACATCCCGCAAAAACTCACAAGCCATCGCTCGAAATCATTTTTTTGCAGGAAGAGCTGTTTTCTTGCACGCATACATGAGTAGCATTAAATACAGGTTAAAATCAAAATTATTGAATTATGGACTACAGCAACCAAAAGGACAAGACAATAATTGTGAGAGAAAAAGGAAATGTACATCAGATTTTTATTGAAAATATTGTGTACGTTGAATGTGAAGGTTACCTATCAAAAATCCACACGAATGATGAACGGAAACCGATTTCTTGTTCTGTTCTTCTCAAAGAAATTGAAGAAAAAGTTGAGGGGTATGGATTTTACAGGATTAACCGAAAAACTATTGTCAACCTGAAATATTTCAAAAGCTATATTTCCGGTAAAAAAAGATGTTTCGAAACCACAACAGAAGTGAAAATGAAAGTTTCAAGACGAAAATGGTGCGTTTTCAGAAAAAATCTCGACAAGTAAAGTACCGCTCATTTGAAAAAACATACCGCTCATTTATGAAAATGAACCGCTCATTAGATAACTCAAATTTTTCTTGACATCCGGGGTGTTAGGGTTGTACCTTTACATATACTATTTTAAGGTATCAAAATTTAGTAAGTGATAAGGGTGACGCCACTATAAATGCAGCCCAAAACAATGTAAAAATTGTAATAAAATGAAAGAAAAATTGAATGATTCTGAACTAAGAAAAATCTTAGGAGGAAAAAGCGTGAGTGGACTTTTAAATTCACAATTAACAACACCAGATGGGGATGTTGATGGGATTGGGTGTACCATCTTTGGAGGAGCCTGTCGTATGGGTTGCAAAAATGGTTGTATGCAGAGTTGTATTATAGCTTCTGACAGGCTGGGAATGAATCCTACCTGAGATTTTAAATGTATCGGATACTTTAGCTAAAGTATCCGATACTACTTTTCGATTTTATTTCTTGAGTTCAACCTTTAGAAAATTCATAAGCGTTAATTCACTATCACTATAAATGAATAAATCGTGGATGTGTTTTAACATTAGTTTTCAAAATTTTAATAAAATTTAAACAAATGAAAAGTTTTGACCAAAATCACCTTTTAGATAAAATTTATGTATTAAATCCAAAATATATTCTTAAAAATGATCTCAAACGTGATTTGCTTATTGGGGCGAGAGGTGAAGAAGGAGTAACTCTTTTTATACATTCGATTCATGCTATTATTCTTAGTTTTTTTGATAATCAAAAGTCAATTCGTGAAAATATTATAAAAGTTGAAGAATTACTTAGTATCGAAAAAGAGATTATTACAAAATTTATATTGTCTTTATGTGATAATTCTCAAAAAGTATGGTTAGGAGATGATGAGTTTTCATCACAATTTCCTGAAAGGTGCTTAATTGAATTTCACAATGGACTTTTTGTAAAACAATATGATTATAGAGACTTTATCATTTATAATGCAGAATCGGATTATGAAACACCACGATTTTTTCTACCAGTCGATACCATACTTATGATTAATACAAAATGTTTTACAAATTGTGGCTATTGTTATGCAGATCGGCATTGTATTTCTGATTTAAAAATTAAGACTGAAAGAATAATTCAAATAATTGAAGAAGCGAGAAATATAAATATGCGCAACTTTGAGATAAGTGGAGGTGAATTTTTTCTATGCAAAGATTGGGAAATAATTTTAAAATCATTACTAACTAATGGTTTTCAGCCTCTAATACCAACAAAAGTACCATTGAATGAGGAAATTATATCCAAAATAAGCACACTTGGCTTAGACAGAATTCAGATATCGTTAGATTCAATTGATGGAAAAGTGCTTCAAGAACATTTGCAAACAAATCTGAATTATATAGATTCTATTAAACAAACTATTGAAATGCTTGAAAAGTATTCAGTTAAATTCAGAGTAAACTCCATTATTACATCGATAAACTGCCAATCTCATTATTTTGATGATTTAATAGAGTATCTTACTGATTTCGATAATCTTACTGAGATTTCAATCGGAAATATAGGCTATTCAATGTATAAATCCTATGAGCAGAATGCTAAATACATGCCAAAAAGAAATGAAATTGAATCGCTGATGGAATATATTAAAACTAAATATCAAAGAAACACAAAAGTCCTTCTTTCTGGGATTGGAAAAAAAGAAGATAACTTTTGTTTATCAAAAGAAAAATTTGATAAACGTGCTAGTTGTACTGGCAATACTGAGTCTTTTTACATATTGCCTGATGGAAAAGTTACAATTTGTGAAGAATTATATTGGCACCCTAAGTTCATCATTGGAGATTTAACGAGACAAAGTATTCTTGAAATGTGGAATTCTAATGAGGCAATAGACCTGTATAACTTATCCCAAGGGCAAATAGGATCTAATAGTGCATGTAAAAATTGTAGCGTTTTTAATGAATGTAGGAGAGGAAAAGGTGTTTGCTATCGGGAAATAATGAAAAGTTACGGGCAGGATAATTGGGATTATCCTGATCCTAGATGTCCAATCGCACCTGAATTGAAGAATGAATTAGCTTATTTGTAAAAGAATCTTTATTATGACTAACAGATCAATCTTCTTTTCAATTTGGCTTTTTATTAGTGTGGTATTACAAAGTGATTTAATGATAGCTCAGAATGATTCAATTCAACCATATATTCGGTTTTTAGAAGATCAAAACACTAATTGCATTGATTATATTCTTAAGTCGTTTGATACATCACATATTGTCGTTATCGGAGAAAGAGATCACAGAGAAATGACACAATACTATTTTATTGAAAACCTTATAAGTCAAGAATCATTTCAGGCAGAAGTTGGTGTAATTTTTACAGAAGTAGGAAATTATTCTCTAAACTCAACGTTAAACAAACTGCTCTGGGATAGTGAAATTTCTGCTGAAGTGTTTCAACGAAAAATATTGGAAGTATTTAGAGATATTTCATACTATCCCGTATGGCAAAATTATAATTTCTACTATTTTTTAACATCTGTATGGAAAGTGAATCAACAGCTAACAGACGAATTTAAGATCAAAGTTATTATGACGGGGCCTTCAATTCATTGGGATGAGATTAAGGATACTGAGGATTATTATAATTGGTATAAAACCAGTAAAGATATTGTTGAATACGATAAAATTATCGCTGAGAATATACTTAACTATATTGACTCTGATACAATCTCATTTCGGAAAAAATATCTTACTATCTTAAATCATCCTCATTGCTTTAAATCGATTACTTTCAGCAATAGTAAAAACAGGAATGATTTTACAACAAGTTTTATCAAAGAAGCCTATCCAAATACAAAAACAATTATGATAAATACTGTTGGTAATTTCGATTATCGTTTTTGGGCAATAGCAAATGGTAAATGGGATGCTGCATTTGAAAAGCTGCACAAATCCAATACCGGTTTTGATTTGGCAAATTCACCTTTTGGAAACGACTTGTTTGACACATGGAGTTCTGATATATGCAAATCAAGATACTATGAAGTATTTGATGGAATGATTTACATTAATCCAGTAAAAGACTTCAGAATTAAAATAGGCATCCCAAAAATGCTCAGAAACGGTTTTGCAAAAGAATTAAAAAGGAGGGAAGATATTTATACAAGGAAAAACACCTCTCTTTTTTCTATATATTATAATTATTGGGGCGTTACCATTTATAAGCATGACAATTGGAGAGAAATAGAGAAGCAGATACAGAATTGGATTGTTGATTAATCATTTATAGAATAATAGTAAATATTTTACCTGTTGTATGAAAATGAAATTGATTTTTCAACCAGATTCGATGGATTGTGGCCCAGCATGTATAAGCATGATTTGCAAGTTTTATGGTAAAGATATTTCACTGGATAAATTTAGAAAACTCTGCTACACTACAAAAGAAGGTGTGTCTCTTCTTTCAATTAGCGAAGCCGCCGAACAAATAGGTTTCAAAACCATTGGCGGACGTATAAACTATGATAAGCTGGCAAAAGAAGCATATCTTCCCTGCATTGTACATTGGAATCAGGAACATTTTGTGGTTGTTTACAAAATAAAGCAAAAAAGCTTTTTTCGAAAACAAGCCAAAATTTACATCTCCGATCCAGCGCGTGGCCTTATTAGTTACACCGAAGAAGAATTCAAAAGTCATTGGTTAAGCACAAAATCAGAAGGCGAAGAAAAAGGCATTGTGTTACTTTTAGAGCCAACGCAGGATTTTTACAAGCAGACAAGCGATAAAGCAAACCATAAAAGCCTCAAATTCCTGTTTGGTTATTTTTTACGCTACAAACGTTTTTTTTGGCAACTCATCTTAGGATTGGTTTTGGGCAGCTTGTTTCAGCTTATTTTCCCTTTCCTAACCCAAGCAATAGTTGATATAGGTATTACAAACAAGAATATCCATTTTATTTACCTAATCCTTTTAGCCCAGATGGTATTGATTATCAGCCGCATGACGGTTGAATTTATCAGGCGGTGGATACTCCTACACATCAGTACAAGGATAAACATCTCACTCATTTCGGACTTTTTTATAAAACTTATGAAACTGCCCATGAGCTATTTCGATACCAAACTCACGGGCGACATTTTGCAACGTATTGAGGATCATGCCAGGGTTGAACAGTTTTTAACCGCACGTAGCCTTAATACCATATTTTCTCTTTTCACACTCATCATTTTCAGCATTGTTTTATGGATTTATGATATTCGGATATTTATCATATTTTTTGTTGGCAGCATAATTTATACCCTGTGGATTCTGATTTTTCTAAAAAAACGGCGTGACCTTGATTTTAAGTATTTTGATGCACGTGCAAGAAACCAAAACAAAACCTACC
>Ga0265293_10014113_pt1 | contig 10210 bp, 30 predicted proteins | sample Munlanlewell138R_FD_192505 | JGI IMG/M metagenome (GOLD analysis project Ga0265293, IMG submission 192505) | Leachate microbial communities from a municipal landfill in Southern Ontario, Canada - Leachate well 138R | ecosystem: Engineered > Solid waste > Landfill > Unclassified | place: Canada...
TTATTCATTCATTCCCCTTATAAGTAATGTATAGGGAATAAGTAACTTGATGAGTGCTTTTTGAACCTAAATGATAGAAAATTATATTAATTAGAGGAAAAATAAAAAGAATACTTTATACATATCACTCTAAATAAAACATAGTCTTAAATAAAAACACTATTATGAAAACAACACAATTGAACCTAAGCCATTATAGAAACAACAAACATAGCGCTATTATAAACATACTATTAATAACCGCCCTTATGATTTCAATGCCTATGTTATTAATCAATGCTTTTGATAAACAAATAGATAATCAAGATATTATGCTTTGTCAATCAGCTTTAAAGAGCGGTAATACTAAATACTTAAGAAAATGTGATTGCTTTTATAAATCAAATGATATTACTTGTTTGAGAGGAGAGAAATAAAAAAAAGAACTAACCCCGAATAATAAGAGTTGCTAGTATCTATACAACAATATAAATACAATGGAACGCTTATTAATTAATTAGAAAATTATGATAGAAGGAGTAGCAGTTCAATCCGACTTCGGAAAGAAAACAACTGATGTTCTAGTAAAGAACGGAGATGAAGAAGTTGTCTTTCTAGTAAGAGGAGTTCATAACTTCGGAGATGAAGTTGAAGTTACTGAACAAAATCTTATCCAACAAGAAGAGCCTGAAATCGAAGATAAAATCGAAGATGAAATGGCTGAACCTTATTGGAATAGATATTAGCTTAACTTTGAGAATTAAGCAGGTAATTCTCAGTGATTAGGTTATTATTTAAAAATATGAATATTATAAAAGATAATTTAGGACTAATGATAATAGCTATTACTTTAATAATAGGATTATATATTATTAATCGACCTATGACTTGGGTTTGTAGTCAACAAACTGATACAACTCAAGTATGTTATCAAGTTAAAAAATAAAATTATGCAAAAACCAAAAGAATACGAAGACTGTTTAGGAACATACGGTCCACAATTATATGATTCTTACTGTGGAGAAGTAATTGCTTGGGGATTTTCTATTATTAAACAAATGGGGGATCGTTTTAATGAATTAAATAATTTTGGAGAAGTTGTTTGTAGTCATTCACTTCATGGAAGTTCTTGGACACTTGTAACTAAATGGTTAAGCCGAGAAGAAGCAATTAAAAAATATGGAGCAATAACACAAGAAATATGGGGTCCAAGAGGCGGTTGGAAATCAGTTACTTTTGGAACAAAAACTTTTATAAATCCACATTTTAAATCTATTCAAAATTAATTATTAATATAAAAATATGATAGAGCCAAAAACAACTATTGAGCTATTAGAAATATCAAGTAAGATTATTGAAATACTCAATGATAAAGATGAAATGCCCAATGGAGATTTTCAAGCTTGTATTGAAGCTCAAGTAATGTCCGCTTATTATTTAGGTAAAAAAGAAGGAAATAAATAATATGAGATTAGGAACATATACAACAATTGATTGTCCTTGTTGCTTACTTAAAGAAGATTCTTTAATAGTTCAACAAAGAGCCTTAGCCTTTCTAGAAAACGAATTTAATAAAATAGGAGCTACTGTTAGAAAGGTAATGAATCCTCACGATTTAGGTGAATATCCATCTTTTGAAGTTGATTATCCTGCTTGGTATGAAATGACTAGTTTAAATTTAGATTTTGAAGATGATGATACTGATTTAGAAGGTGATAGAAAAAGAGTAAATGATTGGGATAATAAGGCTAATGCAATAGAAAAAGAATACAATAAAAGATTTGAAAACTATTTATAAGAGCTTGATAGAGAGGATAGGCAGGTGTCCTCTCTAATGAATCGCTTATAGCACTTTAAAAGATTGAATGTAGGAGATAATAAAATCTAGTGTAAGGTAGCACACTTTTATTATTTCGGTAATAAAACTGTAGAGCAGGTTCGAGTCCTCAATTTAATTATCTCTTACATTTAGTTCTTTAAAGCAAGTTTACTAATCAATGAGTAAACGTAGTGCTTTTCGATCAATAATGATTGATAATATAGATATAAAAGAAAATTATAAATTAAATAGAAAGGAAGGTGAAAATTAAAAAATGAAAATTAACTTAAATGATTGTCCAACATCAGCTCAAGCAGTAACTAAAATCTGCTATAACGAGCCAACTCGTAATCTAGAATTTCAAATAGAATGTAAAGACTTAAATGATTTTAAAGAATGTATTAACATCATTGAAGCTTATAATGAATTTGATTGTAAATTAGTTAATAAAAATTTAGATAAGTTTGCTAATTTTAGAAGATACTTTAATGAAAATAATCCAAATAATGATTCAGATGTTTTAAAGTATTGTATTGGTAGAGAAGGTTCTGTCGTTATGTATATAAAATACTTTGAATTTAGTGTATCAACAAATAAAATTAAAGAAAACGGAGAAGTAATAGAATTTACTAAAGAATTATTTGAAAAGAATATGAAAGCATTTGCTAAACAAACAAAAGCTGATGAATGTGATTTTGGAGATGATGGTTATTATAAATACTGTCGTCTATGGTGGGACTAATAGCTTGACTCTACTCTTTAAGTATCCCTTAGAGGGTAGAAATGAAGTTACTAGAAAATTATGAATAAATATACAGAAATAGCTGAAAAGCTATTAAAAGAAAATAATATAACGGTTAAAGCCTACCGTAAGAATATGAGTGGTATAGCTTATATTGATAGTAGAGAAGTTGTTATTCCTCATCCAAATGGAAAAATATCATTATTAATTTGTCTTCATGAAATAGCTCATATAATTAATGGTCATATTAAACCTGTATTTAAAGGAGAATACTTAGCTGAAAAATGGGCTATGGATACTTTTAGAAAATTAGGATTTAAAGTTCCTCAATCATATACTCGTAGAGCTAAAAGATATATTAGCTATAAACTTCATCAAGCTAAAGTAAGAGGACTTAAAAAAATAGGAAATCAATCAATTTATAACTTTACTAAATAAAAAATATGAAAAAGAAAATATCACCTAATCCTTTAAAAGCAGAATGGGATAAGAGTAAAGGAAATCTTACTCGTAAATGTAATGTATGTCAAAAACCTTTTAAAGTAGAACATTGGAATCAAACTGTTTGTAAAGATCCTATTTGTAAAGAATATACTTTTTGTACTTCTCATATTAAATCTAGTTATAAACGTTGGCAAGAAGTATCAAAAAAAATTAAAGAATTAGGTTATAAACCTTCTATTACTTTTACTAATTATAAGTAAACTAATGAAAAAACTAATACAAAAAATAATTTGGATACTCACTAATCGTTGTAAATTTTGTGGTGGTGAAGTTGAAAGCTGGGATAATTATGAAACTTTTAATTGTTCAAAATGCGGGAGAAAACAATAATGATTATTCAATTAAAAGTAAAAGATATTATGAGATTAGGTTTATGGGAAGAATATTGTAATCAATCAGGAACAGATTTATATGCTGTAGCTGATGGAATGGATACAAAACAATTTGTTAGTGTAGATGTAGATGAATCTCAATTAAATATTAATTTAAATAAAAAAAATGAATAAAAAAAATAAATGGATAAAAATAGGTATGTGTGCTGTTGATAGTGGTTCAATTATGTTAGTTGATCCTTGTTATGTATTACCTGATTCTATTAATAAAAAAGGTAAATTAGAAAGTCATCATGGAAAAGATAGTTATACTTATGAAAAATTAATGAGTGAAATTTTTGAAGGTGAAAAAGACTTATTACCAAAACAAATTTGCTTTTCTGGTATTGGTGGAACTGGAGTTGTAACTGGTTCTGGTTTTGGAGATGGAAATTATCCAGTTTATGCTCTTATAAGTGATGAGGGTGATTGGGGTAAGAGAGTTAAAGAAGTTAAAATTAAATTCTTTTAAATATGACAATAAATACTCAAGAAAGATTTAAAGCAATACTAATGGCTAATATAAAAGGTATTACTAAAAAATCTATTATTGAAGTTATTTCAACTTTAATGAAAATTTATAAAATTAATATAAAGGAGATTAAATAATATGCACTATAGATTATTTGTTTTAACTAATAAAGAAAATGCGAAGACTTCGCAAGAAGCTCGTAATTATGTTTACGATCAATTAATGGAAGATAATTCATTTGTAGGAGATGGAGGAAGATTTAGTTCTCCTATTGCAGATTGGTTTGTTATTGGAGGTCGTTGGAGTGGAGCTTTAACTCAATTATTTTTAGATCAAGATAAGTTAAAAGAATTTTGGAAAGAATTTGAAAAACAACAACTAGGTTGGACTAATAATACTGATAAAAAAACAGAAGATCAACAAAAGAAAAGTCAAGAATTATTTACACAATACTTTCCTAATTTTAAAGGAGAAATTCCAATTTGGAGAGATGCTGGATATATACATAAAGGTTATGAAGATGATGCTCAAATTGTTACTAAAAAACTATGGGATGTTGTAAATAAAGAGTATGAAAAAAATAATGAACATGTAGGTTTTATTCCTGAAGAACCAACTCCTGAAGATGATGGAATTTGTGATTTAGAATGTGATGAAGTAACTGAAGAAAATGTAGTTGATAAAAAATGGTTAGTAGTTGTTGATTATCATAACTAAAATGAAATATATTATATTTGACAATATCTTTCCAGTTATATTCAATGAAGCTATTGGTCATAACGATATAAAAGTATCTGGTATGAAACCTACAAGCGCTGGATTTGTTGAAATTTTTGATGACCATTTTTCAATAGGAACTGAAGTGTCAGGAAAAAGTGTAAGTCTTAACCTACCTTCTAAAAAAGAAGATTCTAAAATTATTACTAAAATATTATCAATGTATTAAAAGGAGAAATAAAAATGAAACTTCTAACACAAGAAATCTTAAAAAGATTCCAAGAAGTCGGTTCTCAAGAAAAAGAGAAAGATCCACTTATAATTTGTAAATTCTTTAATCCTTGTGGTGCAGGAACTTGGTATGCTACAGAATTTGATCCAATAGAAAAAATATTCTTTGGTTATGTTTCTATCTTTGGCGATTGGAATGATGAATGGGGTAATTTTTCATTAGAAGAATTAGAATCTTTACAATTACCAATGGGTATGCATATTGAAAGAGATTTATATTTTAAAGAAAAAAAATCATCGGAGGTAATAAAAAAATGATCGGAGAAATAGAAAAAGCATCATCAGGTAGAAGTAAGTGTACTAAATGTAAAAAAATAATTGTAATTGACTCATTAAGAGGAATCGAACATGGAGTATCTTTTGGACATCCAGTTAAGAATTATTTTTGTTCAAAATGCACTAAACTTATATTAGAAAAACAACTTCAAAAAAATAAAGAAATGTTAGATCAACTTAGTTAGGGCTTGACTGAGGATGTTTGTATAAGCTCACAAGCATTCTCAGATGAGGTTCTATATGAAAAAAATATTTAAGTTTGATCTCCCAACAGGAGAAAAAATAATAGTAAATTATAATTCGAGATATTTTTCAAAAGAAAATGTCTGTCTTCATCTTGAATTTCATGGTAAAGCTATTTCTGAAACAGGATATAGAAGTCATTTTTTTAATAGTCCTATTGAAGCCGACGAGCCTTCTATAGAAGAAATAGAAAAACTAGCTAAGTCTTTAATAGAAGAATGGTCGAAAATTAAATTTAATCAAACGGTTCAAACTAAATTATTTGCTGAGTGATTTCTTGATTAAAAAATTATATAATAATTAATAAGAAAATTATGAATACAATGAGCTTAATAAAATATATTTTCATAGTATTTATTGCGGTAAAATCTCCTATTATTGGTATTGTATGTTTTCTCTATGTCTTAAATAACGATAAGAGAATTAAAAATATGGAAAATCAAGTAAGAGCAGCGCTATTAGAAGATGGGGAAAAGATAGATTCTGCTTTAACTGATAACTTAGAAGATGTAAGTATTAAAGGAAACGTAGATAAAATTGAGGATTATAAGACTTGTATCATTGAAGTATATAAAAATAGGTTCTGTCGAATAATGATGCCTAGTGGAGCTTGGTTGCCTAAAATATTCTTAACTATTGAAGAAGCTAAAAAAGAAATTGATATGGTTGCTCCAATGTTTGAACCAATAATAAGAAAGAAAAATCAAATTTATAATATTAGATATGTTAAATAAAATATGAAAAATATAGCTATGTTTATACATAAATTATTAGAAAAAGAGGTAGGAAGTGTTAGTGGAAGTGATACTTTAGATAATGAAGGAAAAGGTGCTTTTCTATTTAAAGCAGAAAATGAAGAAATCAAAGTTAAAATTGTATTAACTTCAGAATCAAATGAAAGAATATAAAATTAAATCATCATCATCAAATAATATTTATATAGTTAGATATTTTGAAGAAACTGATAAATGGACTTGCACTTGTCCTAGCTATATTTTTCATAATGAAGATTTTCAGTGCAAACATATTAAAGAAATTATTGCTTCAATTAAAAACAATGAGTAAGACTAAACACGTATTTTTCTATAAGTTTAGAAAAGCAATGGCAAAAGTAAAAATAAATAAAATAAAATGTGCTTTTGAAGAATGTGATAAATTTTTATCTCCTAGTAGAAAAGCTCGTCATTGTAGATGTTGTTCTGATAGTTGTGAACAAAAACTTAGATGTAGAGAAAAAGCTAAATTAAAAGGAAGAATAATAATTAGTACAAGTAATAGTCAAGTTATGGATTGGAACAAATTAATTTTTGATAAATATAATATTAAAACTATTCTTCAAATAGTTAAAAATAAAGATTGGCAGAAAATTAGAAAAAGTATGCTTAAAACATCATTAGAATTTAAGTATAAAACTCTTAAAAAATGGTTAATCTTTAATGGTTATTCTTTTGATTCTAAAGTTCAAGTTACTAATTATGTAAATGCTCTTAAGAGAGGAGGGTTAATTAAATGATAAAAGATGAAAAAACTATCTGCTATAAAATAACTCGATCAATTGAAGCTCTAGAAAAAGCTACAAAGACTGGAAAATTAGATGTTATTACTCTAGTGAGAAGATTACATAAAATTAGAGAACAAGCTCAAGATATGGAGAATGGATTAAAGGCTAGAAAAAAGATAATGGTAAGAGAAGGACTTGAAGAAGAATATCAATTATCAAAAGCCAAAGATAAAATTCCTGATGGAATTAATACAATTTATGGTAAAGATGAAGAAAGACTTGAAGCTAAAGCTTTATTTGAAGTTACTATTAAACAAGATGAAAAAATAGTTTATCAAACTTCTGCTCATGCTGGAGTAGTTTGTTTAGTAGAAAAAATAGAGAATATTAATGAAGAAGGTCAAATAGATGGTCGAACTCAAAGACTTATGTTTGGTCAACCATTAGCGTATTGGTTTGCTTTCGATCAATTAAAAACTTCTATTGAATCTAAAGCTTTTGAAATTATGCAATCAATTAAGAAAGCAGTTGAAGATAAAAAATTTGTTAATCCTGAATTTAGAAAAAAAATTATAGAAGCTACTAATAAAATGGAGGCAATAAAATGATATTAAAATCAGAAAATCAAGTTTGTTCTTTTGAACTTTCACAAGAATTAGAAAAATTAGGAGTGAAACAAAATAGTATTTTCTATTGGAGAAAATATTCACTTTGTAAGAATACTAACTTATATTATATTCCAAATAAAGAAACTGATTTATTAATATTAAGCGGTAAATTAGAATATAATTATTCTGCTTTTACTGTGGCTGAATTAGGAGAAATGTTGCAATTAGACAAAATAGAGTGGTTGGTTTGTAGTAAAGACCCTGTTAGTAAAGAATTTGTACTTAATTACAGAAATGAGATTATTAAATCTGATACCGAAGCCAACGCAAGAGCTAAAATGCTTATTTATTTATTAGAAAATAATTTAATAAAATTATGATCGTTAAAGTTCAAATATCATTATTCGATTCTGATAAACGAATCTTAGTTTATAACAAAGATGAAAGTGTAATGTATGAAGATAAAGCACCAAAAGAAATTATTAAAAGAATGAAAGGTAAAGATAAAGCTTATTTCAAAGCTCATATTAAATTTATTAATATTAATATAACTGATTTTCCAAAAATTATTATTTTAGATGAAATGGTTGAAGACCAAAATTGGTAAAAAATATGAAAGATAAAAATATAATAAAAGTTCATACTATGTACGCAGATGGTGGTGCTTATAATAATGGTCAAGCTAATCAAAGTGCTAGAATTTGTGTTGTTCATGAAAATGAAGTAATTATTCACGAAGATGCTGGTAATCATACTAATAATGAAGCTGAATTTCTTGCTATTGAAAGAGCTTTTGAATGGATTGAAAAAAATATTGATAAAAATGATGTTGTAGTTGTTTTTTCAGATAGTAAATTAGCAGTTAATATGATTGATTATATCTGGCAAGGACAAGTTCAAAGAATAAAAGATTTAAGAGATAGAGTTGCTAATAAACTTCCTAAAAATACTACAATTAAATGGATTTATCGTGATTATAACAAAGCTGGTCAATATTTAGAATTTAATTTACCAAGAGTATGACAAAGAAAAAATACTACACAATAGCTAAAACAACTCGTTATGGAATGGGAAATCCAATCTTTAGATTTGAAAATTTAGATGGAGCTATTGCTATGTTTAAATATCTTATGGAGGGTAAAGCTATTGATATAGATAACGAGAGTGTTCCTGATGATAAAGAAAAACCTGATAAAGATGGTTATGTTTCTCATACTTATCTTAATATTGACAAAGGTGAAGCTGAATATCACTTAGGTTCAGAAATAATAGATGTTTATACTGAAGACGAATTTAATAAAATTAAAAAAGAAAGAGAAGAATGGTTAGAAACATTTAAAAAGAAAAAATAATATGCCATTACCTAAAGATCCTACAAAAATAGAAGCATATAGAAGAAAGCGAAGAAAAGATATTACGGGACAAGTTTTTAATATGTTAACTGCTATTAGATTTATTGATATTGGGAATAATCGTCAGGCTCGTTGGTTATTTAAATGTAAATGTGGTAAAGAGAAAATTATCAGTGCTACATCTGTAATTGAAGGTAAAAGTAAAAGTTGTGGTTGTTTTAATACAATAAGGTTATCCCATAACAAATACGGATTAATTCATGGTATGAGTTCTAAAGAGAAGGGAAATGAATTATCTATCCAAAATCGAAAATTTTATAATGCTTGGCTTAATATGAGAAATAGATGTTACGATCCACATTACTGTCATTATTTATGTTATGGAGGAAGAGGTATTAAAGTTTGTGAAGAATGGAAAACTTTTATAAATTTTAAAAATGATATGTACCAGTCTTATTTAGAACACATCAATAAATATGGCAAAAAAGACACTTCTATTGATAGGATAAATAATAATGGTAATTATGAACTATCAAATTGTAGATGGGCTACTAGAAAAGAACAAGCTCAAAATAAAAGGTCAAGAGATAAATATTTAAAAAATAAGGAGAATAAAAAATGAGTTTAGTATCAACCTATGTCAGAGCTACTGACGATTTACTTTATAAGAATCCTGAATTAAAAGGAAAAGGATGGTTTATTATCTTTGATGACGATGATCCAGTTGAATTAGTAATAAGAAAAGATTTAAAAATTGATCCTCAACAATTATTAAAAGATTTAGGAATAAAATATAATGAATTTAGAAAACATGAAACTTGTGCTGAAAGATGTTTTAGTAAAGGATATAACTTTAAACCAGCAATTAGTTATTTCTTTGAATTAAGAAATAGACTTGATCCAACTAAAATAAGTTATCACGAAGGAACAGTTAAAAGTAGATATGATGTCTTTCAAGGAGTATTTTATGATTTTAAAAAATAATATGAATATAAAAGGAAAATATATATCAGGAATAGTTTTAATAGACGATAAGTTATTATTGCCTCTAGAAAGTCAAAAGATTGTTAATCATAGTCCTGATGGCTTTTTGTGGGGATATTGTGGCTCTGGACCTTCTCAATTAGCGTTAGCTATCTTATTAGAGGTAACTGATAAAGAAACTGCTATAAAATATTATCAAGACTTTAAATTCGATGTAATTGCTAAATTACCTCAAAAAGATTTCGAAATAGAGTTAGATGTTAAAAAGTGGCTAAATGAACATAAAAAAGAAAATTAAAGAATTAGCTAAATTATATAATGTTCCTGAAGAACATATTTGTCCTAAATGTT
>Ga0265293_10014114_pt1 | contig 10210 bp, 5 predicted proteins | sample Munlanlewell138R_FD_192505 | JGI IMG/M metagenome (GOLD analysis project Ga0265293, IMG submission 192505) | Leachate microbial communities from a municipal landfill in Southern Ontario, Canada - Leachate well 138R | ecosystem: Engineered > Solid waste > Landfill > Unclassified | place: Canada...
TGCTGCCAAGATGGAGCTCGTCGGCAAGGGGGATCTTACCGCCGAGGTCGACCTGAGAAGCGGCATGAGGGAGATAAAGACCCTTACTACGGCTACGAACTCAATGATAACCATGGTCTCTGCCTCGATCGCGGAGATAATGGAGGCTTCGAAGCTCGTGCAGGAGCGTGCCGAGGATCTGAGCGCGGCAGCGGAGGAGTCGACGGCCTCCATAGAGGAGGTCCTCGCCCTGACGGAGAAGGTGAGTGCTCAGACGGAGAACGCCGCAGCAGCAGTAGAGGAGTCCAATGCCGGAGTCGACGAGGTTGCCGCGGCCGCACAGGCTGCCGCAAAGGCCGCCGCCGAGGCTGGAGAGGGTGCCATCCTCATCTCGTCCGCAGCACAGAAGGGCGGGGAGTCGGTAAAGACCATGGCGGGTATGATCGACAGAACCGCCGCTGCAGGCACGCAGGTCGGAAGCGCCGTGGAGAACCTCGCCGGTACGGTCAGGAATATCTCTGCCTTTGTGACAACGATAACCCAGATAGCCGACCAGACCAACCTGCTTGCGTTGAACGCGGCGATCGAGGCCGCTCGCGCCGGCGAGGCGGGGCGCGGATTCGCAGTCGTGGCCGAGGAGGTGCGCAAGCTCGCGGAGGAGTCCAACCGCGCGGCGGGCGAGGTGGAGAAGCTTATTAGCGAGATAGAGACCCGCACGGAGAGTGCGCTAAGGGACTCGGCAGGGTCCTCCTCGATACTGAAGGAGCTTGTGGATAAGGCGTCCGAGACCAGCTCCGTGATAAACGACGTGGTCAACAGGGTGAACGCTGTCACAGAGAATATTCAGACCATAGCTGCCACGGCTCAGGAGCAGTCGGCCAGCGCTCAGGAGATGGCTGCGGGCATGGACAACGTGAGAAACTCCAGCGTTGAGATAGCCGATCAGGTCGGAGGGGTCAACCGCTCGATGGAGGAGCAGACGAAGGCCACCGAGGCTATTGCGGCCTCGTCCGAGGAGCTGGTGAGCCTGGGAGAGTCGTTGCAGAGGGCTGTGTCGCGCTTCAGGGTCTCCTCTCACGGCACGGGCCTGGTGCCGAAGGTATAGCGCCGGGAGGTAAAGCCGCAAGTCCGCAAGAAGGACGCCTGAAAGGCGTCCTTCTTTGTGCGCGCTCTTTGAAAGCCGGGTATAATAAGAGTGTCGAACATATTCTTTACAAGGCAGTGATGACATGAAGGTCAGAGATTTTCTGCTCGAGAGGTTTTTTGCAAGGTATGAGTTTTCAACGCGCTATATGTTCAGCGCGTCGGACTGCGAGGCCGTCTCTTTAAAGGAACTGCTTGCGGGGGCGGACCTCGAGGTGCTTGATCTGTGGGACAACCTTCGACTATCGTACACCGAGTCGCGAGGACACCCCCTTCTTCTGAACGAGATAGCGAGGGAGACGTCTCTCTCTCCGGAGGATGTAATCGTGCTCAACCCGGAGGAGGGGATATTTCTGACGTTTAACGCCCTGCTAGATTCTTCGGACCACGTCATTGTACTGAGCCCCTGCTATCAGTCTCTGTATGAGATTCCGAAGTCGCTCGGCTGCGAGGTCACCCGATGGTATCTGAAGAAGGAGCAGGGCGAATGGAAGCTTGATATTGCGTCCCTTGAGGAGGCAATCCAAAAGAACACCAGGCTGCTGATCATCAACTTCCCGCATAATCCCACGGGATTTCTGCCGTCGAGTGAGCAGATGGAGGCCATAGTTAACCTATCCGCCAGAAACGGGTTGTTCGTCTTCTCCGACGAGATGTACAGGGGGATGGAAAAGACGACGTCGAGTCGGCTGCCCTCCGCGACATCGCTTTTCAGGAAGAGCGCGGCCTTGGGTGGGCTTTCAAAGGCGTACGGGCTTCCAGGACTCCGGGTTGGGTGGGTGACGTCAAAGGACGGTAAGCTGCTGGAAAGGATAGCCGCTCTGAAGGATTATACGTCCATCTGTGCATCCGCTCCTTCGGAGATTCTCGCGATAGCGGCGCTAAGGCGCGGCTCGGAGCTGACGGAGAGGTGCAGGGGGATTGTGCGGGATAATCTGAACCTGGCCCGTTCGTTCTTCAGGGAGAGAGTCGAAAGGTTTGAGTGGTTCGAGCCATCCGGCGGGTCTGTGGCTTTTCCTCGCCTGTTGGGGGACGAGCCGGTCAAGGCCTTCTGCGAGCGAGCCGTGTCGGAGCACGGACTGATGATCCTGCCGGACGGGGTGTTCGACGTCGATTGGAACCACTTCAGGGTCGGAATGGGAAGGCTATCCTTCCCGGAGGCGCTATCCGCGCTGCGCGAGATGATAGAATGACTTGTTTCTTTTCTCTTCTTCGACAATAGGATAAAATACCGTTGTAATATTGGCCTTGCCGGCCCCCTGTCGTTGGTTTTGCTGCGGAATGAGGTGATGCAGGCATGACTGGTAAAGACGGAACTTCATCAGCGGAGGGCTTTGCGCGGGAGTGGGAGAATATGTTCTTCTTCTGCGACGACCCTGCGCGCACCCGGCGCTATATTCAGATCATCAAAGCTGTCTTCGACAACACCGTCGAGGGCATCATGATTACTGATGCAAACAGCGTTATCCAGATGGTCAACGCCGCCTTCACAGCGATCACCGGCTATTCGTCCGCGGAGGTAGTAGGCAGCAGTCCGCGAATTCTCAAGTCCGACCGTCACTCTGCGGATTTCTACAAGGACTTCTGGATGAGGCTCGTGAACGAGGGGCATTGGGAGGGCGAGATCTGGAACCGAAGGAAGACGGGCGAGGTCTACCCCGAGTGGATGGTATGCACGGCGGTCTACGGCGAGGATGGCGCTCCCGAGCACTATATCTCTGTCTTCAACGACCTCTCGGAGGTCAGGTTCAAGGACGCGCAGCTCGAGCTTCGCTCCAACTTCGATTTCCTCACGGGCCTTCCGAACAAGGATGCGTTCCGGAGCCGTCTTCAGGGCGAAATAGCCAGCAAGTCCACGGAGAACAAGAGACTCGCCCTTCTCGTCTTCGATATCAACAGGTTCAAGAATATAAACGACTCGTTGGGGCACTACGTCGGAGACGTCCTTCTGAAACAGATGGGCGATTTCCTCACGGAGTGCGCAGGCTCAGCGGCTCTGGTCTCTCGCATCGGCGCGGACGACTTCTACATCATGCTGACGGATGTTGAGAGTCCGGAGGAGGTCGCCTCAAGGGTGAAGAAGATTATTGCCTGCCTGGCCGAACCCATGGAGATAGAGGGGTACAGGCTGTTCATCAGCGCGAGCATCGGCATAAGCGTTTTCCCGGACGACGGTGCCGATGCCGAAGAGCTTATCAAGCGGGCGGACATCGCCATGGGCAAGGCAAAGGAGAGCGGCATAAGCAGCTTCAGGTTTTTCACAGAGGAGCTGGGCGTCAGCGCCTCGCTGAAGCTGTCGCTCGAGAACGCACTGCGCGAGGGTATGGATAGGAACGAGTTCTTCATGACCTATCAACCCAAGTACTGCGTCAGGAGTAGCGATTTTTCCGGGGCGGAGGCGCTACTCCGGTGGGAGAGGCCTGACGGTGTGGTTTTGCCGTCGGATTTCATCCCTCTGGCCGAGGAGACCGGGCTGATACTTCCGCTTGGCGAGATGGTCTTTCGCAAGGTTATATGCCAGATCGCCAGGTGGAGGGAGAGCGGGATGTTTATGGGGGAGGTGGCGGTCAACCTCTCCACGCGTCAGTTTCATCAGAGCGCGCTCCTTCACAGGATAAAATCTCTGTTGGACGAGTACGGCGTGCCTCCGTCATCGCTCGGGATAGAGATAACCGAGTCGGGAATAATGGACAACCTGATGGATTCGATCAAGACGCTTTCCGGTCTGAAGGAGCTTGGGATGACCATCTACATCGACGACTTCGGGACGGGGTACTCATCGCTTAACTATCTGAAACGCCTTCCGATCGATGCGCTCAAGATTGACAAGAGTTTCATCGACAACGTGTTGGAGGACGTCAACGATTCGGCGATCGTCAAGGCGGTGATTGGAATAGCCCGGTCTCTGAGCCTTCGTGTGGTCGCGGAGGGAGTTGAGACCGTTGAGCAGCTTGAGTTTCTGAGACAGAACGGCTGCGACGAGATTCAGGGCTACCTTCTTAGCCGGCCGCTTCCATGCGAAGCCTTGCCGGAGTTTATAAAAACCAGGGGGCCGGACCCGTTTTTGAGGATTGTCGACCATGCGCATACTGCTGAGAGGCCGGATTCCTTGTGTTGCAATGATGGTAGAGGGAGGTTTCTCAGTTGAGGGTTCTTAAAAATGTGCCTGTGGAGGATCTGCGAATGTACCGCGGGGTGGTGGTGGAGGACGTTGTAGGTCCTACAGGCTCCCTTCTTCTTCCCAAGGGAGAGGACATCCAGGAACTTCTGCATTCTATTCCCGACGTGGATAAGAGCCTGATACAGTGGGGGATAGGCTCTGTTCTGCTCAGCGTGTCTTTTGATATCTCCGAGGATGATTTCAGAGTTATCCTCGACAATATCAAGCCGAAGATGCGGGTTCTTGAGGCCGAGGTGGCGCAGAAGACCGTGTCCCAGGTAGACGAGGTCTACAGGAGGATCTCAGAGAACGGGACTCTTGGGGAGGGGGCGTATCATCTGGCTCAGCAGGCCGCAATGCTGTCGGAAGAGGTGTCCCGCGCCCCGCAGATTCTTATGTGCCTTGGTAAAGTCAAAGATAACGACGAGTATACGTTTGTTCACTCTCTTAATGTGGCGCTTTTAAGCGGCTATCTTGCCAGACAGATGAAGCCTGGCGACAGGGAGCTCGCCGCAGCCGTCACCTTCGGAGGGATTCTTCACGACCTCGGAAAAGCCAGGGTCCCCCAGGATGTCCTGAACAAGCCCGGCAGGCTGACAGCGGACGAGTACGAGATCATGAAGCAGCACTCGGTATTCGGACATGAAGTGGCGAGGGACTCGGGGATTTCCGACTCAAGAGTGCTGTCGGTCATCAGGAATCATCACGAGCGTTGGAACGGAAGCGGGTACCCCGATGGGCTCAAGAGCAAGAACATCCCATTATTCGCGCGAATATCGGCCGTTGCGGATGTCTTCGACGCCCTGACGGCCAAAAGGGTGTACAAAGAACCCGCCACAAGCCGCGATGCCGTATCGATAATGCTTAAGTCGTCCGAGGGGGATTTTGACTGGAACATAGTCCGGCTGCTGCTGGTATCGGTGGGGCTCTTCCCGCCGGGGACCATGGTGGAGCTGTCCGACTCGAGCACTGGTGTCGTCGTCAGTTCGAAGAACACCGATCTCATGCGACCGGTGGTTCACGTGTATGTCGACGAGGAGGGCAGGCGGCTACCGCAGGGCAGGTTGGTGGACCTGTCGAAGCAGGCGAATCTGTACGTACATCGAGCCTATGACGACCTGGGAAAGGGCGCATCCTTCCTATAGGTGGATCGCCGGATAAGCCTATCGGAATGAGGTGCGTTCTATCTCTCCTATCCTCTCCTCGAAGCCGTAGATGGTGGGGTCTATCTCATTCACTGTTCCGTCGAGCTCCTTCATTGATCGGAAGGAGTACTGTTTCGGTAGCCTGTTAGCGAACCTCTTCACCTTCAGTAGCGCCTGGAGGTAGTTCCGCTCGAAGGGGAGTATCGACTGGGCGGCCATCAGCGCGCTGGGGATCTGCTCCGTGTGGAACAGGAGCGCCATCTCCAGGTTCTCCTCTATGTCCATCTCGTCGTACCAGAGAGATGCCAGTATCCTTCTGTACCGCTTCCTCTCCTGTCCTCGCACCATCTTCGACACCGCGCGGTCAATGCGTTTCATCCCCGATCGAATCGAACCGAGCACGAACGCCTCGTCCTTTTGCGGCAGCGAATACCGAGCAATGTACTCGGCCTCTATCTCGGGGAGGGATTCCTTTCTGAGAAGCTTGCCGAACGAGGGGCGAAGGGAGACGTCGGCCCTCTCCATAGGTGCAGCAAGCAACTTGCGGAATATTCCCTCTGTCGAGAAGCCCCGCCGCTCGAAAGGGGAGTCCGCAAGCCACGTAACGTAGCCCGGGTCGAAGAGGCCTTTTCTTCCCGCACGCCCCGCCATCTGTAGAAATTCGTTTTTCGATATGTGAGAGTCGGAGTGATACCTGACCAGCTGCGCAAAGACCGCGGTCTCCGCAGGAAGGTTTACGCCGAGGGCAAGGGCGTTCGTGCCGCAGACCACATCGAGTATCCTCTCCCTGAAGGCAGCCTCCACCAGTATCTTCTCCTTCGGAAGCATCCCACCGTGATAGATGCCGACCCCTTTGTTCAGGGGTTGCTGTATTCTTGGCACGCCCAGGATCATGGCAAGTTCAGACAGGCGCTTACTCTTGGCCTGGGAGATGCGGTCCCTTCGGTCCGAGATGAGAAAGGCCAGTTCGACCGCTCCCTTCTGGGAGAAGAGAAAGACCAGCGCGTCCCTGACGTTGTCGATACGGGCAGACCTCTCGGGGGTAAAGAGAAGCCTCGTCTCGCGCCTGCTGTTCTCGAACAGCAGGAAGTATCGCCCTGTGACCCTCCCGAGGTATTTGGCCACTGATTGCGCGCCCCCCAGGGTAGCGGACATGATCAGCACGGGTGTCGACTCGTCGGTGTTTCTGATGCCGTCTATGTAGGCGCGAGCGCGATCGGGGTCGTCGAAGATATAGTGAAACTCGTCCACTATCAGCATCTGCCCCGGAGCGCGGGCGTATTTAAGTGAGTAAATCTCCTGGGTGCAGCAGACGATGGGGGCTCCTTCGTTCTTTTTGAAGTCCCCCGTCTCAATTCCTACGTCCAGGCCAAGTTTTCTCAGGTCGAGGTAGCGTTCGTTGCTGAGGGCCTTTATCGGGGCGGTGAAGATGATGCGCCCTGCCCGAGGGTTGGCGGCCAAGCCCCCCTCGTTAAGAATACCCGCCCACAGGTACGCGACCATCGTCTTTCCGGAGCCTGTGGGCGCGGAAAGGACGGCGCTTCTGCCTGAAATTGCTCTGAAGGCCTCCTGCTGCCATGGGTAGAATGATATGTAGGACAGGGCTCGATCACCCCTTAAAAGATTGCTCGGTGTCAGAATTTGTTTTCATGATATCATAATCCGCGCTGAGCGAACCGTGACGGCACGCGTGAGCGACGAGATGAGGAAGGGAGGTTGATTCCGTGAGTTTTGAGAGCGCATTTCAACTGTTCGGTGGCCTGGGGCTTTTTTTATACGGAGTCAAACTGATGAGCGAGGCTCTGCAGAATATCGCCGGTGACAGGATGAGGCTGCTCATCGGGTCTCTGACTGGAAAACCGGTGCTTGGAGTGTTCGTCGGAGCTCTCGTGGCAATGCTGATTCAGAGCAGTAGCGGCGCAACTGTGATGACGGTCAGTTTCGTTCATGCGGGGCTTATGTCACTGAAACAGGCAGCCTCCGTCATTATGGGTGCGAATATTGGGACCACCGTGACGGCACAGATAGTTGCTTTCAAGGTCGAGGGCTTTTCCTTCCCCCTGCTGGGACTGGGAGTCATGCTGCTCTTCTTCGGGAGGACCAAGCGGTGGAAGTATATAGGCAACGGCCTTATCGGATTCGGCCTTCTCTTCATGGGTATGCAGACCATGCAGGCCTCGATGTCATTTCTCCAGGACCGGAAGGACCTGTTTGCCGCATTCGGCGCCTCCCCCTTTCTGGGCCTGCTCGCGGGAACCGCCGTTACTATGGTCGTACAGGCCAGCTCCGCCACCATAGGGCTGACGATGGCTATGGCTGCGCAGGGGTTGTTGACCCTTGAGGCCGCCCTCCCCATACTGTTGGGGGACAATATAGGCACCACAATCACCGCTGTGCTGGCCTCGATCGGGGCGAACCGTTCGGCTAAACAGGCGGCCGCGGCGCACGTTCTTTTCAATGTCGTTGGAGCGACGGTATTCCTGGTGTTTCTGCCGCTCTACGGTACGGCGGTAAAGGCTACATCCGGCGATATATCAAGGCAGATCGCAAACGCTCATACGATATTCAACGTGACGAACACGCTTCTTTTCCTGCCCTTCATTTCGCTCTTCGTCCGCTTGATACGGCGCATTGTGCCGGACAGAAAGGACACCATAATCACAGGGCCGATATATCTGGATAAAAAACTGCTCTCCGCCTCGCCCGCCGCTGCTGTCGGCGCGGTGAAAAAAGAGCTGCTGCACATGGGAGAGATAGCCCGATCCATGCTGGCAGACGTTCGCACGGCGTACACGGACGACTCACACAAGATGATTGACGATGTGGCGCTGAAGGAGAAGGCTCTGAACGAGATCAACAGAGCCGTATCAGCCTATGCGTACGAGATATGGCAGTATGAGGTCTCGGATGATCTGTCGACCGTATTGGGATCGTATGTAAATGGAACGGGCGATATCGAGAGAATAGGCGACCACGCGACCAATATGATAGAGCTGTACGAGTACAAGCGCGACAACGGATTGGAGTTTTCGGTGGTTGCACAGGAGGAGTTCTGCGGGATGTTCGACCTGGTTGAACAGGCCGTGAGACTGAGCCTTGAATCCCTGGAGGAGGAGGATGTCTCGAAGGCCGCCGAGGTGGACGTCATCGAGGAGGAGGTTGACCTGAGAGAGAAGACTCTCAGGAAGAACCACATCCTTCGCCTGAACAGGGGGGAGTGCGCCCCCGCGGGCGGCGTCATATTCATCGACATCCTGAGCAATCTGGAGAGGGTGTGCGATCACGCGCATAATATCTCCCTGATATCGCTCGACATCTCGAGGCTGCACTCCTGAAGGCTCATACGTGTGATGCCGACGCTTCATCGAGTACGACCCATAATATTGATTCTAATGAAATATGAGCGCACCCTTTTGATATAATGAAGCGCGGGTACTGTGTCGTTTGATGACTGGAGGGTGAAAGCTTTGAAGGTCAAATCGTCTCGCAACGACTCCTTCGCTCACTCGATTCGCTCGCGTTGCGTCCTTGTTCTTTTCTTTCTGGTCCCGTCTCTGGCCGTCGTCATGTTTCTGATGATGGGTTATTTTGACGCGCGTACGGTTCGCAAACAGAAGCAGAACCACACAGAGAGTCAGTTTTTGCAGGTAACCATGTCTCGTCTTGCCCTTGAGGATCGCCTTACGGCGGTCATGTCTCAGCAGAGGTTCCTGATGGATCACCTTCTGAGAGATGAGCAGATGTCGGTCGGCGAAATCCAGCTGCTGCTTCAGAGCGCCATATACAACACGACCGACGTCCTCGGATTCTCGTTTGTCCCTCAACCGGGGCACGCGACAGCACGCCCGTTCTCTGTGTTCAGATCGACCCAAGCAGGAAACGATGCCAGGGAGTTCGCGCGTTTTCTGGAGGAGGGGTTCGATTTTTCCGCCGCTGTCTCCAACGACCCTCAACTGCTCTCCGGGAGGGTGAATGTGACGCCGCATGCTCGGATGATCGCCCTGGTCGAGGACGCCGCCTCGAAAAAGGGCCTCAAATGGTACTCGATAGCTATTTTAAGCCTCTCTCCCTTCCTCACCCGTTATGTCCTTCCACTGGCGCAGGGGGTGAGAAGCGATTTCTTCGTGATCGACGCGGAGGGCACGGTGGTTGAACACAAGGATGGCTTCTTCATAGGAAAGAACGCCGGGTATCTAAGGGAGGAGGAGGGGCGTCCTCTCCGGACTGCCTGGGAAGTGGCAAGGGAGTCCTACTCCGGGATGGAAAACCTGGAATCTAGCACGCTTGACCTCGTAGAGCCGGTACGTTGGAGTCTAACATGGAACTCGGTCAGGGTAGGGACGAACAGGTTCTTCATCGGCTCCTACGTCCCGGAGGAGGAGATCAACCCCGTGCTGACGGAGCTGAGAACGCAGAGATATGTACTCGGCGGAGGGGTATTTCTGCTTCTGCTTCTGGGGTCGTTGGTGTACGTGAGAATAATGTCGTCATCCGCTGCGAGACGAGGCGAGCAAGCCCTTCAAACCATTTTCGGCGGAATAAAAACAGGGGTGGCGGTCCTTGACAGAGCAGGTGCCATCCTCTTCGGCAACGAAACACTCGAGAGAATGACGGGACGCACGCATGATCAGTTGAGGAGGCGCACAATCTTTGACCTGGCCTCTCCATCGACACAGGAGCAGAAAGAGGCGCTGCACGCCGCGATTGGAGAGGGTAGTGACTCACTCGATTTAGAGCTCCTTCTCTCCGTTAACGAGGCGGATTCTCCCACAAACGCGAGCTT
>Ga0265293_10014117_pt1 | contig 10208 bp, 9 predicted proteins | sample Munlanlewell138R_FD_192505 | JGI IMG/M metagenome (GOLD analysis project Ga0265293, IMG submission 192505) | Leachate microbial communities from a municipal landfill in Southern Ontario, Canada - Leachate well 138R | ecosystem: Engineered > Solid waste > Landfill > Unclassified | place: Canada...
AACAAGCTTGCTACAGAGATTCCAAGCCTTTTTCTTAGCTCAATTAGGTGTGGTTTTAAGTCTTCAAACATCGCCATTATCTTCTTTTTTTATTTTTTTCTCAAAAGTCACAGTTTCAGCTTTTGGTGGCTCTTTTGGCTCTGGTTTTTCTTTTGGCTTTTCATCACTTAGGATATCATCACTAAGACTTGAGAGAGTAGTGCCGATTTGAGTAACATCTGTGACTTTTTTTAGCTCATTACTGGCATTTAAAAGCTCTTTTTTGTAAGCAAGTGCTTCTTCTTTTATGTCTGCAACATTCATCTCTTCTTCTAGAGAGTCTTTAACTGTACCTATAGTCTTTTTGACACTTCTGAAAAACTTTGCAACCTCTACCATGGCACCAGGAAGTTTATCTGGACCTAGAAACAAGATAGCAATAATAGAAACAACGAGTATCTCTGTAAAACCCATACCAAACATATTAAACCTTCAAAATTATAATTAAGCCCATGAGTTTAACCAAAGAATGATTAAATTTACTTTCAAGAGTAGAGAAAAAGTACAATCTCATCCGCTAGAAGGAAGTCTAAGTTGTAAAGCCTATCATCTTTTAACTCAAGCTTTTCTTCATAAACCAATATATGAGCTCTTTGTGCCTGCTTAGTATTTAGTATATTTATATCTACTCCAAGAGATGAACGAAAGCCTAAAAACAACTCTTCTGTGACTTTGTCTTCTTGAGTGAGAGATTCGACTCTTATATTTAGAGGATTTAATATATAGCTCTCTATATCTGTTTGGGGGTAAAATCTTTCAAAGCCAAGCTTTCCAACTGCACCACTACCTAAACCAATATAATCTTTATAATCCCAATATCCAAGATTATGAGAGCTTTGATAGACTCCAAAGTTACTTATCTCATACTGTTTAAAACCAAAAGATGCTATCTCTTTAAAGAACCATTTTGTGAGTTTTAAAGACTCTTTTGACATTTGTGGTTTAGATGCGAATGGAGTGTTTTCTTCAATGATAAGAGCGTAGGCACTTAAGTGGTTGATGGGCAAGCTAAATGCAGTTTTTAAGTCTATCTCTAAAAGTTCTTTTGTGTCTCCTAGAGTTGCGTAAATCAAATCAAGTGAGATGTTTTTAAAGCCGACATCTTTAGCATCTATGATGGCCCTTTTTGCATCTTCTGGGCTATGTGCACGGTTTAGAAGTTTTAATTTGTCTTTGTTAAAGCTTTGCACTCCAAAGCTTATGCGGTTTACTCCAAGCTCAAACATTCCAAAAAGCCACTCCTTTGTTGCACTATTTGGGTTGGCTTCACTTGTTATTTCTATGTCTTTTTTGAGATATGGCTTTATGCATTTAAAGAGTTCCTTGTACAAAGAAGCGGATACTGTAGAAGGAGTTCCGCCGCCTATAAAAACAGACTCTATAGACTCTTTTTTTGTATCATATCTTTGAAGCTCAAACTCAAGCTGAACTTCAAGAGCTTTCATATAGCTTCTCTTTAGATGAAACTTATCTACATAAGAGTTAAAAGCACAGTATGAACATTTAGAGTCGCAAAATGGAATATGAATATAAAGTAGCATTAAAAAAGTCCTTATTTAGGGGAAGAAGTATAGCAAAATTTAACTCAAGAAAATAGTTGTAATTTTTGACACATTATTGATACTTCTTTAAGGCACAATATAAGATTATGTTAAGTTTAGTTTTAAAACGATAGAACTAATCAAGAGGGCAGTTAATGAAAAAACAAAATCTTACAAAAGATATAAAGCTTTTATATGTCGAAGATAATGATGAGTTAAGAGAAGAAACACTTGAAATTTTTAAGTATTATTTTCAAAATATTGTAGTTGCCAAAAATGGAGAAGAGGGTCTTGCATTATATAAAGAAGAATATGATTTTAAAAAAACATACTTTGATATAGTTGTTAGTGATGTTGAAATGCCAAAAATGGATGGCGTTTTAATGTGCAAAAAAATCAAAGAGATAAAACAAGATCAAATAGTCGTACTTCTTAGTGCTTATGATACGAAAGAGTATTTAAAAGAGGCGATAAATCTTGGAGTAGATAAGTTTATAGTTAAGCCCGTTATAGATGCTTACGAGTTTATATCTGCACTTGTAAGCCTATCGGAAAAAGCACTGCTAGAGTTAGAATATAAACAAAAAGATTATTTGCTAAAACAAAAAAGCAAAATCATAGATGAAAATGTTTTCATGACTATCAGTGATTTAGATGGGAAAATAGTTGACATATCTAAGGCCTACCTAGAATTTACAGGATTTACTAAAGAAATAATTATAGGAAAAAACCACTCTGTTTTTAGAAATGAAAGCGCTAATACAGAAGTGATAAAAAATCTCTGGGATACTATTTTAGAAGGCAACTCTTGGGTGGGTGAGCTTAAAAACAGAAAATTCACTAAAGAAGATTACTGGATAAAAACTACGATAAGTCCTTTATATGATGTAGATTCTAAGAAAATAGGATACACGTCAATAGTTCAAGATATAACAACCTCAAAAAGGCTAGAAGCTCTCTCCATTACTGATACATTAACTGATATACATAATAGAAAATACTTTGACTACTCCCTAAACAGAGAGTATAAAAGTGCTTTGTGGAAGAGAGGAAAATTTGCTCTTTTGACGTTAGACATTGATAACTTTAAAGAGTATAACGAACTTTATGGTAGCGTAAATGGGGATAAAGCTATTAGAGAAGTAGCACTGGAAATAAAAAAAAATATCAATAATTCTATGGAAAACATCTTTAGAATCAGTGGTCAAAAATTTGCCGTGATTGTTTTAAATAATTCTGATGAGAGTGTTGAGGATTTAGCATCAAAGTTAATTTCAAAAGTGGAAGGTTTAAGGATAAAGCATGAAAATAGCTCGGTATCTGACTTTTTAAGTGTGTCTGTAGGTGGTATAAATATAGATTGTTCCAAAGACACAATCTCAAATGATGATATATATAATTTAGCTGATAGCAACCTATATAAAGCTAAACAGAGCGGGAAAAACAAGCTTATTTTTAGTACAAATGATTCTTCAACTAAAACAGTACAAAACCTAGATATAGGCACAAAACTACCAAATCGAGAATCTCTTGTCAAAGACCTATCTCTTTTGCAAGAAGATGCAATGCTGATGTTGCTTCACATAAACCAAATAAACTCTATCAAAGATCTTTATGGAATACAATCAGCTTCAGAAATTGTCTCACAAAAAGCAAAACAGCTAAATCAGGTAGTTATTGATGATGGTGTGACTTTGTATTGTCTAAATATGCAAGAGTTTGCCATACTTGTTACCTCACCAGCCCTTTTTGAGAAGTACATGGAATTGCTAAAGTACTCTATCTTAACAAATAGTGATGAAGATAGCTCTTATTCAGATAATGAAAACTCACTTATATCGGAGTTTACAGCAGGTGTGTCTTATGGGATTTTAGGGGTTTTTAATCAAGCTGATATTGCGCTACAAGATGCCATTATGTCTAAAAAAAATCTGATTATTTATAACAACAATCAAAGTACCTTAGAACTCCAAAAAGCTACACTAAATAGGCTAAAAATATATAAAAAAGCTCTCAATGAAGGCAATGTAGTGCCTTACTTTCAACCCATCATAGATGTGAAAGATAATTCAGTGATGAAATATGAAGCATTAGCAAGACTTGTTATTGATAATGGTGAAGTAGTATCGCCTTGTCATTTTTTAGACTCAGCAAAACAAGATAACACATTTGAGTTTTTCTCAAGGCAGATGATACAAAAAGTTTTTAATATCTATGCTAATAAAAAAGCAGATATATCTATAAATATTGCATATGAAAATATCAACTCTAAAAGTATGAGAGAATATATAAAAAATAGACTAGACAAGTATGGGGGAGATGGGATAACTTTTGAAATTGTAGAGTCTGAAGATATAGAAGATTATGCGCTTATAGAAGAGTTTATTAAAATGGTAAAAAAGTATAATTGTAAGATCTCTATAGATGATTTTGGTTCAGGATATTCTAACTTTACAAACATCATAAAGTTAGATATTGACTACATAAAGCTTGATGGCTCTTTGATAGAGAAATTAAATACTGATAAAAATGTAGAACATATGGTAGTTGCACTTTTGGATTTTGTAAAAAATGCAAAAATTAAAACCATAGCTGAGTTTGTAAGCACAAAAGAGTTAGATGCTAAAGTTAGGGAGCTTGGTGTTGATTATATTCAAGGTTATCTCTATGGTGAACCAAATTCTGCTGAGAATTATGGACTTGTATAGAGTTTAGTTTTTATATATGAAATTATCTTAATTTAATAGCTTATTTTGTATAATCGCAATTATTAAAATTAGGTGTGTAGATGAATAAAAAAGATTTATATCGCCCTAATGTTGCAATGATTATAGTGTCAAATGATTATCCGCAAAAAAAAGAGATTTTTATAGCACAAAGAAATGATTTGAGTGATATTTGGCAGTTTCCACAAGGCGGAATTGATAAAGGTGAAGAAGTGCTAGAAGCGCTTTTTCGTGAATTAAAAGAAGAGATAGGTACAAAAAAGGTGAAAATTATAAGTGAGTATCCTGAGTGGATATCTTATGATTTTCCTCCAAAGATTGCTAGAAAGATGAGTCCTTATAAGGGGCAAAAACAAAAATATTTTCTAGTAAAACTAAAAAAAAGCGCAAAGATAAACATAAATACTAAGGACCCAGAGTTTAGTGATTATAAGTTTGTTGGAGTAGAAGAAGCACTAAATCTTAGTGCATCTTTTAAACAAGCAGTTTATGAGACGGTTATAAAGCACTTTAGAGATGAAGGTTACCTATAAGTTAAGGACTTAAATGTTAATAGTACAAAAATATGGCGGAACAAGTGTTGGCGATTTAGAGCGCATACAAAATGTAGCAAATCGTGTAAGCGAGACAAAAAAAGCTGGTAATGATGTAGTGGTAGTAGTCTCAGCTATGAGTGGAGAGACAAACAAGCTCGTAGCTTATGCTGAGCATTTCTCAAAAAGTCCATCAAGAGCAGAAATGGATATGTTACTTAGTTCAGGCGAGAGAGTTACGGCTTCGCTTTTAGCTATCGCACTAAATGAGCTGGGTCATGATGCTGTCTCTATGACAGGACGAAGAGCTGGGATAGTTACAGATACGCTCCACACAAAAGCACGCATAGAAGGTATTGATCCAACTACAATGAATAGGTCTTTAAAAGAGGGCAAAATCATAGTTGTAGCTGGTTTTCAAGGGATAACCCCTGATGGTAGGGTAACAACTCTGGGTCGTGGAGGAAGTGATCTCAGTGCTGTTGCAATAGCTGGTGCTTTAGGTGCAGATTTGTGTGAGATATATACAGATGTAGATGGCATCTACACAACAGATCCTCGCATTGAACCAAAAGCAAAAAAGCTTGATATGATCTCTTATGATGAGATGCTAGAACTCGCATCTCTAGGTGCAAAGGTTCTTCAAAACCGTTCAGTAGAGTTGGCAAAAAAATTAAATGTAAATCTAGTAACAAGAACAAGTTTCTCAAATGCAGAGGGAACACTAATAACAAAGGAAGAGAATATCATGGAAAAATTATTGGTAAGTGGAATAGCTTTGGATAAAAATCAAGCTCGCATCTCTTTGATGGGAGTAAAAGATAGACCTGGTATTGCAGCAGAGATATTTAACGCACTCGCAGCTGATGATGTAAATATAGATATGATAATCCAAAATAAAGCGCATGATGGAAATACAAACATAGACTTTACAGTAGCAAGAGGTGACCTTCAAGATGCAAAAAAAGTAGTCTCAAAGTTTATCCAAAAGGGCGATATCAGAGCTGATTCTTACAATGAAGAGATGTGTAAAGTCTCTATAGTTGGTGTTGGAATGAAGTCTCATACGGGAGTAGCTGCAAAAGCTTTTACTACAATGGCACAAAATAACATCAACATAAATATGATATCAACTTCAGAGATAAAAGTTTCTATGGTTATAGATGAGAAGTATGCTGAACTTGCAGTTAGAGGACTTCACGAAGCATACGAGTTAGATAAGTAATGAAAAAAAATATTCTCGCCAATGCTTTAGTGATTGAACTATATTTCAGCTTTGCTGAAATGGAGTGAGAAAGGTGTTAGATTTTGCACAATGGAGTCTTGATGCTATACGAGAAGATGGAGCATTTCTTAGCTGGCTTGAAGAGCAGAGATTTGACTGGACAAATCCTCTCTCTTTAGCACTAGAGCAGATTTTAGAGGGTAAAACCATCATCCTAATCACAGATGAGAAGCGAAAATGGTTTGAAAAATACATCCTTAGCTCCATCAATGCTATGAATCTTGATAGACCACTTCTCCCAATAGTTAGCATGGACAGTTTGTATGAACACTATCGCCATGTAAGTGGTGGAGAGATGATAGATGTAGTTGAAGATATGATATCTCTCTCATATAAGGATGATTACTTTTTTTGGTATATAGGTAAGGGAGATGATAGACGCTCAGATATTGCAAAAAGAAGAGACAATAGCTACTTCTGGATATTTGATGAAGAGTATCATAATGGTTTTACTCTAAAATCTTATGACCCTATGATAGATATAAAACTTATACAACTCTACAAACTCTTTGATGCTTCACTAAATGCTACGATATTTGGAGAGGTAGATGTTAGCTCATAACATCACAAAGAGCCATATCTTAATCTCTAGCAACATTGAAGCAGAGATAACTAAACTCGAAGCCTCTCTTGCACCAAACAGAGTAGTGGTTTTTCATGAAGAGAAATTTTTACTAGAACATGCAAAAGCCGTTGTAGCTGAATCTTACATAAGTGAGTCTGCAACGAAGTACATTATTTTAGCTGCATCTGAGTTTCACACAGTCTCTCAAAACTCTTTGCTAAAGGTCCTAGAAGATCCTCCTAGAAACATTGAGTATATAATCATTTCACCTACAAAATCAAACCTTCTTGCAACAATTCGCTCAAGACTTCCAATAAAAAAAGGCGAAAAAGCTCAACTTGTCCATGGGTGTGAGCTAAATATTGCTAGGCTTGATTATGCTGCAATTTTTGCATTTTTAAAAGCGAATGCTAGAATATCAAGAGTAGATGCTAAGCTTATGGTAGAAGCACTCTACTATAGAGCTACAGTGGTTGATATGCTTATACTCTCAAGAGCGCAGCTAGATAACTTCGACAAAGCCTACAGGCTCTTAGAGTTAAACTCAAGACCACAAAGTGTTTTAGCTCTTATTTTAATGGGGTTTATAGATGCAAGTTGAAAAATTATCAAATAGTATAGATGCGAAGAAGTATTTAGAGAGGCTTGGGGTTGATGCAGGTGGATGTAGTGTTCTCTCATCTAAGATGCAGACACATCTTATCTATATAAGAGACTTACATGTGGGTGCTGCAAATATTTTAAAGCAAGATGCACTATCTATAGGAGCTGATTTAGCAGTTCCAAAAGGCACAGTAGTTGCAAAGACTCCAAGGGTGGACTGTATCCTTATAGCCACTACAAAACACTTAAAAATACTGAGTAAAAAAGAGTTAGCTCAGCCTCTTGGGCTTAAAATCTTAGCAAGGCATCTACAAGAAATCTTAAAAGCAAAAAAACCTAAAAGCGTTGATATTATGGGTATTATAAATGCCAATGATGATAGTTTTTTTTCTCACAGTAGATTTGTAGATAGTGATGCTATAAAAAAGATAGAGCAGATGATAGAAGATGGTGCTAACATCATTGATATCGGTGGAGTCTCTTCTGCGCCAAAGACAAGAGCTGTAGATGCAAACGAGGAACTTCAAAGGGTTGAACCTATTTTAAGGGCTATAAAAGAGCAAAAACTCTATGAGAAAGTAAGTTTTAGCATCGATAGCTATGAGCCGTTAGTGATACAAAAAGCACTTGAGAGTGGATTTAAAATTGTAAACGACATTACAGGTTTAGCAAATGATGAGGTCTGCCGCCTTGTGGCGAGTTATAAAGCACAAGCCATCATTATGCATATGCAGGGAACTCCAGAAATTATGCAAGAAAATCCAAGATATGAAAATATACTAAGTGAAATAAGTGATTTTTTTATAACTAGGATAGAGAAGGCCCAGAGCTTTGGAGTGCAAGATATAGTCTTAGATATTGGTATAGGCTTTGGCAAAACAGTAGAGCATAACTTAGAGTTAATTAAGCACCTTGAGCATTTTTTAACCTTGCAAAAACCTCTATTAGTTGGGGCTTCTAGAAAATCTATGATAGATAAAAACTCAAGCCCACAAGAGAGACTAGGCGGAACTCTAGCCCTGCATCTTGAAGCTATCAAAAATGGTGCAAGTATGATTAGAGTTCATGATGTTAGTGAACATGTCCAAGCTATAAAAATTCAAAAAGCGCTAGATGCTATATAAAAAAAGGAGGACAATATGAAGTTTCCAGATATTGGTGATATTGCAACTTGTGAAGTTATAACTGTAGATATAAATAGTACCTTTGAAGAAGCTATTACAAAGATGTTAAATAGTGAGCATCGCAACATTATAGTAGTTGATGGAGATAAATATTTTGTAGTAGGTGTAATCGACATATTGAATCTTAAAACGAGCAAGATTGATATATCAACATCACTTAAAGATATACAACTTACAAAAGTACCAACTATAAAAAAGAGCCAAAATATCTTAGAAGCAATAGAGTATTTAAATGATTCCATAGAGTATATATGTGTTGTAAATGAAGATTCAACTCTCTATGGGCTTATAACTCATACCGATATCACAGAAAATATTGACCCTGATACGCTGATGGATAACTATCGCCTTGAAGACTTTTTAAAGCTCGGCAGAAGAATGAAGTGGGTTAAAAAAGATGCTAAAATCTTCTCCTTACTCGAGGATATGGTTAGCAATCTGTATGACAATGTAGTAGTTGTAGAGGATTTAAAACCTATTGGCATCTTTACAACTAAAGATATTATGAGCCTTATTAAAAATAATATTGATTTAAATGTTGAGATAGAAAAACATATGTCCTCGCCAGTTCAATCCATCAACAAAAATTTCTCAATCAGAGAAGCACTTTCTTTTCTAAAAGAGAAACATTTCAAGAGAGTTATAGTGGTAGATGATGATGGACTGCTATCTGGAATAATTTCACAAAAAGAGCTTATAGCACTTACATACTCAAAGTGGAGCTCACTTATGAAAGAGTATCAAAAAGAGTTAAGAGATATAAATACAAAATTGCAAAGTAAAAATATAGAGTATGAAAATTTAGCATCTACAGACGCCCTTACAGGTCTATATAACAGACATAAATTTACCCAACTCTACCTATCTTCATATGAATCTATGGTTCAAAGACATAACAAAATGTCTGTCATACTACTAGATATAGATCACTTTAAAAAAGTGAATGATATATTTGGACATAACATTGGAGATATAACTCTTGTCGAGGTTTCTAAAATTCTTCTTGCAGCACTAAGAGGTGTGGATATTGTTTGTAGATGGGGAGGAGAGGAGTTTATTATTCTTCTTCCAACAGCAGATTTAAATGGTGCAATCTTAATTGCACAAAAACTTCATAAGTCAGTAAAAGAAGTAAAAGTTGATAAAGTAGGAGCAATAACAGCTAGCTTTGGAGTCTCAGAAGTCAGAGAAGGTGAAGAGATGCAAGATGCTATAAACAGAGCTGATAAGGCTCTATATCTTGCAAAGAAAAGTGGAAGAGATTGTGTTAGAAGTGAGATTGATATCTAACACTCTCTTTTTTTATATATGAGATAGAGTTTTACTCTATCTCAGCATCGATTACATCTTCATCGTCTTTTTTCTTTTTCTTTTGAGCTTCAGCATCACCAGCTTGTTCGCCGCCTTGCTCTTTTTTGTACATCTGCTCAGCCATTTTATGACTTGCTTCTGTAAGAGTTTTTACTTTCTCTTCTATTTGAGCTTTAGTAGCAGAGTCATCTTTTAGTACATCTTTAAGGTCAGTTATTGCAGCTTCAATTTTTACTTTTTCATCAGCTTCAATCTTCTCACCCATCTCAGTCATAGACTTCTCAGTTTGAGCAATAAGTGCATCTGCTTGGTTTCTTAAATCAACCATAGCTTTTCTCTCACCATCAGCTGCTTTGTTCTCTTCTGCATCTTGAACCATTTTGTTAATCTCTTCTTCACTTAGTCCTGAACTTCCAGAGAT
>Ga0265293_10014118_pt1 | contig 10208 bp, 10 predicted proteins | sample Munlanlewell138R_FD_192505 | JGI IMG/M metagenome (GOLD analysis project Ga0265293, IMG submission 192505) | Leachate microbial communities from a municipal landfill in Southern Ontario, Canada - Leachate well 138R | ecosystem: Engineered > Solid waste > Landfill > Unclassified | place: Canada...
CATTTAAGGAATATTTCTTCTAATCCACCTTCGCTGTCATTTATTGCTTTAATAATATTTTTCCATTCATCTGAAGAAATACCGAATTCTGCGATATGTTTTCTGTATTCTTCCATATTATCATCATTAAACACTCTGAAATCAATTGCAGATTTTCTCTCTTTTTCTTCAAGTGTTTTAAGTATTTCTCTGAAATTTGGTATGTTTAAAATTTTACCCTGTTTTTCAATCAATTTTAAATTCTGAATATCCCATGAATTAGACTGATTATATTTTGATGTGAATGTTAAAAATCTCAGTCTCTGATTTTTTTCACCATCAAGCTGATTTGTTTCAAAATTTTGACAGATAAATCCAGTCAGCAGGTAATCTTCTGAGTAATCAAGCTTCCATTCTGTTAAAATAAATGTTGGTTGTTTTTTATTTTTAAAAAAGTCAGAAAAATTTCTACCCTGGATTTTTGATTTTGGTGCTACTGGTTGAAGCATAAGTTGAACTAATACGCTTTTTCCACCACCATTTGCAAGATTTAACAGTGCATTTTCACCCTCAAAAAAATTGAATGTTTCATCAATAATCTGACGGTTATCATTATTATATGAAAAATTCACAATTCTAATTCGATTGATTTTTGGCATTAAATAAATAAACTCCTACAAATCGGTATTAATGGGATTATTACAAATTATCAAAATTAATAATTTTATATGGAAGAATCTTTTTTTGTTTTATTTTAAATAATGAATCAAACATTTTGTTTATAGAATCATTTACATTTATATATTCTACTTGTATATTATTTGAAACGATTTTTTTCTCCATTTTTTTTATTTGGTCAGCTACTGCACGATTAATTGAATCTATTTTATCGAAATTAAAAACTAATTTTTCAACATTTTCCTGTGAGATTTTTGCAATATCAATTTGTTCTTCAATAATTTCTATTTTTTTACGGAAAAAAATATTTGTGGATTTAATATAATTTTTAAAAAATATTTCTTTTTTTTTCATTTTTCCTCCAGAGTTCTAAAGACTTTATTCTAAATATTTGTACATATCAAAAGGTTCGACTTCTTTTTTTAATTTCATCGAAAACATGAATCCATTAAAATCAAAAGGGACATTAAAAATCAAATCGTTATATAACATTGCATCACCAGAAAAAATAACTACTTCACCATTAAAAGGTTGTATTGATAGTTTTTTTGTAGAAAAAATCCCATATCCTCTTTCATTCCCAGTTGGGTCTTTTGAAGAAAGTGATTGTTGAATTAAATCTAAAGCTTCCAGATGTGTTTTTATATCAAAACACGATTGATAACTCCCTAAAGCGCCTTTTCCATTGTCAATTATTGTTATTTCCATATCTTTTGACCATGATTGTGCCAAAATATACACTTCATCAGCTGAAGAATGTTCATTTATATTGGTGATTATTTCCCCTAACATATATTTTACTGAATTAATTTCATATTGTTTACTATCCTTCAAAATGGTTCTTTTTAAAATATTAATGTATTTTTCTATAATTTGTTCTAATGTTTCAAAATTATCATTTTGATTGAATTTAATTTTTAAAATTGGCAAATAATTTTTAAAATCATACTCATTAAAATTTTCTATAATTTCATCTCTACCTTCTGGAAATCCAATAGTTTTCAGATAACTTGCAACATTATTATTTGGTAGTTTTTCAATAATTTTGCTATTTTTATTTATATAATAGGCTATTGGTAAAATTGATAAAGGTGTTACCCAGTTTATATTAGATAAATCCGAAGTATTTTTTTCATTGAGATAAATTAAATTTCTGACCAATTCTTTAATTCGTTCTTTAGTATCAAATGTATTTGAAATTTTAAATTCCATATTTATTAAAATGATAATTCAAAAGACATTTTATGTCAATTTGTTTTAGAGTGTTTTCTATTGACTTATTCCTTCACTTATCAAAAAGTTTATTTCTTCAATTCTTTCTTCATTTAAATAATAATTAATCATCAAATCATCAAGCTTTCGAGTGGGGCGGATTTCTTTATCATCATCAATCAAATTAATTAAATTTTCTCTTTGAAGTAATCTGCATAAACTAAGTATTGTTCCAGTTTTTGTTTTTAATTTATTTTCTTCATACTCCAGTTTGCTATCCCATAGTTCAGCAACTTTTATAAAATTTATACTGTATTTTTCTTCAATTTCTTGAGTTTGCTGCTGATTTTTTAAAACAAGTCCAAATTTTTCATCAATTTTTTTTATTAAATCAATAATTTTCAAAAAATCCCGCTGTTTCGGGTCGCGATTTTTACCACCATAAAACATGGAAAAAATTATCATTGCAATATATGACTGTAAAAAAACATCTGAAAGTCTTGCCGAGCTTGAAATCCATTCTCTGAAATCTTTATTTGTAAATCCAAATACATCATTTGTTGATAAAGGTACAAGATAAACAGTTTCGCCGGCTTCAACAAGTTTTATTTCAAGTTCTTCTTCAAAAGAATATAATATTTCTCTAATTTCATTATTCTTAAACTCAATAAATAAATCAATATCCTGATTTTTATCAATCTGTCCTTTATCCAGCAATTTTTTTAAAATTTTTAAAGCAGTTTTTAATTCATTCATAATATTTTTAATTACTCAATTTTATCAATTTATTTATCCAGCTATCAAAATGACTACATTCAGTCATTAACATTTCAATTCCAATTCTCTCAGCAATTAAGGGTCCGATATTTGCTTTATCATATTCTGGTATTAAATTTATTAACCGTTTAGAAGGAGCCGTATTTATACTATTATTTATTAATTCAGGGTTGTTATTGAATTTATTTTTAATTTTGATTAACTGTTGAATTTGCTTTTCATATTCAAAATACTCTTCTATAATTTTTTGAGGATTTGAAAATAACAATGCTTCAAATTCATGAAGTTGAATATATGGAATAAATCTTGTAAATTCTATATGGTCTTGAATATCATTTTGAAACTCATTTTCGATAAAATGAATTTTTTGATAAATATCATTAAATTTTGAGGATTGTTTAATACCTGGAAAAGATGAAGGTAATCCATAATAATCAAACATTGTTGTAAAATACACATCGGGTTTATTATCCTGTTTAATCCAGGTAATTATATCATTTTTGGCTTTATCGTAAGAAACCAAACCACCTTTGTAATCTTTATGTCTCTTATTGTCACGACTTGTTAATACAACCTTAACATTGGCATGTACTTTATATTTTGCAAGATAATTTTTCAGTACTTTATTAATAAAATTCAGCTCTGTTGAGCCTTCAGCAATTATATTTAATCTAATAGCACTCAAGGCTGCCCTCCAAAAACATTTTTCTCCCATAATTCAGACAAGCTGTATTGATTAAGCCAACTCTCAAGTTCTTCAGCGTTTAATTTTTTAAAAACACTTTTATTTTCAATTTCGTCTCTTTCAACAACAATAATTTGTTCAGGAGAAAATTCATCAATTAGTCGGGAAGATTGAGTAGCTAATATTATTTGAGAAGTTTTTGAAGCAGTTTTTATCATTTCGGCTAATACGCCAATAGCCGAAGGATGTAAGCCTAATTCAGGTTCATCAATTATAATAATTTTTGGAATTGTTTGAGGTGGCTGTAGCAACAAAGTTGCAAGAGCAATAAATCTCATGGAACCGTCTGATAATTGATGTGGACCAAACAAATATTCCTGCTCAAATTTTTCTCGCCAGTTTAATACTATATATTCAGGATTAAGGATTTCTGGTTCTAAAACAAAATCACCAAATTGTGGTATGATCAATTTTATTCTGGCAACTATTCTGTCGTAGTATTTTTTAAAAATATCTGAATTTTTTAATGTATATAAAAAAGCAGCAACATTACCACCATCGCTGAATAAAAATCTATTATTACCTATATAAACCTTGTTTCTCATTTTGGCAGTTAAAGATGTATCATGAAATTGAAACGCCTGACAATCCCTTAAAATTTCATAGATAATTTTTGCAGTTCTACTTTCTTTTTTCCTACTTTCTTCTTGAAGTTTGCTTTCAGAATGACCTGCACCAAGAGTAAGCTTCTGAGGTCTGTTATAATCAATATGATGCCATGTTAAATATTCATCAGTAAAAATAAGTTTATCGCCACTTGCATGAGAAAGAGTGAAACCATAGGTGTCTTTATCTACTTCACTTTCAAAAGTCAGCTCAGCTTTAATTCTTGCTGTTTTTTTAGAACCATAATACAACAATGAATCAGCAAAACCATTTTTTCCAATAAATTCCTGTATTGCCTGAGTATTCATTCTATTAAGCATATTAAAAAAGGACACTAAATTACTTTTTCCGGAAGCATTTGCACCAATTATTAGAGTAATATTATCAAAAAGGATTTGTTGAGGCTCATTTTGTGAAGCTATTGACTTAAACCCGCTTAAAACAATTTTAGATAAATTAAATCTTTTTTTAGGCATTTATTTGTCCTTATAATATTGTATTGATTTCAAGTTAATATTATCATAATATAATTAAAAAGTGAATTATCAGCTTATAACCTCAGCAATTCTCAATTTAACTGAAAATCCTTTAGGGGTCTGGCCTTCCAACTTTATTAAACCGTAAAGTTTGACGGCACAAACCCCGTCCAGAACAGGATTTTCTTTAAATTTCATTGAGAATTGCTGTTATAACCTCTATCAAATAATCATTAACTGTGACTGTTTTATTCACTTTTATCTCTTGTTCAATCATTTCATATTTATATTCTATAAGTTTGTCATCAGTTTTTTCAATTATTATTTTTTCAATGTTAAATAAATCTTTTTTTTCTTCTTCAACCATAAACAGACAATATGAAATATCAAATTCGCCAGAAATATTATGTATAATATTTTCTTTTTCTGACTGCCATAATTTAATGTTAACTTCACCAATTTCATATAATTTCAGCATTGTTTTAAAAATTCTGTGCTCTTTTAAAAATAAATTAAAATCATCTACATTTTTTTGCAGATATTCTAAAAAATCCCCAAATCTGAATTTTTGATTAATAATTCCAAAATTTAATAATTCTTTGACAATTTCTTTATAAATCAAATTTCTTTCTTTAATAATAATTTTCTCATAATCAGTATCAAATTCATCATGAATAAGCAGACTGTAATCTTTTTCTTCTCTTTCCTGCTGGAGTTTACCCTGTTTTTCATATAATTTTAATATATTCAAATATTTTTTTACATCAGGTTTGAATAAAGGATTAAAAAGCTTCCACAGCTCACTTATTCTGGATTCAGGCATTTTTTCGAGAACACTTAAAATACTGGTTTCAATATCAAACCTTTTCTGCAAAGTATGTTCAAATGAATCCCCAATTGTTTCAATGTAAATTTTAGATAAATTATGCCTGTTAATAATCAATGACTGCTGCTCATTAATTGTGGTTTCAATATTTCTTTTAATTTGAAAAATTTCACTTTTTGCTTTTTTAATATTTTCATCTTCTGAAAGATTCTCAATTTCAGTATCAAGTTTATTCTGAGCTTTATCAATCATAATTTTAATTTCATTCATCACTTCATATTCCTGTTGAAGTAATTCATAAGTGCTTTTAATAATTTTCTCATAATCAGCGACATTTACAGAATAAATATTTTCTTTGATTTTTTGAATAAAAGTCAATACATCATTTTTCTTCTGTCTGACCATCTGAATGAGATTTTTGCTCTGCTCAAGAGCTTTTTTATAATTTTTCCTTTTGATTAATTCTCTTAACTTGAACTCTTCAACTGAAAAAGATATTTCATCATCGACTTCTTTTGTTCTGAATAAAAAATCATATCCAGCATCTGTCAGATAGTATTTTATTTTGTAACCCTGTTCTGTTTCATATATTTTATCTGATATAAGTCTTACAGGAAATTCAATCATGGATTTTGAATAATTCATAATATGAAATGTCCGTTTTTCTCCATTATTCTGTAAAATATCTTTTATAATATAATTAGCAAGCTCAAAACTATCCAACCCTGATTTCTTGTAATATTTCAGAATATGACTTAAAAACGAAGATATGTTATTAATCGTGCAATCTTCATCTTCAGATAATGTTTTATCCATTATATAAACTAAAACAGAAAAAATAATATTTTCAATTTCACCAGTTTCAAATTTATCTTCAATTGCCTTGGTTTTATTTTTTCGATTGATTATCGAATCAACAGCAGCAACAAGCTGCATTCTTTTTTCAAATCCTTCAAGAAAATCAAAATTTTTCATTCAGATAATCCTTTGGAAATAACCTGATAATTCAGAATTTCCTGTGGAATATATCTGTTATTGGTTAAAATATTTATTATCCTGCTTCTGATATTTTCAGAAAACTGACCATAAAATTTATCATCTTCTGATAAAAGTTTTCTTTGATTTTTAGCCTGAGGCAAGTCAATATATTCAGATAATTCAAGCATTTTTTCATAAAGTTCAGTAAACAAGCAAAAATTTATATTTTGATTATAATTTGCTATTCTTAAATAAATCCCAATACCCTCATAATCTAAATCACCAAAATAAAGATAATTAACATTTTCTATAAGATTATTTTCTTTTAATGACATAAAATGTTCATCAAGAGCATTCTTTTTTGTAATTTTATTACCTTCACCGTAGATTAATACATTTATTTTAACCCCGAAAAGAACATTTTTCTGACATTCAATAAAAAGTTTTTTAAGTGTAAACCATGTATCTTTATTCTCAACTATCAAAACATTATTGTTTTTTTCAATCTCGGTTATATACTCAAAAAAAGGCTCGTAAGTTTTGTAATAATTGAAAAATTCAGCTGAGAAATTGTTAAAATTTAAAATTTCATTAATCAACCCCTTATTTTTATCAAAAAACTTTTCATCATTCCATATTGAAAAAGCCCGTTCATTTTTTGACATTTTGTTTTTCAACAAATCACTTTTCTGCCAAAGATAACTGCTTACCCCATTTATAATTTTTTTATGTTTGATATATTTTTCAGGTTTTTCTAAATATCCATCAATATTAAGACCAGGATTAAGAGATTTTATTTCAGATAATATTTTATCTGTAACATTTTTCGGATAAATTATTTTATATTTATTAAAAAGTGGTTTTGCAATATTTCCATTTAACCCTGACTTTTTAACAGATTGTAAAACATTCTCAATTTCAAGCTGTTTTATAGTGTCAAATAGTTTTTCATAATCAGAAATTTTAATTAAATCAATAAATTCACTGAGCTTAATTGACTTTTTATTATAACTGAATAATTTGTTTATAATATTTTTCATAAATTTTTAAAATTATATCATTTATAACATATAATCTCAATCAAGATTTAAATGAGTTAAATGAGTTACTTGGGTTACTTGTGTTACTTGAGTTATTTGAGTTGCTTGGGTTACTTGAGTTATTCAACTCTCAACTAATTTAACCCTTTCTTAATAACAATAACTAAATTAAAATCATAAAGTAGAATACGCTGGATTAGTTTCTGTGCCATTCTCTCAAAATTACTCATTTAATAAATTGTTAATAACATAACTTATCCACTGACCAGGTTTTGATGGAATATCAAAATCCACCCAGGATGTTTTCATATAAGCTGTATCAGCCTGCCAAAATCCATCATCTCTTATTTTTTTCCTTAGAATATCTATAGCATCATTACATCTATCATCACGAAGTAAGTCGTTTGCTTTAAGTAAAGATAAAATTTCTATAATATTTGATTTATAAGTATATGGATAAAAATTCAATATAATTGAGTCCTCAATGGGTTCTCCTGTAGAAAGCTTTTTATACACTTTATGGTCAAGAATGTATTCCAAACCTTGATTTAATTTATTTTGTATTTCTTCAGAAGTTTTGAATCTTTTTTTATATTCAGTAAGTGTTATCATGGATTTTACTACACCATAAAAACAAGGTGTTTTTTTCATGCAACCACCATATTTTGTAAATAAGTTCTTCCCCTTCCATTCACATTCTTCACCTCTATTAACACTTTGATATTTTAATATCCAGTTTATTCCAACCTCTATCAATTCCCTGTTATCATAATTCATCTTCATAAGTATTGTAGTAATCATAGAGTTATGACAGGAAAGCACCCCATCTTTATCACCAGTTAGAGAGAAACCTTCTTTTATATAAGATTTTTCTATAAGCATTTTAAGCCATTTTTTCACTTTATCCAATGTATATGTATAGGGGATTTCAGAAAGCTCTAATAAACGCCATTCGTATGTTCTAAGACCAACAAAATTATCAGATTTTTGTTTTGGATCAGTCAAAAGTCTATTTATTAATTCAGATTCAGTAAAAATCTTTTTAACTTTTTGTATGCTTATGTCTGTTCCCTGATCAAACTCTTTCTTTAATGTTAATGCTGGATCTGTCATTATTAAGTTTTTCCTCGCATTTAATATTTTTTCAATCATAAGGAAGCAAATCAGAAACTATTTTTAAAATCCTTACAGAAACACATCGCGCAGGCTTTTTTGAATAAAAAATCAAAATCCATATTAACTCCTTTAAATTATCAAATATAATTATAATACAAAAACGAATTTTTTTCTTTAAATGTTAAAAAAAATAAAAAATTATTTTGGAGAAAAAAAACTTTATAATTACAAACAATTTATTTTCTCAAATTTACTTCCCATGATTTTCTAAATATTTACCTAAATTAATATTTTAAATAATTTTTGCAAAGACACGTTAAGATTTCTCATTGAGAATTGCTGGTGAAAAGATAAAAATAGAATTAACACCTTGAGATTGATTTAATAAAAATTGATTAAATATATTTTTTATGATGAAATTTATAAAAATTTTGGAGGGGATTATGAATAAAAGTATTTTATTACTCGTAATTGTTTTTCTTTTTGTACATACTGTTTTCTCAGCTGAGAGTGAAAAAGATGGTTTTTCAGTAAAACTTGGAGAGAAGAACTTCGAGGATATTATCAATATTACTGACAAAACAGTTGACACTTCCAACAGAGATGTGAAAACCGAAGACTCAAAAAGTGCAAGAGTGTCAGTAATATATAATGATATAAGAGCAAAATCCGAGATGTCATTAAATTATAACACCATACTTGTTCTTTTTCCTTTAAAAGTTATAATTCCTGTAAATTCATTTGGCAATGTGGATGACGATGTCAAACTGGATTTCAACTTTCCTATCCCTTTCGGAAATATAGGATATCTTCTGGATACCAATTCAGATAATTATGATACCTTCTATGTTGATTTTCTTTTTTTAAAGTATGGAAGGAATACTGGCGGAAAATTCGGTGGCACTTCATATTATGGTAAATGGGACGCTGGAAAGGCTAAGCCTGAAAAAGACTTTTTCGAATTTTCGGGAGATTTCAGCTTCTCTTCAGATAAGATGCCTGTAGAGTTAATATATGCATACAGAAATGGATCTAATGTTATAGGTCTTAAATATAAAAATGACAAAGATATTGAATTCAGTCTTGATTATATAGGAAAGAGTCGATACAGAGATCTTATTGAAACTATTGAAAATGACGATTTCAAATATTCTTTCGGAGTTTCATATAAATATTGATCGGTATTTATATTTATTTCAACAGGCTCTCGAGACTTGACCCCAATGTTTTTATCTCTATTCTCCTATTTATAAACTTGCCCGCGTGGGAGAATCGTTATTATAATGATCAAAACTCCATTTATATTTTTAAAAACAACTCTAAAATCTCCAACTCTAAGTCGATAATACTCTTTTAAATCCCCAGTCAATCGTCTAACATTCGAAATTTCATGAAAATTATCTGATTTTGATAAAATTTCAATTTTATTTAAAATTTTTCTTTGAATATTAACCGGAAATTTTTTTAACTGCTTGATACTTTCTTTTGTAAATTCAATTTTATACATTCAAAAGCCTTTTAACTTTATCTAAAGAAACTGTATCATTCTCTTCTGCTTCTTTGATTCCCTGGCAAAGCGAAGCATAATAATCCTTATTGGTAATAATTTCAATAGTTTCTTTATGAGCCATAATATATTCATCAACTAATTTTTCTATTATTTTACTCATGGGAATATTTTCATATCCAGAAATAGCTCTTAAAATCTTTAATTTTTCCTCAGGTAATCTTAAAGTAGTATTAGCCATAAAATCCTCCACTTCATATAAAATATG
>Ga0265293_10014119_pt1 | contig 10208 bp, 6 predicted proteins | sample Munlanlewell138R_FD_192505 | JGI IMG/M metagenome (GOLD analysis project Ga0265293, IMG submission 192505) | Leachate microbial communities from a municipal landfill in Southern Ontario, Canada - Leachate well 138R | ecosystem: Engineered > Solid waste > Landfill > Unclassified | place: Canada...
TACCCGTTACAGCAGCGCCCGACGGATATCACCGAGCAGTTCCGCGAGCGTCGCGGTAAAGCGAGCGGCTGCGGCGCCGTCGATGATGCGGTGGTCGTAGGACAGCGATAATGGCAGCATCAGGCGCGGCTGGAACGCCTGGCCATCCCAGATCGGTTGCATCGAGGACTGCGATACGCCGAGGATCGCGGCTTCCGGCGCGTTGATGATCGGCGTGAACACGGTGCCGCCAAGGGAACTGATCGAGAAGCAGCCGCCCTCCATGTCCGCCGGGCCGAGCTCGCCGTTGCGCGCCTTTTGCGTGAGCGCCGCGACCTCCTGGGCAATCGCGATGAGGCCCTTGCTGTCGGCATCGCGGATCACCGGCACGACCAGGCCATCGGGCGTGTCGGCGGCGAACCCGATGTGGCAGTACTGCTTCAACGTCAGCGTCTCGCCGGCTGCGTCGAGAGAGGACTTGAATCGCGGGTACTGCTTGAGCGCCGCGGCCGACGCCTTGACCAGAAACGCGAGCAGGGTCAGCGTGACGCCGGCCCGCTCGGTCTCCTTGTTGAATTGCACGCGCAACGCCTCGAGGTCGGTGATGTCGGACTGGTGGTGTTGGGTAACGTGCGGAATCATCGCCCAGTTGCGGGCGAGGTTAGCCGCCGATATTGTCTGGATGCGTCCCAGTGGCTGTTTCTCGACCTCGCCGAACTTGGAGAAGTCCACTTCTGGCCACGGCAGCGGCTTCGGTTCACCGCCGGCCGCGACCAGCGCGGCGCCCCCCAGGGCCTGACCGCCGGATAGCGCGCTGTCGACATGCTGCTGGATGTCGTCGCGGCTGATGCGGCCGCCGCGCGCGGTCCCGCGAAGCAGGGCGAGATTCGCGCCGAGCCGGCGCGCGAGCAGGCGCGCAGCCGGGCTGGCATGGGGCAGGGTGTCAGGCAGGATCTCATCAGTGTCGAAACGCGCCGGCAACTGGCCAACGACGTTCGCCGACGGCGCGGCCGACGGGTTGGGCCGCAGCGACCCGGGTGGCGGCTCGATGGCTTCGATCATCTCGCCAGCGACCTCGACGAGCGCGATCACGTCGCCTGGCGACAGCGCGTCGCCGACCTCAACCTTCAGTTCCCTGATCACGCCGGCGATCGACGACGGCACTTCGAGGGTGGCCTTATCCGATTCCAGCGCCACCAGGCCCTGGTCGATCGCCACCTCATCGCCCAAGGCCACCAGCATCTCGATCACGGGAACACCACCATATCCGCCGAGGTCCGGAACCCGGACTTCCTGTATGTCGACCATGCTGCTCTCTGCCCTGTATGTGTCAATCCCGCAGCCATCCCTGGAGCCACCGCGCAGTCTTGACATGCCTGGCCCGGGTATGGATCTGCTCAAGCCGACTCCTGCAATCCTTCCGCCCGCAACGCTTCGAGAACCGCTGGCCTGGCGCCGATACGGCGCATGAAGTCCTTCACCTTCGGGAAAGCGGACAAATCGACCTTGGCGAAGCCATACCAGTTGATAATGGTGAAAAGATAGGCGCCGGTCTCGGTGATGCGCGGTGTCCTGCGGATGTCGACGCGTTCAAGATCCAGTGCAATGCCGGCTTCGATGGCAACGATGTGTGGCGAGAGCGAGCAGGTTCCGGGGGCATAGTAAAGTTTCATGTCATGACCTCTGGGGATGGGTACATTCAAGACTCTGCATTGGGCGTGGCGACCAATTGCTTTACACCGCGGCAGGGTCGATCTTTTCGGCGTCGATGCCATACTCGCGGATGGCGTCCTGCATCTGGGTTCGTGGGACATGCCCTTCATCCGCCAGCACCTTCAGGGCCGCCAGTACGATGAAATGCCGGTCCACTTCAAAGAAGGCGCGCAATGATTCCCGCGTATCCGAGCGCCCGAAGCCGTCCGTGCCCAGCGAGATGAACCGCCGGTCATTGACGAACGGCCGGATCTGGTCACCGACGATCTTCATGTAGTCAGTTGCCACCACCACAGGGCCACGCAGGCCGGACAGGCGTTGCTCGACATAGGGCACGCGCGGCTCCTTCTCCGGGTGCAGCATGTTCCAGCGTTCCACCGCCAGCCCGTCGCGCCGCACTTCGCTGAGACTGGTGGCGCTCCAGACGTCGCTGGCGACGCCGAAGTCCTGCTGGAGCAGGTCTGCGGCGGCGAGAACTTCGCGAAGGATCGAACCGCTGCCCATCAGTTGCACGCGCGGCGCCTCGGCCGTCGGCTCCTGCCCTTCGCGCAGCAGGTAGAGCCCCTTGAGGATGCCGGTTTCGGCACCTTCCGGCATCGCCGGGTGCGGGTAGTTTTCGTTGAGCAGGGTGATGTAGTAGTAGATATCCTCCTGCTCGACGTACATCCGGCGCAATCCGTCCTGGATGATCACCGCCAACTCGTAGGCGAAGGTCGGGTCGTAGGAGACACAGTTGGGAATGACCGAAGACAGCACATGGCTGTGTCCGTCGTCGTGCTGCAGGCCTTCCCCCATCAGCGTGGTGCGGCCCGAGGTCGCGCCGAGCAGGAATCCCCGCGTCCGGGCATCGCCCGCGGCCCAGGCCAGATCGCCGACCCGCTGCAGCCCGAACATCGAGTAGAAGATGTAGAACGGGATGGTGGCCAGGTCGTGATTGCTGTAGGACGTTCCAGCAGCGATCCAGGACGAGATCGCCCCGGACTCGTTGATGCCCTCCTGCAGGATTTGTCCGTCCTTGGCTTCCTTGTAATAGCTTAACTGGCCGGCGTCCTGCGGCGTATAGAGCTGTCCCAGATAGGAGTGGATGCCGATCTGGCGAAACAGCCCTTCCATGCCAAAAGTGCGGGATTCGTCCGGCACGATGGGCACCACGATCCTGCCCAGCTCCGGGTCTTTGAGCAAGGTGCCGAGGATGCGCACAAAGGCCATGGTGGTCGAGGCGCCTCGCTCGCCACTGTCTTTGAGCTGCGCGGCGAACACCGAGAGCGGCGGCACCGCCAAGGGTGCCACCCGGCTGGTGCGGGCGGGCACATGCCCCCCCAGCTTGGCCCTGCGCTCGGCAAAATAACGAGCCTCTTCGCTGCCGGGCGGGGGTTTCAGGTAGGGCATCTCTTCCAGCTGCGCATCGCTCACCGGCAGCGCAAAACGATCGCGGAAGGCGCGCACGGCGTCGGTGCTCATCTTCTTCAACTGGTGATTGATATTCTGGCCTTCGCCGGCTTCACCCATGCCGAAGCCTTTGACCGTCTTGGCCAGGACCACCGTCGGCCGGCCTTCAGTGCGCATCGCCTGGGCATAGGCGGCATAGACTTTCTCGGGATCATGCCCGCCGCGCGTCAACCGCCAGATTTCGTCGTCGGACAAGTCGGCCACCAGGTCCAGCAGTTCCGGGTATTTGCCGAAGAAGTGCTCGCGCACATAAGCGCCATTCTGCGACTTGAAAGTCTGGTAGTCGCCGTCGACGCACTCCATCATCCGCCGACGCAGCAACCCGGTTGTGTCGCGCTTGAGCAGTGCGTCCCAGCCGCCGCCCCAGATCACCTTGATGACGTTCCAGCCGGCCGCGCGGAACGTGCCTTCAAGCTCCTGCATGACTTTGCCGTTGCCGCGCACCGGGCCGTCGAGGCGCTGCAGATTGCAGTTGACCACGAAGATCAGGTTGTCGAGCTGTTCGCGCCCACCCACCGAGATGGCCGCCAGCGATTCCGGCTGGTCCATCTCGCCATCGCCCAGGAAGGCCCACACCTTGCGCCCCTGGTGCTCCTTCAGGCCACGATACTCGAGGTAGCGCATGAACCGCGCCTGATAGGCCGCTGTCAGGGGCCCCAGGCCCATCGACACGGTCGGGAACTGCCAGAAGTCCGGCATCAGGCGAGGATGGGGATAAGACGATAGGCCGGCGCGGTCGGCTTCCCGGCGGAAGTTGTCCAGTTGCGCCTCGGTGATCCGCCCTTCGAGGTAGGCCCGCCCGTAGATGCCTGGCGCGGAGTGGCCCTGGATATAGATCAGATCGCCGTCGAAGCGATCGGTGCGGCCGCGGAAGAAATGATCGAAGCCCACGTCGTAGAGCACTGCCGCCGATTGGTAGGTGGCGATGTGACCGCCCACGTTGGAGTGCCTGGCCGCTCGCAGCACCATGACCATGGCATTCCAGCGGATGTAGGCGTTCAAGCGGCGCTCGATGCCGAGGTCGCCTGGATAGGGGGGCTGTCGGTCGACGGAAATGCTGTTGACGTAGGCGGTGGTGACACGGCCGTGCAGGTCGCCGTGCCGCGCGACGTCGAGATCCACCAACTGGTCGATCAGGTAGTGAGCGCGCGAGCGCCCCTCCACGGCGACCACAGCGTCCATTGCCTCCAGCCATTCCTGGGTCTCCTGCGGATCGACATCGGGGAGCGTGACGGATGAGTGCATGGCGTATCTCCTGGAAACAAGCGGCGTTGGTCGAATGCGACGGTGGCAGCCCGGGCATGCAGAGGCGGAATGGTGCGCCGCAGGGGCAAGCGGATCTGCCGAGTCAGTTGCAATTGCAATCGTGTAGAATGGCATTGTATCGCGCTACAATTGAATTGCAACTGCAATCGAAAGCTGGAGGTGCCCGCTATGTCTGCAGATGACCCCGACCTATGGTTCTCGTTCGTGCGCACGCATCGGTTGATGATCCGTGAGATCGAGCGCCGGCTCGCCGCGGCGGATTTGCCTGTCTATGCCTGGTATGACGTGCTTTGGGGGCTGGAAAGCGGCCGCGGCGGCTCGCGCCGGATGCACGAACTGGCCGCCGCCCTGGCGATCGAACGCTACAACCTCACCCGGCTGGTGGACCGACTGCAGAAGGAGGGGCTCGTCACGCGTGTCCGTTCCGCTGAGGACGGCCGCGCCGCCTTCGTGTCCATCACCCGGGAAGGCCGGGTGTTGCGCAAGAAGATGTGGAAGGTCTATGAGGCGACTGTGGCTGATCTGTTCCTGGCTCAGTTCAGCGCCGGCGAATGCAAGGCCATGACCGACGCCCTCGATCGCGCCGCGGAGGCGGCCCGCGAGCTGCGTTCGGGGGAGGGTGGGTAGGTGTTGAAATCAACCCATGAAGTTGCCGAAAAAGGTAGGTGCCAAAGAAGTGGGGGTGTCCAGGGATGGAATTGCCCCTCGGCAGTAGTAGAAAGGTAGCCGTGCCAGCAATGCAAGGTCGATCGCGCCAAGCTGTGCGAGGTGTTGTGCAATCGGATCACTTAGGCTTCGTGCAAGGCATTCATCCGTGCCTGCTCTCCAAGCTGGATTCGAAGGCGGTCGTCGCGTCTGGGGAGGCGGGGCGGGAAAGCCGGCGACGCAGTAGCTGCGCGGGCCACAAACAGACGGTTGCGACGACGGCGAGCAGAGTCAGGGTGGTCTGGTAGCCGGTGTGGTGCGCGATGCGCAGGGTCGCCAGGGTGGCGAGCATGGCGACGGCCATATCGACAGACTGGAACAGGGCATAGTCGGAGGCGGGCTGATGGGGGCGTACCAATCCCATCAGCACGTTGTAGAGCGTCACGAAGCCGATGGCAGCCGCGGTGTTGGCCAGTCCGAACAGCAGCAGCCAGATGGGAAGGTCGAACCGGGAGTGGCCCAGTGCCATCAGGCTAGTCAGTGCCGCGTGCAGGACCATAACGGGGAGCAGGCTGCGCCAGGCACCGATCCGCCGCGCGAGCAACCCGCCGAGCAATACGCCGGCACCGCTGGCCACGGTGCTGAACAGCGTGATCGCCTCTCCCAGTTCGGTGAGGCTCAGGCCTTGGTCGACGAGCAACACAGTCTGCAGGGCCATCAGGCCGCGCATCGCTATGTAGTAGATCGCCGTCAGTGCCAACGCCGGCCACAGCCGCCGCATGCTGGCGGGATCGAAACGCGGTTGCTCCCGTGTCGCAGCGGTTGGAACCAGCTGCCGCACCAGCAGTGGCGGGATCAGCAGCAACAGCGACACCGCCGCCATGCTCAGAAAGCCTGCCTGCCAGCCGGCATGCTGCGTGATGGCGAGGAAGGCGAAGACCCCGAACGGGATACCCAGGTAGCTGCCACCGACCTGGGCCGCATTGGCGAACGGGCGGCTGCGCTCTCCGGTCGTGCAGATGAGAATGCCGTTGGCGTAGATGCCGTGGCTGGCCGACAGTAAAGTCAGCAGCATCAGCGCGGGTACGATCAACCCTGCTGCGTGGGTCGGTTCGATCCAGGCAGTACCGGCCAACAGGACCGCCATGCCGATCTGGAGTAATACGAGGCTGCCGAGATAGCGATTGCCGCGCAGTGGCAGGGCGTGCCGTTCACACCATGGCGCCCACAGGAATTTGCCGACCCAGGGCAGCATCGCCAGTGACAGCCAGCTGACTTGCGCCAGGTCCAGCCCGGCATGGCGGAAATAGCCGATCACGCCTTGCATGACCAACGCTGTGAGCATGCCTTGGTGCAGGTAGTAGCACCAGTAGGCGACATAACGACTCATCATGGGCTTGCCCTGCGGTGCTCTGAGTGGGTTCTTCGCTGGTCGGGCAGGGTCTATGGTGCCGGCTCTGCAGAGAGGCCGGACGCCGCATGTCCGGCCGCGAGGGTTTCCAGAATGATATCGACCATTTGAATCTCGTGTCGGTTGTCTGATGTCCGTCTGTTGCACAGCCGGCTGTTGAAAGTGAAAAAGCGGAGAGGTTCGAGCCCCTCGATAGGCACTTGGATACAGCGATCTGAGCTGACCGACCGCTCCATCTTCCTGTTCACAGAGACTGTGGACAATCCGCAACCAGATTGCGGCCGTGATCTGCCATGGGGTGGTTGAGGGCCGGGAAGGAAAACGTGCTGTTGCAATCGCCCAGGCTATTGGGCACTGATGATAATTATTCTTTAAAACGCCACTACCCGAAACGGGCTTGTTTATATCCATATCCGTATTGTGCATGGGAAGTGCGCACGAGGTTTCGGGGCGAGGAACGTCTGGCGCAGTCGTTGCTCCGTTGCGCAGCGAGACACACCATGCAAGCAGCGCGATGCCGCAAATACCTGAAGGCATCTGGTCTGTATTTCGACCCCGGCTGTTCAGTACCGCACGCTTAGCGCGATACGGACATGATGGTGCCGGGCGAAGTCTGGATGACCGATTGCAAAGTGCATTGTGTTAGCAGGAGCGAAGTGGCGTCTCGTCCGCCCGCAACGGAGCCAAATTTCAATGGCGTCGTTTGAACGCCGAGGGATTCACGCCGAATTGCTTGTGGAATGCGGCTGCGAAGTGGCTCGGGTTGGTATAGCCGAGGTCGGCGGCGACGACGGTGACGGGAGTGTCACCGCTGCTTAGACGGCGATGTGCCTCGTGCATTCGTGCCTGCTGGAAAAGGCCATAGACACTGTGCTTGAACAGCAGCCTAAAGCCGCGCTTCAGTTTCACTACACCCAGGCCGCTTTCCCTGGCCAGAGCTGCGATGGTCGGTGCGTTGCTCAGATCGGCCAGCAGCAGATCTCGCGCGCGCAATAGTCTCTGTCGGTCGGCCATACCGATGTTCGAGGATGGCGGGTTGCTTTCATCGTGCGCCTCGACGGCCAGGCTGGTCAGCACCAGGGCTTGGCCCAGCAGCCACAGCGGAGATGGCGGCGAGCCGTGGTGGTCAGCCGAGGCCATTCGCAGGGTGCGGCTCAAGAGGTGGGCCGTCGCGCGCATTTCGGGGCTACAGCGTTGCATGGTGCAGCACTGTGCAGAATCAAGTTCCCGCTTCAGGGGACCGCCCAGTTCGGGCAGCCAGTCGACGAGCAGGTCGGGGCGCACCGAGACGGTGACGTACTCGAAACTGCCGGCATACGAAGATCGACCGATGCAGTCCGGGGTGTAGCTGATGCAGCTGGTGTCCGGTCCCATAACCCGCTCGATCTCTTTTCCTTGTCGTTTCACCAAGAAGCTGGAGCGCCCTCTGATCGCACATGAAAAGTGGATCCGATTCCAGTCGTCGCGCAGGTTCATCGTGATCGGTTGCAGCAGTTGGCCCTTCCATAGGAGCACATCGACGCCATCCTGCGGCGCAAGCTGGATCAGTCCGCAGTCGGTGGTGGGTGCGAGATGCGGCACCGTCCGCCCGGCCAGCAGGCTAGAGACGGCGACCTCGGAGGCCGATGTAGTGGGCGAAAGCGTCATGTGGTCCAACTCCTGATAGGCAAGGACATACTGATTTGGGCAAAGGATGTCCCGATTCGGGCTGAGATGCAAATTATAATTGTTATTATTAACTTCAGGTTTTGCAATGTGCGCCGAGCTGATTGCGACAACTGCCAGCACGCGTTCGGCGTCCCATGCCTGTCGACATATCATCATCCCAACTCCGGAGTGCACTGTGTGCTGAAATCATTTAGAAAACTTAGGAAGACGAGGCCTGAATCCCCGAGTCGACTCGCTGCATCTAACATTTTGGCCGCAAGCCTGTTGGTACCCTTGGCATTCCTTTCCGGCATTTCCGCTGCGCAAGATGCGAACCCTGGAAAACCATCGGCTGGCGTGTCCAAGGACCAAGCTGCCGCGGCCAATACGCAAAAGGGGGAAGGAATGATCGAACTTCCGGCGGTGAGCGTAACAGCTCGCCACTCGGAGGAGCGCGCCAAGGATATCCCTTTCGGTATCGACATCGTTGATGGCGAGGATATTCAGACGCGCGGGCAGCAGACGCTGGAAAATGCGTTGCGGAGTACGCCCGGCGTGAATATCTGGAGCGATGGCTCGCCACACAGCGCCAACATTCTTATCCGCGGCACCGGATCTATCAATCCGGTCAGCATGGACGACGGCTCGGTGGCATTGAGCGTCGACGGTGTGCCCATGTCGATGCGCAACCTTTCGCTTGGCACATTGGATGTCGAACGCGTCGAGATTCTGAAGGGGCCACAGGGAACGCTGTTCGGCAGCAGCAGCCGGGCGGGGGCGATCAATGTTACGACGAACAAACCGACCCGGCACCTGGAGGGCCATGTTCGCACGGAGTACGGCCAGGATCACCAGCACCTCGAGGAGGCCGTTGCCAGTGGTCCGCTATCGGAACGCCTGAGTGGACGGATCGCGATCCGCAACAGTGGAACGGAGCACTGGGTCGAGAATGCGCAGGACGGCAAACCGGTGTCCAAGCCGCGCAGCCTGATGGTTCGCGGCAGCCTGCTGTGGGAAGGTGGCCCTGGCACCAGTGCACTGCTGGTGGCCGAGCGAGAAGCCGCCAAGCGCAGCCCGGGCCTTACTGTTCTGCGGCCCTACGGCGATAAACCGGCCTTCGATGTGACGCAGGGCCTGTTCGATCACAACGAAAAAACGGTGGAGCGCTACTCGGCGACCATCAATCACGATTTGGCCGCGAGCCGCCTGACGTCGGTTACGGCCTACACGACACTAGATACCGACTTCATCGGAGGCTACGACGCGCGCGCTATGCAGGCGATGTTCGGTGTGTCTGAGGAAAACATGCATCGCAGCGTGATGGACGGACATACCGCAAGCCAGGATCTACGCTGGTCATCCCTTCCGGGCACATCGGTGTTCTGGGTGACAGGGGTGAACCTGTCGCGTGCGAAACGTACCTTCGATCAGCTTTACCTCAGCAATGGGTTTCAAGCTGAACGGCGCTACGAAACGACCAGCCAAGGTCTCTACGGCGAGCTCACCTATCCGCTCACGAAGGTGCTCAAGCTGACCGGGGGCCTGCGTCATACGTGGGATCGCAAATCCTACGACGCCGTATACGGCGGGGCTGTGCCGGACCGGCGCAGGCTGCGCGACGACTACTCTACGGGGCGCGTTGCGCTCTCCTACGAAGCGACTTCCACGACCAGCGTGTATGGCGCGCTGTCGAGGGGCTACGAGTCGGGGGGAGTCAGCGACTATCCGACCCAGCCCGCCGACAGTGTTCCATACAAGGAGTCCGTTTCGAATGCTGCCGAAATCGGTTTCAAGACGGAGTCCGGCGATCGCCGATTGGCGCTGAGTGGCGCCTTGTTCGCCACCTGGGTCAGCGACGATCACTTGCTCGGTTTCGATCCGGCAAGCTTTGCGACCGCCACGGTCAACGCGGATACCCGCAGCCGCGGCGCAGAGTTGCAGGGCGAATGGCGGCTCAACGGGTTTGCGTTGTCCGCGGGGGTGAGCTACATCGACGCCGAGATTGCCAGCGATGTCTCCGGCGTGTCTGGCGGGGACGTGCGCAAGGGCAACCGCACACCTGATGTCCCGCGATGGGGCGGCAGCCTCGCGGTGTCCT
>Ga0265293_10014120_pt1 | contig 10207 bp, 8 predicted proteins | sample Munlanlewell138R_FD_192505 | JGI IMG/M metagenome (GOLD analysis project Ga0265293, IMG submission 192505) | Leachate microbial communities from a municipal landfill in Southern Ontario, Canada - Leachate well 138R | ecosystem: Engineered > Solid waste > Landfill > Unclassified | place: Canada...
AGACTGCATTCGAGCCTGGGAAATATCTCCCCCGATCAGTATGTGAACAACTATTATGCAAAGGAAATCTTAAAAACATGTCGCCTAGAGGCTTAACCATGTGTCCACTTTTTTGTAGGAATACCAGCCCGCCATAGTCTTGACGAAGGCGGGTCGAGTTGTCGAGATCCTGGAATCGTCAATTAAAACGATTGTTAATAAATCCGGTTTATCCTGTTAACCTGTCTAAAATGCTATCCCGTTTATCCTGCTATCCTATCTAAAACAATCCCGTTTATCCTGTGATCCTGTCTAAAAAACGATCCTGTATATCCTGTCTTATAACAGATCCGCAGAGTAATCAAACAGCGCCGTCATATCCCCGGTATGCCAGAAGCAGATCGTCTCGTTCTGCCATTTCCCTTTTTCGATGCAGTCGATCAGTGCACCCAGAGCCCGGCCGGTATAAACGGGACCCACAAACAGGCCTTCGCTTTCGGCCAGCATACGGACAGCACGGCGTTCGTTGTCGCCGACCACTCCGTATCCGGCTCCCAGATATCCGTACTCCAGTTCGAAATCTTCCGCTTTCAGGCGCAAATCAACTTCCAGCAGTTGCGCGCATTGATTCGCCAGTCTGGCGAGTTGCGGCGGAAAGGCATCGGCGCCCCGGGCTTGCCGGTCAATGCTGATCCCGGTGATCTTTCCCGTGTAGCCGCCCATCGCAGCGCCCAATACCAATCCCGCAAGCGTACCGCCGGAACTGGCGGCGATCACAATACGGTTACAGGCAATGCGCATCAGTTCAAACTGCCGCAGGATCTCGCTCATGGCCATCACGTAGCCTACGGCGCCCAGGGGATTGGAGCCACCGACCGGGATAACATAGGGTTTTTTTCCCCGGAATCGCAAATCTGCGGCGATCTTTTCCATGCTTTGCTCCCGTTCTGCACGGGTTACGTATTCAATATTGGCACCCGTCAGCAGGTCCAGGAACAGGTTGCCGTTAAAATGCTCCGGCTTTTCTCCCGAGAGAACCAAATAACAATCCATGCCCAGCTTTCTTGCCGCCGTTGCGGTCTGCAGACAGTGATTGGACTGCAGTCCACCCGCAGTGATCACCGCATCTGCGCCCTGCTGAAGGGCGTCCGCCATCAGGTATTCCAGTTTACGGGTCTTGTTGCCGCCGGCGGCCAAACCGCTCAGGTCGTCCCTTTTTATATAAATCTTTCCCTGATGGCCGAGTCTCCGCGCAAATGCCGGAATCTCATGCAGGGCTGTGGGCAATTGAGCCAGCGTGATCTTGCGCAGGTATTTCATTTATTCCTCTGGTATCAGATCAAGTTTGTAATCCCGGCCTTTTTCGGTCGCGGATATACCTTCCTTCATCCAGCGCGGCATGGGCGCATCTTTCAGGTAGTGGTCAAAGAACTGCATCATGCGGATCGTCAGGTCCATGCGGTTTCCCCAGTTGTTTTCTTTCAGGTTGTGATCGTCGCCATTATAGACCAGCATCCAGGCCGGTTTCTGCAGGCGCCGCATGGCAGTCATCATTTCAATGCCCTGGGTCCAGGGAACGGCCCCGTCTTCGTCGTTGTGCATCATTAAGAGCGGCGTTTGGATGCGATCGGCAAAGAAAAGCGGCGAATTTTCCACATAGCGATCAAAATCTTCCCACAAAGTGCCGCCGATACGGCTTTGTCCGCCTTCGTACTGCATCATGCGAACCAGCCCGCTGCCCCAGCGGATCCCTCCGTAAGCGCTGGTCATATTGCTTACCGGCGCACCGGCCATGGCTGCGGCAAAACGGTCAGTCTGCGTAATAAAGTAGGCCGTCTGATAACCGCCCCAGCTCTGCCCCTGAATCCCCATCCGTGCTTCATCAATAAAGGGATATTTTTCCAGGAGCATATCCACCCCGCTCATGACGCAATCCAGCCCGGATTTTCCGGGATAACCGACTTTGTAAACGATATCGGGGATAAACAGAATATATCCGTTGCTGGGGTACACAATGCGGTTGACGGTAGAATAGCTTGGCGTCGGGACAGTGTAGGAATGCAGATATTCGGAATACTTCTCGTAGTAGTAAACGATCATGGGATGTTTCTTGCTCGTATCCAGATCATCGGGAATGTACAGCATTCCCTGCAGTTCCACCCCGTCGGAGTTTTTCCATTCGACCAGTTCCACCGATGCCCAGCGGTATTGCGACTGCTGCGGGTTCAATGCGGAGATCCTGCTTTTATGTTCAAAGTTCAGGTCGCTGACCCAAAGGTCGGGATAGTTGCGGAAGTCCCCTTTGCGCCAGATCAGCACATCGGCGTTTTTTGCCTTGCTCAAACGGGTATACTGATGGTCGGAATATGCCAGCATTTCCGGTTCGGCGCCCTCGTACAGATCTCCGGATGCGTATCCCGAAGCTTTGGTCTTCTCGTTGAAAGCCGAAAGCAGAATGGGCCGTATCGGTGCGTAATCCAGATCGGAATCCAGTTGCAGATAGCGGAAAACGGTCTTGCTTGCGCGTCCGGCGCCCCGGGTAACGTTCATGGGCGGCTTTTCCCCTTCAAGATCGAATTTCCAGATGTCGTACCGGTCGTAAAGGAAGACATAACGGTCTCCGAGTCCCCAGGCGGCAAACCCGTACGGACCTGCGGGCGTCGGCCGGTCTTCGTCTTCCCGGTAAAAAGGCACTTCCATGCCGGCGCTCAGATTACGCTGTTTTTGTTTGGCCACATCGTAAACATACCAGTTGCTGTCCGCATGATCGTACCATACCATATATTTGTATTGCGGCGAAAGGTTCGGAGCATAGCTTTTGCGTTCCAGGATCTTGATCTTTTCTCCGCTGCGGGTATTTACCAGATAAAAATCGTAATAATCCAGAGATTCCCAGGAAATGAGCTGCCGATAGGGCAGATTGCTCTCCCCCACGACCCACGCATCATCATAATCCGAGCTGATCTTCAGGGTTGGCACTTCTTCATCGGCAAGCTGGATGACGTTCTTACTGCCCACATCGACACGGGCAACGTAATTGCGGTTGCGTTCCCTTGCCAGTTCCTTGTTCTGCTGAGTCTGCAGCAGAGGATCATGCCAGGACCAGACATCCAATTTGGCTTTTTCGTTGCTCAGCAAGGTATCCTCTTCCACTTCCTCCACACGCGGCGCAGTACCGAAATACAGGTGCTTTCCGTCTTTGGAAAAACTCGGGAAACGCACGGAGCTGATGGTCCAGTCCTCACGGATACCGCGCGCTTTTTCCGTCAGATAGCAAGATGCGGCGGAACGCCCTTTTTTCCAGTAATAGACCTCGTAGATCTTTTGTTTCGCGGTGTCGTCCGAGAATAAGAAGGCAAGCTGCCCGCCGGCTTTGTCAAAGCGAAAGGATTTGGCTTCACCCGCCTGCTCTAAGATCACCTTCAGCCTGGCTTTTTCCGGCTCGATCAGGGTAATGCGCAGGGAATCCGGTTTGCCTTTGAGCTTTGTGGTGGCGACAATGCGATCCCCTTTTTCGCTGACGGCGTAGAAACCTGCATATTCCAGGATCAGCGTATCCGCTTCGAGGGGATGCCAGACCCAGAGCGGCGTTCCTTCTTCGCGCACTTTGGTTTTTTTTGCTTTTGCCGTTCCGGTTTTTTTCACTTCGCTTCTCTGCTTGCTGCTGTCCGGTTCTTCCTCTGCGACAAGCATAGAATCCGGGACCTGTGCGGTATCTTTTAGCGCGCTGCTGTCCGCAGACGGCGGCAGGGGTTTTTCAAGATGCAGGGTGATCCAGGGATTCCCTTCAGTATTAACGGAATAGGATTTGACCCGTGGAACGGTCAGCAAGGTGTCCGCATTAAAAAGATAGACGCAAAGACTGTCTTTGGGCATTTTGTCGGCTTTTACTTTTTTAAGCTTTGCCTGACGGGTGGTCTCGAAGCGCGGGGAACGCAAGAAAACCAGATAATTGTTATCGGGTGAAAAACTCACCCGTTTTGCACGTTCAAAATGCAGCTGTTTCCCGCTTTCGACGCTGTGCAGCGTCAGCCGGGTATCGCCGCGCACGGGATTGCTAATATAATAGATCCATTCCCCGTTACTGGAGATACGGGGATCCGCCAAACGTTCCCAGACGGCGTAATCTTCCGGCCCGATCGCTTTCTTTTCGCGGGATACCCTTTGCGCCGCCGCGACCGGGGTCTTGGCGATCTGAACGCTTACATCTGCATTTTCTTCCTTTTTTGCGCAGGAGATAATTGTTAAAAAAATCATCAGTCCGAACATACTTTGTTTCAACATGCGCTGCCTTTCCTTGTTTAATTACCGGGATTCATCCGTAAAATAATGCTTCTTTAAAAAGTCATAGTCATAAAAAGTACCGTCCTTGCAACTCAGTACACCGCCGCATTCGCATTCACCGCAGATACCGATCCCGCAGATGTGATGGTTCTCCAGCGAGGCGAAACAGCAATCGGGCTGACAGCCTTTTTTAACCGCAAGGTCCAGAGCTTTTTCCATCAGGATATCCGGACCGACGGTGTAGAGGGAGCAATCGCCGCTTTCCAGTCCGTCGAGGACCTCCGCGAGCAGATCCAGCACGCGCCCGGGCTTTCCGCGGTCCGGCACTACACTGAATTCCGCATAAGGCTCGATCAGTTCGCGGTAGGCGGCTTCCTTTTCTTCCAGCACTCCGTGCAGGACACGCACATTGTGCCCCTGCGCATTGAGATGTTCCGCAAGGCGGGGTACCAGCGCCAAGCCGGTGCCGCCGCTGAGAATAAGTGCGTTGTTCTTGCTGTTCTCCGGCGGACGTTTGCCGTAAGGGCCGCGGACATAGAGCGTGTCGCCTTCGCGGATCTGAAAGGCGGCGTGCGTAAATTCTCCCGCATGCTTCGCGGGTGCATATTCGCGTTTGCGCAGGATAAAGCGCAAGGGCGATCCGCTGACAATCCCGAAGGGTTTTTCCCCGATACCGGGCAGCCAAAGAAAAGCATACTGTCCGGCTTCAAATAGCATGGGCTCACCTTCCAGCGTCAGATTCAGCATGCTTTCACTCAGAAATTCCGCTTTTGCCACGCGGTAAGTCCGGTATTTTGCCAAACGCTTTACGGAGAGAAACGTCGCGGCGGTATCGGTGTGGTTCTCGGCGTCGAATTTCAGGGCCTGCAGATAGGATTGATAATCCCGGGTTTTTAAGCGGGCAAAGGCGGAACCGATGCCCACGACATTGGCACCGGCTTTCTGCATGGCGCGCAGCTGCGAACCCCGGCTGACCCCGCCCATGCCGATAAGAGGAACATCCGGACCCAGCGCTTCGCGGATCTCGCGAATCTTTTCAAGCGCCCGCTCGAAAATGTGTTCGCCGCTAAGGCCGCCTTTGTGACCGTTGGGATTGTAAAGCAACAGTTCCCCGCTCTGCGGTTCGCGATAAGGTTCCGGTCCGAAGGTATTTACGGCAACAATGCCGTCCGCTCCGGCTTCCAGCGCCGCACGGGCGATGGCACCTATATTTTCAACATTGGGAGTCAACTTGGGGAAAAGCGGCCGGTCGCTTTCCGGGCGTACGGCACGCAGATATTCGGCTACCAGTTTTGCATCGCTGCCGATCGATGCGCCATAACCGGGCTGGGCGTGCGGACAGGAAAAATTCAATTCCAGGATATCGGCAATGGGCGAGAATTTTTTTACCAGGCGAATGAATTCTTCGGGCGAATTTCCGGAAACGGAAATATTCAGCAGAGCCCGCAGGGGCGCCTCCTTCAGGAGCGCATTCAATTCCCGGAAAGCCGTTTGCATACCCGGATTCCGCAGACCAACGGCGTTTACATAAGAACCGGTATCCGTCTCGCCGATAACGGGTTCCCGGTATCCCGGATTCGGCCTGACCTGGTAGCTTTTGGTCGTAATAAGCGAAATGGCGGGAACGTCCTCGTCAATACGCCGGATCAGTGCAGGTTTTGTCGTCAGCACGCCCGATACCGTAGCGAATTTTACTTCGCTATCCAGCAAATAATTTTTGATCTCTTCTCTGCTTCGCATCGCTCGCATTTCCTCAATAAGCCATTAACTTTTAAAATAACATAAAAGACCCTAAAAAATAAGGGAAAAATACGGAATGATGTTTTCCCGGTTTTTTTCTTCGTTGAAAAGTTGCTACAGGACTGCCGGCAGGAATTTTCCTTTGGAATGCTAATTGTATCGCATTGACTCAATGCAATTATTTTCTTTATCATTTAGCTTTGCCTTTGTATATTAAAATATCATAAAAAGATCAAAGGAGCCCGACATGAAATTTCTCGGCAATATTATTTGGTTGATTTTCGGCGGTTTTGTCACTGCGCTGGAATACCTTGCCGCCAGTCTTGTATTGATGGTGACCATCGTCGGTATTCCTTTTGGAATACAAACCCTGAAACTTGCGATGTTTACCCTGATGCCCTTTAACACCACGGTCAAAGATTCCAAATCCAAAAATTCGCTCTTATCCCTGATTATGAACATCATCTGGATCCTGATCGGCGGTGTCTGGATCTTCCTGACCCATGTTCTTTTCGGGATACTGCTGGCCATTACCATTATCGGTCTCCCCTTTGCGCGCCAGCATTTCAAACTGGCGGTCGTTGCGCTGACGCCCTTCGGCAGGGAACTGGTCCAGCGCTGAAAACGCGAATACTCGCTGCAGATCTCCTTCGCTCCGGAACTTCGGAGCTTCATGGTCTTCAATTTTCCCCAAAATAAATGGGAATGGCTCAATTTCCTTGCTTCTGCAAATCAATGAGTCCGGAAATCATTTTACGGATGGATTAAGAGAGTATTCTAAAAAACAAAAAGCGCCGATCCCGGGATCAAACCCCGATCCTGCAGGTATCGATCATTTCCCGCAACGCTTCCGCACAGGCCGCCGCCCATTTTTCGGGAATGTGCCCGCTTTTTTTCCAGGGATGAATAATGGCCGAGGAGGAATTGATGCGCACCAGCCGAAGATCGTATTTGACCTTTTTAAGGGTCTTTACGACCTCCTCCGCGGAACCGCCCTGCGAACCGACGCCGGGAATCAGCAGCGGGATCTCGTGAGCGGAAAAGCGTCCCGCCAGTTTCCCGAGTTCCTTCAGCGAAGTTGCGCCGACAACCGCACCGGTCCCGGGGTATTTTTCGGACCACTCAATGATCTTATTCCCCACCGCTTCGTAAAGTACGGAGCCGTCCTGCAAAAGCAGATTTTGCAGATCACTGGCACCGGCATTGGAAGTGCGGTTCAGAATATAGGTCCCCAATCCCTTAGAGCTGTACTCCAGAAAGGGCGCGACGGAATCGCTACCCATGTAAGGTGAAACCGTTACCGCATCGGCGGACCAGCGTTCAAAGCCTTCTTTGGCATAATTATGCGAGGACTGCATAATATCGCCGCGTTTGTAATCCAGAATGACCGGGGTGTGCGGGAAATATTCCCGGCAGAGCTTGATAGTCCTGGAAAGCGCATGGGAACCGCTAAAATCGCCCTGCATGGGAATGTCGTGTTTGATAAAAAATCCCTGATTGGGTTTGAATGCCGCAGGTTTCAGGTACTTATTGCTCAGTTCGTCGAACAGATGCTCAAAAAAATTCGGAATGATCTCGTCAATGCGGTAACCCAGCCGTGCCGGGATGTAATCCATAACAGGATCCAGTCCCAGACACACGGTATTTCCGTTGCGTTCCGCGGACTCGCGCAAAAAATCACAGTAACTCATTTATCCCTCCTTGCAGAAACGTTCTCCCCATTCAAAAGGTGATTGCTGCCATGCGCGCAGCAGTTCTACCTGCGCTTTGTTAAAATACGCCAACCCTTCCACAACTTCCAGTAAAATATCAAAGGTCAGCAAGGAAACATACTCCGCGCCGGCCTGATGAAAACAATCCCTGGCCTTTTGAAAGCCGTAACTGAAAATAGACAGACAGGTATCGACATCCGCGCCGGCTCCACGCAGGGTTTGCAGCGCTTCCAGGGAACTGCCGCCCGTGGAAATGAGGTCCTCGATCATCAGTACCTTTTTTCCGTGCAGATACGAGGGATCCGGAATGCCTTCGATCCGGTTCTGCATGCCGTGGTCCTTTTGCGATTTCCGGGGATAAATAAAGGGTTTGCCCAGGCGCTCCGCCAGCAAGGCTCCGTGCGGGATACCCGCCGTCGGCGTGCCGGCAATGATATCGCAGACAATGCCGTTTTCCCTGATCAGCGCAATAAATCCTTCACAGATCAGGCTACGGTATTCCGGATAGAACAAAAAAAGCCGGTTATCATTGTAGATCGGCATCTTGTAGCCTGAAGCCCAGGTAAAGGGATTGTCGGGCTGTAATTTGACCGCTTTGATTTTCAGGGCCGCCGCTGCAATTTTTCGGGCAATGTCCTTTGAATTTTCCTTCATGTTCAGATATCCCAAATGTCTTTATAATTGTGGTCTTTATCACAGTATTTGCATATAAAGGTATTGGATTCGGTCTTGTAAAAATACGGCGTCGCATTTTCGTGATGTTCCGGATGCGAGATACAGTCAGGATTCTTACAGCTGATCTCGTCAAAATCGTAGATCTTGGGCGGAAAGTGAATGCGGTATTTCTGCACCACCAGGCTGTCGCGCACGATGTTCAGCGTGGACTCGGGCGCAATGGCGGATAGTTTTTTCATTTTGATCAGATCGAACTGTTCCATGTCCGGCAGGGAGATAACGCCCTTGTAGCTACCGTCTTTGTGGGATTGGTAGACACCGTGCGAACTGACCACGTTCAGGCCCAGGATCTTCCTCGCCTTGTAGATGTGTTCCCAGATCGTCGGGATATCCTCGCCTTTTCCCACATGATCGATCACAATGCCGTTCTCAACCGGCTTGGTCCCGATCTTGTATTCTTTTTTCCTGCTTTGATAGTCTTTGACCTCTTCGATATAGCGGACCTTCTTCCGGGTCAGATCGGGGCTCCGGCCTTCAAAGTCCTCCCCCAGTCGTCCGCCGAGCATGCCGACCAGGACAGCCCGGGTGTAATAGCCGTTCATGGCCTGAACGTCCCAGCCGTTGAGCGGGGTTTTATCCAGAAAGACCGGTATCGTGGGATATTCGCGATTGCGTGGCAAGGGGTGGTAGAACTTGCAGTTTTCCGGCATGCGTTCAATCCATTCCCGGCGGAAGGTCACCGAACGGGTCAGACGATGCACATGCTGCAGGATATCCTCGCCCATACGCTCCAGCTGCAGGCGCGTAAAGTACCAAGCCGGAGCAACCTTTTCCTGTTTCAGGTAGTTTTCGATGGAGTCGAATTCACGGATAACAAAGCCGTTCGCTTCCATTTTATGTTTGTAGTACGGCGGCATTCCAAGTTCTTCGGGCGCGATCAGGTCTACATGCACTTCCTTAAAGATCCGCAATCCGTCGGCCTTGGAGTGTACGGTGCGTCCGTGGAAGAGATCACCGACCAGGGCGATATGGATGCGATCGCGCTTGAATTTGAACTGCTCCAGAAAACTGAACTCGTCCAGGATCTCCTGCGTGGGATGTTCGTGCTTGCCGTCGCCGGCATTGATAAAGGCCGGCTTGCAAACGCCCATCCGCTCGGCGAACATGCCAAGATCATAGTCCAGCCAGCGGGTAACCCCTTCGAGTTTGGTGCGGATGATATAGATCGAGTAGGGACTGTAAGTGGTCAGCATGCGAAAGGTGTCGGCGTAGCTTTCTTTCTTGTTGAAAGAAGAGGTGACGGCATCGAAGATATTCGTCTTAATATTGTGGAACTTCACCGCGTTCAGAAAAGACTCTTTGGTGCGCGTGCTGGCTTCCACAAAGACAAGGTAGGCCCCGACATTCGCATTGTTGATCTTAAAGAGACTGAGATCTTCACGATCCTTTACCGCCTTTTTCAATTTAGCGGTATTCCGGTACAGGTATTCCAATTCGTCAAGGGAGAAATCATTGATCACGGAAAGGGATCTTCCCATAAACCTGCCCTTCAGCGATAAATCCTGATACTCTTTCATCGTATGCAAGTCCTTTTGTTATGCTTATTGACCATGTTCTGATTTTTAGCCAATATAAGCTTTTGCTGCGGCGAATAAAAATAAATTTTACGATAGTTTGCGGGAGTTATGAATGGACTTCCTATATTTTTGTGGACACGCAGATAAGCCTTATATTAATATGAGAAACAAAAAGGAGTAAAGATGCGTGAGACAAAAAGATATTTTCCGCGGGAGTTCAAGACAGAGGCCGTGGAACTG
>Ga0265293_10014121_pt1 | contig 10207 bp, 13 predicted proteins | sample Munlanlewell138R_FD_192505 | JGI IMG/M metagenome (GOLD analysis project Ga0265293, IMG submission 192505) | Leachate microbial communities from a municipal landfill in Southern Ontario, Canada - Leachate well 138R | ecosystem: Engineered > Solid waste > Landfill > Unclassified | place: Canada...
CTCGAGCGCGTCATCCCGCCGGCGTCGCCACGCTAGGAGACGCCGCCCGAAAGAAACTCCCCTTACCTGGTTGACATCTCTTCCAAGTCTGGTATTATAAGGGTGTCAGATCAAGCCAGCCAAGGAGCCAGCCATGACCGCCACCAACGACACCGCCCTCGCCGCCTACGTCGCCGCTCACGCCGCCGCCGCTGAGCTCCTCGAGGACATCGCCGAGGCGCTCGATGAGCATCACGGCGTCGCTCCCGAGCAGATCAACTGGGGCCACGTCGGCGACGTGGACGCCGTCGTCGAGCAGCTCACCGTCATCAAGAACTTCATCGCCGGCGACGAGTCCTGACCGCCCGGAATCGAGAGGAGCCCACCATGACCGCCAAGGATACCCGCGCCGCCTTCGCCGCCGACCTTCGCCGCCACGCCGCAGCCGTCGCCATGGAGCAGATCGACGCCGGGCTCGGCGACGACGACACCTACGAGCAGGTCAAGGACGAGTGCTTCATGTACGCGCACGACGAGCTCACCGTCGCCGATCTCCGCTCCGCCATCGACCTGGGCATCGCGGACGCGCTCGCCGCCGCCCGCGCCGCCGGCCATCCCAACGTCCTGCCCGCCTGAGAGGAGCCCGCCGTGACCAGCCACACCCGTCAGCCATTCGTCGCAGTCGTGACGCGCGAGTACGAGAACGCCAACGCCGGCCGCAGCCCGCGCGGGCGCGGCCTGTGGGCGTTCGCCATGGCGACCAACAACGTCCTGGCGACCGAGCCGATGCCGACACGCGAGGCGCCGTTCTTCGTGAGCGGCAGCTACACCGAGGCCGTGCGCGCCGCCCGCGCCGAGGCGCGCCGGATCGGCGCCACGACCATCTTTGTGCTCAGCTAGGCGCCCGCAGCAGGATCCGCTCGCCGGCGCCGGCGCCCCTTCGGGAGCCCGGCGCCTTTCGTTTGCCCTGCTGCGGGTGACGCTCGCGCGACACTGGATGCAGAGCAAACCGAGCGAAGGGGGTTCCGTCGTGTATCGAGTCAAGCGCCGCGTCTACGGCCGCGCCGCCGACGGGCGCACTGTCCTGCTGTTCACTCCGGGCTCTGTCATCACCGACGACGAGGCGCGCGCCGCCGGCCTGCTGGCCGGCGCGCCGGCCGTGAAGGAGCCCGTGCGTGGGCTCGTGATCCACTCCGCCGAGCGCGTCTCCGACGAGGAGCCGCCGGCGAAGCCGCTGGCGCGCATGACGCTCGCCGAGCTTCGCGCCGTCTGCGAGGCCGAGGGCATCGACCCGGCGGGCGCCAACCTGCGGGCCGAGTACATCGAGGCGATCGAGGCCGCCCGCGAAGGGGGGCGGTGAGGTCGTGGCGATCAAGATCTACATCAGCCAGGCCAACCAGGCGCACAACGCGGGTCCGGGCGGCTACACCGAGAAGGCCGGCATGGACGCCATCAGTCGTGCCCTCGCCGGGGTCTTCAAGCGGGACGGCCGCTTCGCGGTGAAGCGCAACGTCGCCGGCAGCCGCGTCGACACCGCGTCCGAGAACGGCCGCGAGGCCAACGCCTGGGGCGCCGACTACTACGTGGCGCTGCACTCCAACGCCGGCGGCGCCGGCGCCCGTGGCACGTTCGGCTTCTACTACTCGAGGAGCTCCAAGGGCTACGCGCTGGCCAAGGCGATCGTCGCCGAGGTGAGCCCTCTCTCGCCGGGCGAGGGCAAGGCGCTCATCGCCAAGCCCGGGTTCATCGAGCTCCACACACCGAAGGCGCCCGCCTGCCTCATCGAGATCGAGGCGCACGACTGGGCCAAGGGCGTCAAGTTCCTGACTGGCAAGAAGTCCGCGATCGCAGAGGCCATCTACCGGGGCATCTGCAAGGGCATCGGGCTCAAGCCCGTCCCGGCCAAGCCGGCGCAGCCCGCCCAGCCGGCCGTCGACTACCGATCGCTCAAGCGCGAGGCCGTGGCGCTCGCCAAGGCGCTCGGCGTCCCGACGGACGGCGTGGGACCGAACAGCAACCAGCTCGGCACACCGGCGCGCCGCCTGCTCCGCGCGCTCGCCGACCACGAGGGGTGAGCCATGGCTGACGCCGCCTACTTCACGACGGCCGAGCTCCGCGCCGAGCATCCGGATATCGCCAACAAGGCCAAGTACACGGACGCCAAGCTCGAGGCCGCGCGCGCCTTCGCCGAGCAGTGGTTCGAGGCCGCGGCGCACGTCGCTTTCGTGCCGCGCACCGTCACCGAGACGCTCGACGGCTCCGGCTCCCGGCGGTTGTTCCTCTCGCATTGGGTCGAGGTCGGGCGCCCGACGGAGGTCAAGGTCGACGGCGTCGCGTTCTCCGCCGCCGCTCTCGCCGCGCTCCATGTGTCGCGCTCCGGCGTCCTCGAGCGGGACACGATCTGGCCGGCGTGTTCCTCTGTCGAGGTTACCTACCCGCACGGCTACGCGAGCCTCGCGGCATCGCCGTTCGGCGATCTCGTCAAGGGTGCCGTCATGACGCTGGCCGCCGAGCACGCGAAGCCGTCCACCATCCCGGCGCGCGCCACGTCGATCTCGACCGACCTGGGCAACTACCGGATCTCGCAGGCCGACGCGACCGGCAAGACCGGCATCCCGGACGTCGACGCCATCATTGGCCTGGTCGGCGCCGCGAAGCCCGCCACGGGGGCCGGCTCGTGATCGAGCAGCTCAACCTGTGGGCGGCTCAGGACGCGCTCCTGGATGCGCTCAAAGACCAGGCCGCCTTCGACGTCGACGGCGCCGGCGAGGTCGCACTGGGGCTCGGCTTCCCGGCCGAGATCCAGCCCGAGCACGTCTGGATCGGCGGCGAAGCCGAGGGCGATCTCGAGGCCGAGCTCACCGGGCCGCGGCCGTCGGCGGAGATCTTCCGCATGCCCCTGTTCATATTCGTGCAGGCGGCCGACTACGAGGAGGCGCGCTCACGCGTCAAGACCCTGGCGGCTGCGTGCGAGTCGGCGCTCGAGACGGCGACCTTCGCTGCCGTCGTTCCCTCGTGGCGCATCCCGCGGTACCGGCTCGACGCCGGCACCGACGGCTCCAACATCCAACTCTGCCTCGAGCTCCCGGTCGAGTGCCGGTGTTGGTGACGCTGAAAGGACAATGAGGCTATGGCCAAGCGCGTTCGCAAGTACGAGATCCTCGCGCCCGTCAGCGGCTCGTTCACCGGCCGCTCGGGTCGCGTTCACTACCGCTTCGAGCCCGGCGTCGTGCGCGAGTCGGACGTGGACCCGGACGTGCTCTCGGCCCTCATCGCCACGGGCAAGGCCGTGCCGGTGTCCACCAGGGCGGCGAAGGCCGCAGGAAGTGAGGAATCCCGATGAACCTGAAACTGTCCGCTGCCGGCTTCGCGATCCAGTCGGCGAAGGCCGCCGCCGAAGCCCAGCCGGCCTGGTGGGGTCCGGTCGGCGGTGGTGGGCTCGTGTCGTTCGAGCTCGAGCAGACCGAGGACGAGCTCACGTCGGCGCAGGTCGGCGCCATCGGCGAGTACCGCGCGGCGGTCGCCATCGCCGCAGACTACGAGAGCCGCATGTGGCCGGCGTCGATCGGCGCTCTGCTGTACGCCGTGCTCGGCGATATCCAGACGAGCGAGGGCACTCCTGCCGTCAAGGCCGTGCTCACCACGGCGCTCGCCGGCGTCAACAACGATCTGACGTTCCTGGCCGCGACCGCCGGCGTCGCCGGCAACGGCATCACCGTCGCTCTGACGGATCCGTCCGGCAACGACCAGGAGCTCGGCGTCGTGGTCACCGACTCCGCCATCGTCGTGAACCTGGCGACCGGCGAGGACGGCGCCATCACGTCGACCGCGCGCGAGGTCCGTGACGCCGTGAACGCCGACAGCGAGGCCGCCGCACTCGTCGCGGCATCGCTCGCTCCCGGCAACGACGGCAGTGGCGTGGTGACGGCGCTCGCCGCCACCAACCTGGCCGGCGGCGCCGACGCGACAGGCACCGGCGCCTCGACGCACGTCATCACTCCCGATGCCTCGCTCCCGTGGTGCACCGTCTTCGGCGCCAAGGACACCGAGCGCAAGGCCGCGTCGGACTGCAAGCTCGATTCGCTCAAGATCGAGTGGGAGGGCAACAGCCCGGTGAAGGTCACGCCGACCTGGGCCGGCATGGGCGTCGCGTGGTCGGACGCCGCCTACGTCCCGGTGCTCGATGAGTCCCTGCTCGACTACCTCAAGGGTATCCATCTCACCGCGGTGCTCGATCTGGACGGCTCAGGCTACGACGGCAGCGCCGAGATCAAGTCGGGCTCGGTCGAGATCAAGCGCAATATCGCGGGCGACACCAAGTCCGGGCAGCTCGAGCCGAGCAGCCTCGACGAGGGTTCGTTCGAGTGCGACGTCGAGCTCGTCGTGCGCGTGCCCGATCTGCTGCCGGTGCGGCTGCTCTTGACCGGCGCGGTCGACGGTGACTCCGTGTCGGCCGACGTTCCCTACGGCGAGTTCTCTCTGGCGTTCGCCGACTCGCCCGACAGCGTCGCGCTCGCCGCGACGCGCGTCGCCTGGAAGACGTCCGAGCCCGAGGCCAGTCCTGCCGGTGGTCCCGCCGAGCTCACTCTGCAGGGCCGCTGCTACGGCAACCCCGCCATCACCGCAACCGTCATCAACGCTGTCGCCTCGTACTGAGCCTGGCGACGGCCGACCCGAGGGGGTAATCCATGAGCAAGGGCGCGAAGCTGCTCGAGGTCATCTACGTCGACACCGAGGAGCCGGTGAACGTCCTCATCGGCTTGGGCGACTCGATCCGTGCGGCCGAGTGGGCGGAGGCCGAGTACCCGTACCCGGCGAAGCCCGAGCTCCCGGCGGATCTGTCGCCCGCGGAGGTCGACTTCCGCATCGCCGAGTTCCGCCGCGAGCGGCTCGACGTCGACGCCAAGCGCGAGTGGCGCTCTGGCCTGTACGCCGTGTTCCTGGGCGCCCAGCGCGCGAAGCTCCGCGGTTCGGAGCTCGGCTGGCTCGATTGGCTGAGTCTCGTGACCGTCCCGCAGGACGACGCGCCGGCCGAGGAGCCGTCCGCGGGGGAATCCAACGCGCCACAGAGCGACAGTTAGCTCGTGTGGCGCTGGACACCCTGCAGCCGATCGGCCACCTGTGCGACCTGCTTGGCATCTCCCGCTGCCGGCCGGGCGTCTTCGACGCCATGGTCGATCTCCTCTACGGCGATGAGTCGCGCGGCGACGCCGCCCGCGAAGCTCGCCTCGCCGACCTGGGTCGGCGACTGACCGGGAGGCGCTAGTGCCCGCACCTGTCTACTCGACCAACGTCGACGTCGCCGGCGTCTCCGCCACGCGCAACCTCTTGCGCCAGATGGAGCCGGATCTGCTTAAGCGGCTCGACCGGCGGCTGAACGTCGTGGCGAACCGCATCAAGTCGGTCGCGCAGGCCGAGTTCGAGCGGACGGGCGCGACCGGCACTGCCTACCGGGTCCGCACGCGCACGCGCCGCGGATCCTTCGTCAAGTCGATCGCCACGGCGCCCGGCTCGGTTTCGCGGGGCCAGAAGTGGTCGAGCGAGCCGGGCGTGCTGGCGTCCATCTTCGAGCTCGCTAACGCCGTGCGCGATGCCCAGCCGGAGAACGTGCGGCGCACGCAGAGCCTCATCGAGACGCTCAACGCCAAGTATTACTCGCCGGGCCGGTTCTTGTGGTCCGCCTGGGATGTCGAGGGCGACCGGGCTCAGACCGACGTCGAGGACGCCGTTCGCGAGGCCGAGCTCGAGTACACGCGCCGCATGGAGGCGGTGATGTAACGTGGCCGTTGTCATCCCCATCGTTACCAGCTACAGGGGCTCCGGCGCCAAGGCCGCCATGCGCGACCTTGGTCGCCTGCAGAAGCAGGCCGAGCTCGCCGGCGCCGGCACCGCCGCCGGCCTACTCGGCGCTTCGCGATCCATCACGAGTTTCGGCGCCGGCGCGGCCGCCGTCGGCATGACCCTGACCAAGGGCATCACGCTGCCGGTCGCCGCGCTCGGCGGCTTGGCGATCCGCGAGTCGATGAAGTTCTCGAGCGCGTTCGCAGACGTGCGCAAGACCGTCGACGCGACCGAGCCCGAGTTCGCCAGTCTGCGTCAGGGCATCCGCGATATGGCCAAGGAGATCCCGGCGGGCCGCGATGCCATCGCCGGCGTCGCCGCGGCCGCCGGCCAGCTTGGTATCGAGAATGAGAACATCCTGAGCTTCACGCGCACGATGATCGACATGGGCGAGTCCACGAACCTCGCGGCCGACGAGGCCGCGACGGCGCTCGCCCGCTTCGGCAACATCACCGGCATGGAGCAGACGAACTTCGAACGCCTGGGCTCCTCGATCGTGGCTCTGGGCAACAACCTGGCGACGACCGAGGCCGAGGTCGTGAACTTCGGCATGCGGATCGCCGGCGCCGGCTCGCAGGTCGGCATGAGCGAGGCCGACATTATGGGGCTGGCGGCTGCGTTCTCCTCTGTCGGCATCAGCGCCGAGGCCGGTGGCACGGCGCTCTCGAAGACGATGATCGGTATCGAGGCGTCGGTGCAGAAGGGCGGCGATCAGCTCCGGCTGTGGGCTGAGACCGCCGGCATGAGCGCGGGCGAGTTCAAGAAGGCGTGGCAGGAGGATGCGGCCGGCGCTCTCACGGCCGTCGTCACTGGCCTGGGCGAGATGGAGGAGCAGGGCGGCTCGACGCTCGGGCAGCTCGAGAAGCTCGGCATCACCGAGGTCCGCCAGCGGGACGCTCTCCTGCGCGCCGCCGGCGCCGGCGACCTGCTGACCGAGGCTCTCAAGATCTCGGGCGACGCCTGGCAGGAGAACAGCGCGCTCGCCGAGGAGGCCGGCCGGCGCTACGAGACTCCTGAGTCGCGCATGGCCATCATGAAGAACCGCGTCAGCGACATGGGCGTCACGATCGGCGACAAGCTCATGCCGTCGTTCCTGCGGCTGATCGAGGGCGCCACGAAGCTCGCGGAGAAGTTCGGTAACCTCACGGACGGCCAGCAGGACTTCATCATCAAGGCCGCCCTCGTGGGAGCCACCATCGGGCCGGTGCTCGTGATCGTCGGGCGGCTCACGCAGGGCGTCGGGCGCGCCGTGGGCGTCGCCGGCAAGCTGGCACTCGCCTTCAGCAAGGGCGGGAAGGCCGCGCCGGGATGGGCGCGCGCGATCGCCGCCGTCACCAAGGGCACCGCGAGATTCGTCAAGCAGGGCGCGCTCGCCATCGCATCGCTCGCACGGCAGGCAGCCTCGTGGGTCGCCGAGACGGCCGCCAAGGTCGCCGCGACCGCCGCCACGGTGGCGCACACAGCCGTCACCAAGGCGTCCGCCGCGGCGCAGTGGCTGCTCAACGCGGCGCTCTCCGCCAACCCGATCGGGCTCGTCGTCATCGCCATCGCCGGCCTGGTGGCCGCGCTCGTGGTCGCCTACAAGAAGTCGGAGACCTTCCGCAAGATCGTGAACGCCGCCTGGGGAGCCATCAAGAAGGCCGCGGTTGCCGTCTTCGGCTTCGTCGCCAAGTACATCAAGACGTGGGTGGGCATCATCCGGGCGGCGCTCGGGAAGGTCAAGGCCGTGGCCGACTCCGTCGTGCGCTTCTTCGGGCGCATGCGCGACGGCATCGTCGGCGCCTTCAACCGCGTCACAGGGTTCCTGCGCACCGTCGCCGGCAAGATGAAGTCCGCCATCGGCCGGCCGGGCCAGATCCTCTACAACATCGGCAAGGACATCGTGGCCGGTCTGCGCAACGGGATCTCCGCCGCCTGGCACTGGGTCACCGACAAACTCAAGGGGCTCATCGGCGGGCTCTCCAAGGCCGCGAAGAAGGTGCTCGGCATCGACTCGCCCTCGCGCGTCTTCGCCGCCGTCGGCAAGGACGTCGCCGCCGGGCTCGCGATCGGCATCGACGGCAGCCTGGGCACCGTGCGTCGGGCCGCGCTAGGGCTCGCAGGAGCCACTTTGCCGGGCTTTGGCGCCGCAGGAGGGTACGCGGTCGCCGCGGGGGCCGGCGGGCGCTCTGTCGTGCTCCACGTGGCTCCTGGCGCGGTGCAGATCAACTTCGGCTCGAGCCCGTCCGGGAGCGTGTCGCAGGGGACCGTGGACGCCGCGGTCGACCGCGCCTTCCGCCGCCTGGCCGCAGAGCTCTCGAGGAGGTGACGTCGTGCCCAAGGTGACGGTGCGGCCGACGAAGCAGCAGCCGCTCTACAAGCGCATCGCCCAGGTGGGGTCGACGGGCGGCGCCGCCGCCGTGGCGGACCAAAGCGACGCCACCTACATCCGCCGCGCCGTGAACGGCGCGCCCATGGCGCGCTTCCTGCTGGCGGCGCCGGCGATCCCGGCGGACAACGACATCGCCACAGTCGTGCCGGGCGCGCGCCTCCGGCAGCCGACGTCCAACCCGCCGAAGCTCGTGTCGCTCGCCATGAGCGTCCCGGGCACCGGCAAGCCGAAGAACAAGCTCATGCCGATCGTGAACGGGCCGAGCGTGCGCGCCGGCTCGGGCACGAGTCCATACACCTTCGAGACGCCTGCCGCCCAGGGCCGCATGGCGGGGCCGCGCGGGCTGTGGGTGGATTGGCTCAGCCGGCTCGCGGTGCGGGTCAACGACGGACACAAGGCGAGCGACTCGAACCGTGCATATATATACGAGGTGTTCGCGGATGTGTACTACGCCGCGCGGCCGACCGTCGTGCTCTCCACGGACCCGGTGCTGCCGGTCACGACCACGTCCTACCCGGATCTCTGCGCGACGTTCTCCGCGCTTGTGGAGTCCTGGCAGGACAACGAGGGCGAGCCGGCGCGCACCGAGATCGCCTACGAGCTCCGCGTCTTCACGTCAACGCAGCACCAGGCGGCCGGCTTCGATCCGGCTCTCTCGACGCCGGTGTGGGAGACGCAGGGGCTCACGGCTCCGCTCGACTACATCGACGGCGCGACGCTCTCGACTGAGGACGTCGCTGAGACTCCCGACGTGCCGCTGCCCAACGGCGGGTACCGGGTCTATGGGCGTGGCCGGCGCTACTTCGAGGGGGCGCAGTGGGCCGCTTGGGCCTACCACGACTTCGTGGTCAACGTCGTGCCCTGCCCGGCGCCGACCCTGACCGCCACGCTGGACGACACCAACCAGCGGGTCGTGCTCGAGGTCACGCCGCAGTCGACCGCGGGCGCCGCGGATCCGCTCACCACGATCGAACGCAGCGCCGACGCCGGGGAGACCTGGGAGGCGGTGCGTGGCGCTACCTCGCTCGCCGGCACCTTCGCCACCAAGGCGACGCTCTACGACTACGAGGCGCCGCGCGGTGTGGCGCTCTCCTACCGCGCCGCGACCGAGGCGACGATCTCCGACCAGCAGCTTGTCTCCGCCTACGCCACGGCCGACGTGGCGGGCATGCTCTCGAGCTCCGCCTGGAACCTCAAGTGCCCGCTCGACCCGTCGCTCAACCTGCTCGACGCGAACGTGAACGCCGATCCGGAGTGGACCAAGGAGGAGGAGGCTGCGACCTTCCGCCCGGTGGGGCGCACGTACCCGGTGGTCGTCTCCATGGCGCTCGGCGGCGCCGACGGCTCCCTGTCCGTCACCACCAACACCGACACCGCATGGACGGCGCTCGAGGCGCTGCGCGACTACGCCGGCACGCTCCTGCTTGAGTCGCCTTACGGCTGGGCGCGCTACGTGCGGATCCTCTCGCGGTCCTGGACCGAGGCCGGCGCTCCAGAGGCGGCGCGCCGGCGCGTGACGTTCTCATTCCTCGAGGTCGAGGCTCCCTGATGTACCCGGTGTCTGACGCCTTCCGCGAAGCGATCGTCTCCTGCGACCAGCGGGCCGTGGTCCGCGTCGTGGTCGAGCTCGACGGCTCCGAGCTCGGCGTGCTGCCGCTCACCGGCGGGGCGGTCGACTGTGACGGCACGCGCGACGGCGCGCTCCGCTCCCTGTCGCTCACCGTCTCGCCGCATCCCGACGCCTTCGATTGGCTGGCGACCGCCGGCGCCGAGGTCGTCGTCGCCCGCGGGCTTCGGCTGCCCGACGGCACCGAGGAGCTCGTGCCGCTCGGCGTGTTCGTCATGGACGCGGATCTCGAGGAGGCCGAGGACGGCACCGTCACGGTGTCTGCCGGCGACCGCTCGCGGCGCATCAGCCGCGCGCGCTGGACCGACCCCTACGTGGTGCCGGCCGGCACCGCCGTCGGCGAAGCGTTGGCAGATCTCCTGCGCGCCTGCTGGCCTGGCTGCCCGGTC
>Ga0265293_10014122_pt1 | contig 10206 bp, 7 predicted proteins | sample Munlanlewell138R_FD_192505 | JGI IMG/M metagenome (GOLD analysis project Ga0265293, IMG submission 192505) | Leachate microbial communities from a municipal landfill in Southern Ontario, Canada - Leachate well 138R | ecosystem: Engineered > Solid waste > Landfill > Unclassified | place: Canada...
TTTAAGTAAATAGGCTACATCCTTTATATTCATAGGTAATTGCATCGAGCATATCGCAATTTCTTCTAAGGAATGTACATTAAGTATATATATAACAACTAATTAGATGGTTTTATCTAATCATTTATTCTTTGAATAATCTCAACATTTAAAAAACCTTAAAAATTCTGTGTACTGATTGGATAAAACTTCATATTTTTGTATTTTAATCTTTGCTAATGAGTTGAGTAAATGAAAAAATATTTCTTGTTATTGCTTGCTTTAATTATGATTTCTTGTTCTGACACTCCGGAAGAAGTTCTTATGAATGCCAGAGCAAACCTTAACAAAGGTGCTTACGAAACTGCACGTTTTCACCTTGATCAGATTATTAAAAATGACTCCTCCAATTGTGAAGCTCATCTATTGTATGGACGATTAGAATTTGAACAAAAGAATTTCGACGCAGCAATACAATCCCTGAATAAATCCGTAACTTCCAATCCGGATTTCTTACCTGCATATAAAGAACGTGCTAAGGTATTCAGGAAACTTGGTTTGCTGGATAAGGCTATACAGGATTTAAGCAGGTTACTTTTATCCTATGCCGACGACGGTTCAATTTATCTCGAAAGAGGAAATATTTATTTTGAAATGGACATGATGAGTTTTGCCTGTGAAGATTGGTTAAAAGCAAACGAATTGGGTATTAGTGAAGCTAAAAGAATTTATGACAAGTTTTGTATAGCTGATTCGGAATAATTTTCTATTAAACATATAATTTGTTATTTTTGTGGATGATTTAAATAACTTTTGGTTTACGAATGGATTTTTACTTTGAGAACATAAGAATAATTGAACCGTCTTCTGGTACTGATGAAACAGCAAATGTCAGAATTAAAGACGGTTACATTACAGACATAAGCAAACAAGAACTTGAAACTAATTCCGATACACAAAGAACAGACGGTAGAGAACTTATCATGGCACCGGGTTTTATTGATATACACGTACATTTACGCGAGCCCGGTCAAGAACAAAAAGAAACAATAAAATCTGGTACAGATTCAGCTGCTAACGGAGGATTTACTTCAGTAGTTTGTATGCCGAATACAACACCGGCAATAGACTCAAAAGAGACTATTGAATACATAAAAAACAAATCTGAAGGATTACTTACGAATGTTCTCATATCTGCAGCAATTACGAAGGGCAGGAAGGGCTTAGAAATTGGAAATCTTGACGAATTACATGACCTTGGAGTAGTTTTGTTCACCGACGATGGCTCGCCGGTCAGCGACTCTGATGTAATGCGTGATGCTTTTTTTGCATCAGCGAAAAATGACTTATTATTATCGCAGCACTGCGAAGATACAAAGTTGACCGGTAATTTTCTGATGAACGAGAGTCCGCTGTCAAATAAGTTAGGTTTGAAAGGCTATCCAAGAATTGCCGAAGAAATTATCTTGTTCAGAGATATTACAATGGCAGAATATTACGGTAATCGTGCCTATCATGCTCAACATCTAAGTACAGCCGGAGCTATTGATATTGTTCGTTATGCAAAATCACGTTCTATCAGAGCTACTTGCGAAGCTACACCACATCATTTTGTTCTTACTGAAGAGAATATGGTTGAATTCAATCCTAATTATAAGATGAATCCTCCATTGAGACAATCACACGATGTTGAAGCTATAATCGAAGGCATCAAGGACGGTACCATTGACTGTATCGCAACCGACCATGCTCCACATACAGACAATGAAAAAGGTAATGGACTCGAAATGGCTCCGAATGGAATTATCGGTCTTGAAACTGCTATTGGATTATCAATGACGTATCTTGTCCATAAAAAGCACATTTCAATCAACAGGATGATTGAAATGTTAACTGTGAATCCTCGTAGGGTTCTGAGATTAGATAATCCCGAAATTAAAGCAGGAGCTATGGCTGAACTCACAATTTTTGCACCCGATGAAGTTTGGACTGTAAATAAGAACAAATTCAAATCTAAGTCAAAGAATACACCGTTTGACGGATTTGTTTTGAAGGGTAAGCCAAAATATGTTTTCAACAATTTTCAATATTTGGAATGCAATCTATAATGAATTATACTCAGCATTATTATACTGAAAAATGTTCCGATGTCCGTTCCGATACTTTCTGATAAGGATTTTAAAGATTATGATAAATAATATGATAAATGTTGATTTAATTATATTTGTTTTTGCAATATAATCTATATTATGTAAACTAAAATATATTTTTGATTATTCGTTTACCCTATTCATTAGAAAATATTTGTATCTGTAAAAAATTAAGAAATTACTTTATCATTAAAAAAAGAACCTATTTTAAACAAATTTGTGAGTTATGAAATGACTGATAAGAATCTAAAGATAACATTAGCGGTAGGTTTTATACTTTTAGTCGCAATGTCACGACTTTTTCCGGTACTACCTAATTTTCAACCTGTATTAGCAATTGCATTGTTTGCAGGTGCAGTCTTTGCCAAGAATCGTCTTGCGGCTTTATTAGTTCCTATAACGGCTATTCTTCTAAGCGATGTTCTTCTGCATTTTTTCAGCGAATCTTTACTTGGCTATTATGCAGGATTTCACTATTCGATGATTCCCGTTTACCTTAGTTACGGATTAATCGTATTGATTGGCGCTAATTATGCTTCAAACTTTAAGTTTACCTCTGTATTAGGTACTTCTCTTGTATCGGCGGTACTGTTCTTTATTTTAACTAATTTTTCATCATGGTTATTTGGACTTGATATAAACAACATGCCGTATTCGAAAGATTTTACAGGATTATCCAAATGTTTTACTGAGGCTATTCCATTTTTCAGATACACAGCCGGCAGTGTTTTACTATACTCTACTGTCCTGTTTGGTGCTTATTCCATAGCCGGTAAATACTTATTTGCTGATACTCAGAAACTTATTATTGACTAATTAGGCTAATTTACACCTAATTTTTATTGGGTCTGTCTGAAAAGCTATTTATTCTTGGCAATTGATGTGTTTTTCAAAATTGCTGAGTTACGAAATGTGTTTGTATTTTGTACGAAAATTTCAGAATAACTTTTCAGACAGACCTGTATATTTCTACAATATACCGGTATTTATTAATAAAATTTATAAATATCTTCCCTATTCCGTGGTTATTATTTCTCATTTATGTTCAAATCAAAGAATGTATAAGATTAAAAAATCAATTGATTCCACTTCTTAATATTCTATATCCTGTGATGAATTGAACAAAAAATCCAGATTATCGCATAATTTAACTAAATTGTATTAAATTAATTTGTTTATACAATTCTAATTAGTTATTTTTGTATTAATGATTAACAAAAATTGATTTTATTTATGGTAAAGTGTAATAGAAATAGTTTGAAGTATAAATCGGATACGCAAAGAGGGTATCTGTTGTACGTAAATCTATATTTACAGAAATCAACACCTTGTAATATCAATAACTTACAGTATTATTAGACGAAATATCGTAATTCATTCATTAGACAAACAAAAGATATAATATATCACTTATTAACTATTTAATTAACAGTTTTTTAAAATTAGGAGAAGATAATGAAAAGAGATTTTTTAATGGTTCGCGATTTCACAACCGAAGAGATACATGAAGCTTTTGAAATTGCACGTGACATGAAAGCAGACAGAAAAAAATATTCAAAAGTCCTCGAAGGAGAAACCTTAGCTTTAATCTTCGAGAAACCCTCACTAAGAACCCGTACAACATTTGATGTAGGAATCCAACAACTTGGCGGATACTCGCTGTATCTTTCGCCTGCAGAAATCAATTTGGGTAAAAGAGAATCAGTTTACGATGTTGCAAAGAATCTCGAGAGAATGGTTCAGGGTATCATGATTCGTACATTTGGACATGATATCGTAGAAAACATGTCCAAATACGCAAAAATTCCAATAATAAACGGACTTACCGATTATTCACATCCTTGCCAAGCTATGGCAGACTTCTTGACAATACTTGAAGTGAAGGGTAAACTCGAAGGTCTGAAACTTACTTATGTCGGTGACGGTAACAATGTAGCACATTCATTGATGGATGCAGGAGCCCGTCTTGGGGTAAATGTTACGATATCATGTCCAAGAGGTTATGAACCTAATATGATAGCATATCAACAAGCTGTTGAAGATGCAAAACAAACCGGTGCCAAGATAGAAGTAGTTCACGACCCGTTTGAAGCAGTGAAAGGTGCAGATGCTGTTTATACCGATGTTTGGGCATCAATGGGACAAGAATCTGAAGCTGCTGAAAGAAGAAGAATATTTTTACCTTATCAGGTTAATGAAAATTTGATGGCTGCCGCCAAATCTGATGCTATGTTCTTGCACTGCCTGCCTGCACACAGAGGCGATGAAGTTACAGACGGAGTAATTGATGCTCCCTATTCATTCGTTTTCCAAGAAGCAGAAAACAGACTTCATGCTCAAAAATCTGTGATGTACAAACTCATGAAACAGGCTTGATATGTTCAAGAAAGCATTAATTGCTGTTGGCGGTAATTCTTTAATTCGTGCCGGTGAACGCGGCACGATTGAAGAACAGTTAAACAATGCTAACCGGACTGCCAAAAGCATTGCTTTGATGATAAAAAACAACTGGCATGTTGTAATCACTCATGGTAACGGTCCACAAGCAGGTGCTGCTCTCTTACGCTCCGAAAGAGCCTCCGGAGAAGTATATACTCACACACTCGACATGTGTGTTGCTACTACTCAAAGTGAAATCGGGTATATTTTACACAGAGCACTCGAAAAACAATTGAAGTTGATTGATGTAAAAAGAATCGTTACTACAATACCGACTATGGTTGCTGTTTCGCCGGATGACCCTGCATTTCGAAAGCCGACCAAACCGATAGGACCATTCTATACTCAAGAAGTTGCTGAACAAAAGCAAATGACATTGGGATGGAAAATTGTAGAAGATTCATCGAGGGGCTACAGAAGAGTTGTGGCTTCTCCTGAGCCAATATCTGTATTGCAGTTGGATATTATCAAGCAGATAATCGAACTTGATACAGTTGTTATAGCCCTGGGTGGTGGAGGTATTCCGGTTATCATCAAAGAAGACGGAGATATCGAAGGTTCTGAAGCCGTAATTGATAAAGATCGTTCATCAGCCTTACTTGCAAGTCAACTCGGCGTTGACGCGTTCATTATTAGCACTGATACTGATAAAGTTTATCTTAACTACAAAAAACCAAATCAATTAGGTTTAGACAAAATTTCGATTTCCGAGCTTCAACAATATTATGATGAAGGTCATTTTCCTGCCGGTAGTATGGGACCTAAGATTGAATCAGTCATCAGGTTCATACGTAATGGAGGAAAACATGCAATTATTACTTCTTACGAATTTCTGACAGATGCTCTTGACGGAAAAGCAGGAACACATATTTATGCATAAACTTAATTAAATTTGTTATTTGAAAATATTATAATTGATAAAATACGCTCTGCCACACCGAACAGTGGAAGTGCCCATATAATTCAATACCTACTCCGACTTTACTCGGGCTGATACGCACAGAACATCGAATTTGTCAATTTAATATTTCTCTAAGTAACAAAAAGATTTGTATAAAAATATTAACAAATTGGTTATGGATATAAAACATATTGTAGAAAGCCAACAGTTCACAGTTCCAAAGATAAATGAACTGTTTGAACGTACAGAGCTTATGAAAAAAATCGTTGTTCGCGGCGGTACAAATGATTATAGCAATAAGATCATGGCTAATCTTTTTTATAAACCTTCAACACGTACAAGCTTTTCTTTTGCATCAGCAATGTACCGTCTTGGAGGTAAGGTCTTGTCAACTGAACATGCTGCCGAATTTTCATCAGAAATTCAGGGAGAAGTTATAGAAGATACGATTCGTATAATCAGTAACTACTGTGATGTCATTGTTTTAAGGCATGTTGAAGAAGGCGGAGCAATGCGTGCTGCTGCAGTTTCTGATGTACCAATAATAAATGCCGGAGACGGTTCAGGTGGTCAGCATCCGACACAAGCTTTACTCGATTTATACACCATACACAATGAATGTAAAACTCTTGACGGTTTGTCCGTTGCTTTTATCGGAGCTTTAGACAATGGACGGACTGCACGATCACTTGCATATTTGCTTTCTAAATATGAAAGAACAAAATTGTTCTTTATAGCTCCGCATGAAATGCAGATGAAACCGGATATTCTCGAGTACCTCGATAAAAGAAACATTAACTATGAACTTGCTCACTCGACTAAGAATATTATTAATAAAGTTGATGTTGTTTATCAAACAAGAATTGACCAAGAAAGATTAAGGTCACAAAATATTGACTTTTCTGCTTTCAATATTGATACAAAGGTTCTTCAGACTATGAAATATGACGCAATTATTATGCACCCTCTTCCCCGCTCCGTTGAAATTAATAACGATGTGGACAAAGACCCGCGTGCAGCATATTTTCGTCAAACAAAAAACGGACTTTACGTCAGAATGGCATTATTGACTATGCTATTCGATGAAAATTGATTTTTTTATAAACCATAAGGATTCCATCATGAATACACAAGATTTTATTAACATCGAAAATGAATTTGGCGCTCATAATTATCATCCCTTAGATGTTGTTATTCAAAAGGCAGAAGGCTGCTGGGTTATTGATGTAGAAGGCAAGAAATATCTTGATTGTCTTGCTGCATACTCCGCAGTAAATCAGGGACATTGCCATCCCAAAATTTTTAAAACTTTTGTCGAACAAGCTTCAAAAGTAACACTTACCAGCCGTGCTTTCAGAAATGACCAGCTTCCAAGACTTTACAAAAAGTTGAACGAAATGACTGGCTACGAAATGTCATTACCCATGAATTCCGGTGCTGAAGCCGTCGAGACTGCTATCAAGTTAGCTCGTCGTTGGGCTTATGATGTGAAAGGCGTTGAAAAAGATAAAGCTGAAATCGTGGTAGCTACAGGCAACTTCCACGGCAGAACTTCTACAATCGTCGGTTTTTCTGACGACCCAAGTTCTAATAAAGGTTTCGGTCCTTATTGCACATCGGCTTTCCCAATGCATGAATATGGAAACATTGAAGACTTAGCTTCTAAGATTACTCCAAACACTGCAGCTGTACTTATAGAGCCGATTCAAGGTGAAGGTGGAGTTGTTATCCCCCCTGACGGATATTTGAAAGCAGTAGAAAAATTATGCCGTGATAACAATGTTCTTTTCATTTGTGATGAAATTCAAGCAGGACTTGGACGCTCAGGGAAGCTGTTTTCTCATTATTATGAAGGTGTGCGTCCTGATATGGTAATCATTGGCAAGGCACTTTCAGGCGGTTTTTATCCGGTATCAGCTGTTCTTGCAGACAAAAAAGTGATGATGGTAATTCATCCCGGTGAGCATGGCTCTACTTTCGGTGGCAATCCACTTGGTGCTGCAATTGCAGTCAAAGCTTTGGAAGTGCTCGAGGAAGAAAAGCTTATCGAACGCTCGAATGAGATGGGTGAGTATTTCATGTCAAAGTTAAGAGCAATTCAAAGCCCGAAGATTGACTTTGTTCGCGGTCGCGGCTTGTGGATTGGCTTCGTCCTAAAAACCAAGGCACGCCCATACTGTGAAAAACTCAAAGAGGAAGGTATCCTCTGCAAAGAAACTCATGAGAATATCATCCGCTTTGCTCCACCACTTACAATCACTAAATCTGAGATTGATTGGGCTGTCGAAATAATCGAAAAAGTCGTGAAATCCTTGGATTAATAATCCGAATATTTTATTTATTTGTAATTGCCTGATATAGAAATGTATCGGGCTTTTTTTTCTTGGTGGATTGTGAAAAATTCCCTAATTTTGCATATCATTTATTGAGAAGATGTAGGTAAGTGATGCTACGGTTTTAGATTAGATATACGCAATAAAACATTTAATTAGATGCAATTTCGCATATACAAATGTTGTACGCAAGCCGAAAAAAGACACAGCAGTAACATGATTGCAGATTTGAAAAGAGAAAAAATGGAAAATGCCAACCCACAAAAGCTAGAGTTTGGCAGCCCATCCCTGCAACCGTCCCTTCGCTGCCAAACACATGCTTTTTTCCCAACGCACGCAGATTAGCATGATACTTTCGGATTTATATTGACAATAAAATTGTGTTTTGCAGATTGATAACTGGATTAAAAATGAGATTAAAAGGTTAAAATGAGTTTGTTTCAAAAATCGGTAGAGAATAAATATTTAAGTGAATTAGATTCAGTTCTGATTGACAAGAAGTACAAGGAATTTCAAGACTATTTTGGAAATCCTTCGATTCAAGAGAACATCAGAAATTCTAAGGAAGAGCAATTTCAAGAAGGATTTTTACGGGAACTTTTCGTTTCGATTTTTGGATATACACTCAATCCGCAACCTAATTTCAACCTGACAACAGAATTAAAAAACATTGCCAACAGCAAAAAAGCTGACGGAGCGATTTTGAAAGGCGAAGATGCTATTGCTGTTATTGAATTAAAAGGAACTGACACAACCGACTTAGACAAAATTGAAACCCAAGCATTCGGGTACAAAAACCATCATCCGAAATGTGTTTATGTGATAACGTCAAATTTTGAAAAACTTCGTTTTTACATTCAAAATGCAGTTGACCATATCGACTTTGATTTATTCAACCTGACTCGGGAGGAGTTTTCGTTAATGTGGCTTTGTTTGGCAAAGGACAATTTGCTAAACGGACTACCTCAAAAGATTAAAGAATCATCGCTTTTACAGGAAGAAAACATAACTAAAAAACTGTATGCCGATTATTCAAAATTCCGTGAAGCGATTTACAACAACCTTGTAAAGAACAATCCCGAAACTGACAAACTCTTACTTTTCAAGAAAACTCAAAAATTACTTGACCGTTTTCTGTTTATATTTTTCGCCGAAGACCGTTTGTTGTTGCCACCAAATTCAATTAGCGAGATTGTAAAACAATGGGCGACTTTAAAAGATGAATTGGACGAATATGTTCCGTTGTACGACCGATTTAAAAAGTATTTCGGTTACATGAATACAGGTTACAAAGGCAAAAAATACGATATTTACGCATACAACGGTGGACTTTTCGCACCCGATGAAATATTGGACAGCATCTCGATTGACGATGAGATTTTGCACAAACACACGCTCAAACTCAGCCAGTACGATTTTGAAACCGATGTTGATGTAAATATCCTCGGGCATATTTTTGAACATTCGCTGGGCGAAATCGAAAATATACAAGCAGATCTGAACAAGGGGTTGCAACCCCTTGTTCATGATTCTGATGCTATACCCCTTGTTCAAGAAGTAAGAACTTCATCCAAGAAATCCAAACGCAAAAAAGACGGAATTTTTTACACTCCAAAATACATAACCAAATACATTGTTGAAAATACAGTTGGAAAGCTTTGCGAAGAAAAGCGGACAGAACTTGGAATTGTTGACGAAGAATATGCCAAAGGTCGCCGAAACCGCAAAAAAGACACGATAAAAGCACTTGACGAAAAATTAACCGATTATCGTAACTGGCTTTTAAGTTTAACCATTCTCGACCCCGCTTGCGGCTCAGGAGCATTTTTAAATCAGGCTTTAGACTTTTTGATTACTGAACATCGTAAAATTGACGATTTACGGGCACAGCTTTTTGGAAGTGGTTTGGTTTTCTCCGATATAACAACAGATATTTTAGAGAAAAACATTTATGGTGTTGACTTAAACGAAGAATCTGTTGAAATAGCAAAACTCTCGCTTTGGTTAAGAACTGCACAAAAAGGAAGAAAACTTAATAAACTAAACAACAACATAAAGTGCGGAAACTCACTTATTGACGACCCTGAAATAGCGGGAGAAAAAGCATTCAATTGGCAAAATGAATTTCCAGAAATATTTGCAAAAGGCGGTTTTGATGTCGTAATTGGGAATCCACCCTATGTTAGAGCAGAAATTATATCAAATAAAGTATACTTAGAAAAAAATTATTTGTCATTTAATGGTAATGCAGATTTGTATGTTTTTTTCTTTGAAAAAAGCATAAACTGTTTAAAAGAAAATGGATATTTATCTTTTATTGCGCCAAATAAATGGACTCAATCAAATTATGGTCTTAATTTAAGAAGATTTATAAATAAATATAACTTATTGGAATTCATTGATT
>Ga0265293_10014123_pt1 | contig 10206 bp, 11 predicted proteins | sample Munlanlewell138R_FD_192505 | JGI IMG/M metagenome (GOLD analysis project Ga0265293, IMG submission 192505) | Leachate microbial communities from a municipal landfill in Southern Ontario, Canada - Leachate well 138R | ecosystem: Engineered > Solid waste > Landfill > Unclassified | place: Canada...
TCAGGTTTTCCGTGAGCTGCTGCTCCGAGAAGGACGCGCGGCCGAATACCTGGTGTACGTTGCCGGTCGAGTCGTTCTTGAAGCTCTGCTTGCCGGCCTTCTGTTCGGTGACCATCTTGCCCACGTTCGGGCCGACGGTGTCCGTCTTTGGGTTCGGCATGAGGCCCTTGGGACCGAGCAGCTTCGCCAGCTTGGCGAGCTTCGGCATCATGGCCGGGGTGGCCACCGCGACGTCGAACTCGATGGTGCCGCTGGAGGAGATCTTGGCGATCAGTTCCTCGCCGCCCACCAGGTCGGCGCCCGCCTCCTTGGCCTCCGCCTCCTTGGCGGCTTCCACGAACGCGGCCACGCGCTTGGCCTTGCCGCCCACGCCGTGCGGCAGGGCGATGGTGCCGCGCACCTGCTGGTCGCCCTTGGTCGGGTCGATGCCCAGGTTCAGGTGCAGCTCGACGGCTTCGTCGAACTTGGCGGAGGCGGTTTTCTTCACGAGGGCGATGGCCTCGGAGATGGGATACGCCTGCTTCTTATCCACGAGGGTCTTCACGGCGGCGAAACGCTTGGAATCGGACATAAGGAATGTGGTGTTAGCGGCCCGCAGGCCTCCCACGGATGACGGTTATTAGGCTTTTTTCTTGTCGTCTTTGCGCTCGCGTTCGGCGAGCCAGTCGCGGTGCACGATGCGGAAGTGGAGCCAGAACACGGGAGTGGACACCAACAGCATGGAGATGTCGCGCACGGCCGACTGCTGCTTCTGCACCATGGCGTTGCGGCGTTCGTTTTCGGCCAGCCGGTCGCAATCCGTCTGCTCCTGGTAGGAGAGGTCGCACACGGACGTCCACCCGGGCGCGTCCGCGGCGGGGAACACCCAGGTTTTCAGCGACAGGTTGAGGAGGTCCCCGACGGCGAAGACGAGGATCATCAGCGTGACGAAGGACACGAGCGCGAAGTAGATGCGCAGGATGACGGAACCTCCTTTGGACATAGGATGGCGGAATGGGGTGAATAATGCCCCTATTCTACCACGTCCACGCCCATCTGGCGCGCCGTGCCCGCCATGATCTTCATGGCCTGCTCGACGTCGTCGGTGTTCAAGTCCGGCAGTTTCTTCTCGGCCACCGCGCGCAGCTGCGCCTGGGTGATCTTGCCGACCTTGTCGGTCAGCGGCTTGCCGGAGCCTTTGTCGACGCCGATGGCCTTTTTGATCAGCTCGGACGCCGGCGCGATCTTCATGATGAAGTCGAACGTGCGGTCGTCGTAGACGCTGATGACCACCGGGACGATCTCGCCGCGGCGGGCGGCCGTGGCGTCGTTGAACTGCTTCACGAACCCGGCGATGTTCAGGCCGTGCTGGCCCAGGGCCGGACCGACCGGCGGGGCGGGGGTGGCGGCGCCGCCCGGAATCTGCAATTTGATCTGCGTGACGAGTTTCTTGGCCATATCGTTTTGGTTACTGGATTCCCGCGCACGCATGCGCCGGGCGACCAGGAGTAAGGGAAATGCGTCCTACGGTTAGATCTTCTTCACCTGGAGGAAGTCGAGTTCCACCGGGGTTTCGCGGCCGAACATGTTGACGAGCACCTTCACCTTGCCGCGCTCGCGGTCCACCTCGGACACCTTGCCTTCGAAGTTCTTGAACGGGCCGTCGGCGATGGTGACGGCGGCGCCCTTCTCGATGTCGATCTGGGTTTCCGGCTCGTCCACGCGCATGCGCTTGAGCAGGGAATCCATTTCTTCCTGGGACACCGGGGTGGGCGTGGTGCCCGCGCCGATGAAGCCCGTCACGTTCGGCGTGTTGCGGACCACGTACCAGGAGTCGTCCGTGACGACCATCTCCACCAGCACGTAGCCGGGGAAGATTTTTTCCTCCACCGTGCGCCGCTTGCCGTTCTTGATGCGGACCTTTTTTTCCTTCGGGACCAGGACGTTGAAGATCTTGTCTTCCATGTCCATGGTCTCGATGCGCTGGTTGAGGTTTTCCGCCACGTTGTCCTCGTAGCCGGAATACGTGTGGATGGCGTACCAGCGGCGGCCTTGGTTGGCTATTTGCTTCGGCATAGGTCCTCCGGTTAAGGGCGTTACCGCGCGGCGGCGGCGACGAGCTGCTCCAGGCCGAGGTTCAACCCCCAGTCCAAGGCGGCGATGGCGGCCGCGAGCACGACGCTGATGCCGATCGTGGCGGCGGAATAGCGAATGACCTCCGGGCGGGACGGCCATTCGACCTTGTCCAATTCTTCCTTCACCTCCCGGCCGTAGCGGGCCACGGCGGCGGGGGTCTGTTTGATGGCTTCCATAGCGTGCAGCTATTTTTAAAACCCCTTTCGGGGGGGTCGGCGGCAAGGATAGCCCATCCGGCCGGAACGCGCAAGGGGGAGGGAAGGGGCCGGAAAAACGAAAACGACCCGGGAAAGGGTCGTTTTCTGGCGTAAGACAGGGACTAGATATCCAGGTTCCGCACGGAGGCGGCGTGGGTCTGGATGAAGCGCTTGCGAGGCGCCACCTCGGAACCCATCAGGATTTCGAAGATTTCGTCGGCCTTTTCGGCGTCTTCGACGGTGACTTGCTTCATCAGGCGCGTGGCCGGGTCCATGGTGGTTTCCCACAGCTGTTCCGGGTTCATTTCCCCCAGACCTTTGTAGCGCTGGATGTTTACTTTGATGCCGCCCACCGTGGCGACCTGCTCGCCATCCGCGGATTCCTCGGTCACGACGACTTCCGGTTCTTCCGCCGCGGCCTTGGCCTTGCCCGCGGCTTTTTTGTCGGCCTTCGCCTTGGCCATGTCTTCCAACGCCCGTACCTTTTCTTCCTCGGTGTAGGCGTAGCGGACGTCCTTGCCCGCCTGGATACGGTACAGCGGCGGCTGGGCGATGTAGACGTGGCCCTGCCGGATCAGCTCCGGGAAGTGGCGGAAGAACAGGGTGAGCAACAGCGTGCGGATGTGCGCGCCGTCGACGTCGGCGTCGGTCATGAGGATGATGCGGTCGTAGCGCAGGTCCTCGATTTTGAACATTTCGCCGATGTTGGTCCCGAGCGCGATCACGAGGGACTTCACTTCGTTGTTGGCGAGCATTTTGTCCAAGCGCGCCCGCTCGACGTTCAGGATTTTCCCCTTGAGCGGCAGGATGGCCTGGGTTTCGCGGTCGCGACCCTGCTTGGCGGAGCCGCCTGCGGAGTCGCCCTCGACGATGAAGATTTCCGAGCGCAGCGGATCTTTGCTGGAGCAGTCCGCCAGCTTGCCCGGCAGGGTGAGCCCTTCGAGCACGCCCTTGCGCAGCACGGTTTCGCGCGCGGCGCGGGCGGCGGCGCGGGCCTGGGCGGAGAGCAGGCACTTGCCGATAATGGCTTCGGCGTCGCGCGGGTGTTCTTCGAGGTAGATTTTGAACGCCTCGCCGAAGACGGATTCCACGGCGGTCCGCGCCTCGGAGTTGCCGAGCTTGGCCTTGGTCTGGCCTTCAAACTGCGGCTCCTTCACCTTGATGCTGATGACGGAGGTCAGCCCCTCGCGGACGTCTTCGCCGGTGAGGTTCACGTCCTTTTCCTTCAGCAGGTTCTTGGCGCGGGCGTAGGCGTTGAGCTCGCGGGTGAGGGCGGAGCGGAAGCCCATGAGGTGGGTGCCGCCTTCCGGGTTGGTGATGTTGTTGGTGAAGCAGTGGACGGCGTCGTGGAATTCCTCGGTGTATTGCAGCGCGACTTCGACGTCCACGTCCGTGGCTTCGTCGTGCTGGCTGACGTAGAAGACGTTGGGGTGCTTGGCTTCCTTGCCGCGGTTGATGTGGCGCACGTAGGAGCCGATGCCGCCTTCGAAGTAGAAGCCGTACTGCTTCTTGTTTTCCGGGTCGCGTTCATCCGCGAGCGCGAAACGCAGTCCCTTCAGCAAGTACGCCTGCTGGCGCATGTGGTCCACCAGCGCCTGCCAGTTGTGCTGGATGGTTTCGAAGATGGTCTTGTCCGCGTGGAAGATGATGGCCGTGCCGGTGCCCTTGGCTTTGCCGACCGCCTTCACCTTGGCCTGCGGGACGCCCTTCGCGAATTCCTGCACCCACAGCTGGCCGTCGCGGCGCACCTCGGCGCGCAGGTAATCGGACAGGGCGTTCACCACGGACACGCCCACGCCGTGCAGACCACCGGAAACCTTGTACCCGCCGCCGCCGAACTTGCCGCCGGCGTGCAGTTTGGTGAGCACCAATTCCAACGCCGAGACCTTCATTTGCGGGTGCGGGTCCACCGGGATGCCGCGGCCCTGGTCTTCCACCGAAACCATGTCGTCGGGAAGCAGCCGGACGGTGATGACGTTGCCGTGGCCGGCCATCGCTTCGTCGATGGAGTTGTCCACGACTTCGCGGATGAGGTGGAACAAGCCGGCGGGGCCGGTGGAACCGATGTACATGCCGGGGCGCTTCCGCACCGGTTCGAGGCCTTCCAACACGGTGATTTGCTGGGCGCCGTACGAAGAGGGTTTTTGGTCTTTGGCCATAACGGGTCAATGCGGATGAAACTGCCTGAACGGCCCCAAGGATAGCATGCCGGGCGGCGGCTGGGAACGGGTCGGGCGGCCCCCGCGTCAAGGGGCGCGTGGTATACTGTGGACAATATGGAGAACGGTTTTTTGAAGGAGCAGGAAAAGGAAGACCAGCGGACGTACCGGTTTTCCTTGTGGTGGGTGAACAACCGGGAGCGGGCCCGCCGGTTGGGACTGGGGCTGTTCTTCGCCTTCGACGCCGCCTTGGTGTTGTTCGCCGCGTGGACCTTCCTCGACGGCTTCGTTGTGAGTTACGAACGGGAACGGCTGGCCATGGCGGAAATGGTCGCCTACGGACAGGCGGACATCCACGCGCGCACGCGGGCCGAAGCCGCCAGGGATTTGCAAACCGGCCCCGCCACCGTGCTGGCGTTGGAAGACGGCCGGGTGGACGTGTACGCGCCGCTCGTGAACCCGAACGACGACTGGTGGGTCGAGTTCACCTATGCGTTCCGCGCCGGGGACGCGCAAACGGAACCGGTACGGACGTTCGTGCTGCCGGGGCAGGAGCGGCCGCTGCTCGCGTTCGCCACCACGGAATTAGGGAGCGCCCGTGCGGCAACGGTAGAAATTTCCGACGTGACGTGGCGGCGCGTGGATCGCCACCTGACGGGGGATTACGCCACTTGGGAAGCCGAGCGGCTGGACCTGCGGGTGACGGACGCGCAATTCGAACCGAGCGTGCCGTTGGACGGCCGTACCATCGCCCGGGTGAGTTTCACGGTGACCAACGCCTCCGCCTTCAGTTATTACGACCCGGTGTTTTTCGTCCTGCTGCGGCGCGGGACGTCCGTGGTGGGCGTGAGCCAAACCACGGTGGATTCCCTGGACGCCGGCGCCACGCGCGGCATCTCGCTCAATTGGTTCGGTCCGGTACCGGCCGTCAGCACGGTGGAGGTCGTGCCGCATCTCAATATTTTCGATCTGAACGCCTACAAGCCCCTGCCGGGCGAAACGCCGTCGGATACGCGCGCCCGGGTGTTCGTGCGGTAGGCCGCCGCCCGTGCGGGCGGGAGCGGGGCCTTCCCGCGTGCCGTGGATGCGCTAAGCTGGTCGCCTATGGATGTCCGGCGCGTCCTCAACAACATCTTCCGTTCGGCCGATTGGCCCGCCTTCGCGGCCGTTTGGGTGTTGGTGTTGATTGGCTTGGCGGCCATCTACTCCGTGGCCCTGTCCCAACACGGGTCGGATTTACTCAACGTGAAGAAACAGGCGCTCGCCCTGGGTATCGGTGCCGTGGCGTATTTTGCCGCCGCCCGCGCGAATTACCGCTTGTTGCGCAGCTACGCGTGGGTGTTGTACGGGGCGGGCAATCTTCTGCTGGCCGCCGTGCTGATCCTGGGTTCGACGGTGCGTGGCACCACAGGCTGGTTCGTCTTCGGCGCGTTCAGCTTCCAGCCGGTGGAGCCCATGAAGCTCATTCTCGCCGTCACGTTGGCGGCGTTTTTCGCCGCCCGCGCGGGCAAGGCCTTCCACATCCGGGACTTGCTGGGCAGCGGGCTGATCGCCGGCCTCCCCGTGCTGCTCACGTTGATGCAGCCGGACTTGGGTTCCGCCGCCATCCTGCTGGGCATCTGGGGGATCATGCTGCTGTTCGCCGGCGTACCGAAGCGCCTGCTCGCCGCCATGGCGGGAGTGGGTGCGGCCGCGATCTACGGCGCCTGGACCTTTCAATTCCAACCGTATCAGAAAGCCCGCATCCTCACGTTCCTGGATCCGTACGCCGATCCGCTGGGGGAGGGGTATAACGTCATTCAGGCCATCATTGCCGTGGGGTCCGGCGGCTGGTTCGGCCGCGGGCTGGGGTTCGGGTCCCAAAGCCAGCTGAAATTCCTGCCGGAAAGCCAGACCGACTTCATCTTCGCCGTCATCGCGGAGGAGCTGGGCTTCGTGGGGGTGGCATTGACCTTGGGGCTGTGGCTGCTTATCCTGCTGCGACTGTTGCGCCAGGCCCGCCGCGCCACTGACGGGTTCGCCGCCTACCTGTTGGTGGGCATCGCCGCGTCGTTCTTGTTGCAGGTGCTGGTGCATGCCGGGATGAACCTGGGCGTGCTGCCGGTTACGGGCTTGGGCCTGCCGCTGGTGTCCTACGGCGGGTCGTCCCTCGTGTTCACCCTGCTCATGTTGGGCGCGGCGGAAAGCGTGGCCCGCGCGTCTGTGCGCGGTCGCGCCGCCGTGTTAGAGTAAAAAAGAAACGGAGCGCCGCCTTATTCCTTAACGTGCACACCCGTATGTGGGATGAACGCCTGAAGCTCGCCGCCTATTGCCCCGCCTGCGGCTCGTCGTCTTCCCGCATGGAGGTGCGCCCGTTGGGTGCCGCCGGCGACGCCCAGTTGCTGCACGCCACCTGCCGGCGTTGCGCGTGCAAGACCCTGGTGCTCACGGTCGCCGGGCCGTCCGCCGCCGGGGCGGTGGGGCTGGCCACGGATCTGACGGCCGAGGAAATCGCCCCGTCCGCCGGCCGCCAGGCCGTTTCCGCCGACGACGTCTTGGCCGCGCACGCCCTGGCCGGGCGCCCGCCCGCCTCCTGGCTGCCCATGCCCAAGGAACAACCGCCCGCCGCCCGCCGCACGGCGCGCCGCGCCCCGGCCGCCCAAAAGCGGGTGAAGGCCGCCAAGCGCCGCGGCCCCGCCGCTTGACAATCAGGCGGGTTTCCGGCACACTTTCGACCATTCCAACTTGAACCGGACCCTCCGATTTCTATGCAGACCTATACCCTCGCCGCCCAGCCCCGCACGCTCATCGGCCGCAAAACGCGCATCTTGCGCGCCGAAGGCGGCGTCCCCGCCGTCGCGTACGGCCCCGCCCTCGCCCAGCCGAAGAACCTCACGGTGGACCGCAACGCCTTCGTCCGCCTGTACAAGGACGCCGGCGAAAGCTCCATCGTCGAACTCGGCGTGGAAGGCGAACAGACCTTGCACGTCCTCATCCAGGACATCCAGGTCGATCCGCTGCGCGGCGAAGTCACCCACGTGGACTTCCGCGCCGTGGACATGAACAAGCCGGTGGAAGCCAACGTGAAGCTGGTCACCACGGGCGAATCCCTGGCGGTGAAGGCCGGCGGCACCCTGGTAAACGCGCTGGAATCCCTCACGGTCCGCGCGCTGCCCGCCAAGCTCCCGCACGAACTGACCATCGACCTCTCCAAGCTCGCCACCTTCGACGATTCCATCCTGGTGAAGGACATCGCGGTACCCGAAGGCGTGGAGGTGCTCGAAGACGCGGAAGACACGGTCATGCTCGTCGAAGCCCCGCGCTCCGAGGAAGAAATGGCTGAACTCGACAAGGCCGTGGACGCGGACGTGTCCAAGGTCGAAGTGGTCGAAAAGAAGAAGGCCGAAGATGACGCCGCCGCCGAAGCCGACGCCAAAGCCAAATCCTAACCATTGCTTATGCAGCTGAAGGACCTCCTCGCGCGCGTCCGCCAGCTCGACAAAAAGCACGTCATCGCAAGCGCTCTTCTCGGGGTGCTTGCGATTGCGTTTTTGTTGGGCCTCTTCGCGTTCCGCGGCGCGCTGTTCGACCGTGGCGCCGACCCCTCCCAACCGCCCGTCACTCCCGCCGCCGGGGATGAACGGGAACCGCTCGCGTTCCGCCACCCGCTCACGGGCGCGCCCGAGGCGGAAGAACGGGAAACCCTGCCGCGCGTGTTCAGCGTCATGGTCGACCATGCTGCGGACGCCTGGCCGCAAAGCGGCGTGGACGGCGCGTTCCTGGTGATCGAGGCGCCGGTGGAGGCGAGCATTCCGCGCCTGCAGGCCTTCTTCTCGGAGGAGGTCGACGCGGAAAAAATCGGCCCCGTGCGTTCGGCGCGTCCGTATTTCGTGGACTGGGCGTCGGGTTTCGGGGCGCTGTACGCGCACGTGGGCGGCTCCGACGACGCCTTGCGCAAAATCAATAATGGCGCGGGAGTCGTGGACCTGAACCAGTTTTCCAACGGTGCGTCGTTCTGGCGTTCCGCGGACCGGTACGCTCCCATCAACGTGTACACGTCCATGGACCTACTGCGCGCCGCCTTCGACCGGTTGGTGCAGGCGCGCCGTGCGCCGGAAGCTGTGGAATACGGCACGTGGACGTTCAAGGACCATGCCGAAGGGGAAGACCGTCCCGAAGCCGGCGTCAGCCCGACCGTGGACTTTTCTTCGTCCACCTATCGCGTGCGTTGGGCGTATGACCCGGCCACCAACCTGTATCGCCGTTACCAGGGTCCGTCCGTGTATGCCTTGCAAGACGGCGCGGAAATCCAGGCGGCGAACGTTGCCGTCGTCGTGACGGACATGCGTGTGTTGGACGCCGTGGGCCGCCGCGAAATCCGCACGCTCGGGGAAGGGGAGGCCGTGCTGTTCCAAGACGGCCGTGCGGTGGACGCCATGTGGAAGAAAGAATCTGCGGGTGAGCGCCTGCGCTTCTACGACGAAGACGGCGAAGAGCTGGCCTTCAACCCCGGCCTGACCTGGATCGAAGTGGTGTCGAACCGCGACGCCGTTCGGACGGAATAGCAGATAAAAAACGCGCCCCTTGCCGGGGCGCGTTTTACAATCCGCGCGCAACGACCACACGCGCATGGCCTTCCAGATCTGTCCGCACGGAGACGTCCGCCAAGGGGAAATGGCGGCGCACGAGGGCGGGGAGGGTTTCCGCCTGGTCCGGGTCCATTTCTAGCAGCAGGGACAGATGGTGGGGCAGGGCGGTGCGGCCCGCCTTGAGGGCGCGCAGGAAGCGCCAGTAGGCGTCTAGGCCGTCCGGGCCGGAGGTGAGCGCCAGGCGCGGTTCCCGGCGCACGTCCGGTTGCAGGTCCTGCCAGCGGCCGTCGGGCAGGTACGGGAGGTTGGCGCAGAGCACCAGCCGTTCAAAGGCTGGGCGTTTGCGTGCCGCGCGCATGGCGTGGAACAGGCGGCCGACCGGCTCCCAGCCGTCGCCGTGGCGGAAATCCACCCGCTCCGCTACGCCGTGCGTCTCCGCGTTCGTGCGGGCCACGCACAGCGCGTGCCGGCTGATGTCGGAGGCGACCACCGGCAGCCCGGTTTCCGCCGCCAGCGTAACGGCGATGGCCCCGCTGCCCGTGCCGACGTCCGCCAGCAGCGTAGAGGAAGGATCGCCCGCCTGCGCGTCTTCCAGCGCCGCTTCCACCAGCGTTTCCGTGGCGGGGCGGGGGATGAGTGTGAACGGATTGACGGCAAAGGTCCGGCCGAAAAACGCCTTGCGGCCGACCAGGTACGCCACCGGTTCGCCCGCGGCACGGCGTTCCACCAGGCGTCGGAACCGTTCCAGCACCGCCGGGGAAAGCGGGTGCATGCCGCGCAGGAACAACTTGGCCTTCGGCAAACCCAGCACGTCCGCCAGCAGGATTTCGGCGTCCAGCATGGGCGAATCAAACCGGGCGTCCGCACGTTCACGGAGCCGGGCGTTGGCCCATTGGAGCGCGTCCATGACGGTCATAGGCGGAGTGCCGCGGGTGCGCGGAGAGCGGCACGGCGGCCTGCGGATTAAACGTTCACGGCCGCCAGTTCTTCCGGCGTGCCCACCGGCTGCCAGGACGTGGCGTATTCGGCGCGGATGGACAGGTCTTTGCCCGCTTCCACCAAGGTGTGCGGCAGGCTGTATTCCTCATGCGACCGGACGGGGACGCGGGCCAGCGGATAGCGGAAGAAGCGTTCGTCCAGCACGTAGGCGCCGCAGACCCGCAGGTG
>Ga0265293_10014124_pt1 | contig 10203 bp, 6 predicted proteins | sample Munlanlewell138R_FD_192505 | JGI IMG/M metagenome (GOLD analysis project Ga0265293, IMG submission 192505) | Leachate microbial communities from a municipal landfill in Southern Ontario, Canada - Leachate well 138R | ecosystem: Engineered > Solid waste > Landfill > Unclassified | place: Canada...
ATTACGCATCAAGGATTAAATACTATAGGAGATGAAATCAAAAGCAAAAAAAAGAAAGCCTAAAACTATTAAAAATATAATTGTCTTTTTACTTATTATCACTGCCATAATGGGCAGTATTAGCTTTTTGGAAACATTTTTTGGAGCGGGACTAAATGACGAAAAAATAAAATCGCCCAGCGCTAAAGCAAAAGTTCTGGACTCTCAAGGGGAAGAAGTCCTATATCACTCCAGCCTAAATGAGTATACTGAATACAAAGATATTAGTCCTAATATAGTAAATGCATTTGTAGCACTGGAAGACAAGCGCTTCTTTAGGCATAAAGGAGTCGATTTTTATAGGATTGGCGGAGCGCTTGTACACAATATCAAGGCAGGTTGCATAAAAGAAGGCGCTTCTACAATTTCGCAGCAACTGGCGAAAAATACACAGCTAGATAGTAAGAAAACCTTGGAACGCAAGCTAAAAGAAGTACGAATTGCCCGCCAAATCGAAAAGAAGTATAAAAAAGAAGCTATATTAGAAATGTATCTCAATGCAATTTACTTTGGCAACGGAATATACGGTATAGATAAAGCCTGCAAGACGCTATTTGATAAAGAACCTAAAGATATAGAGATTGCAGAAGCAGCAATGCTTGCGGGAATTGTAAGAAGCCCAAACAGTAATTCTCCTCTCAATAACTTAGATAATGCGCAAAAAAGGATGAGCTTAACATTAAATGTAATGTTAAAGAACGATTTTATAAATGCCACTGATTACAATACGGCTATAAAATACTCTTATCAAAAACCAGTATTAGATGAAAATAATAAGTATAGCGGAAAATATGCAATTGCAGCAATAGCGCAAGCCGCAAAGATACTGGGTATTACAGAAAAGGCGTTAATTGAGAATAATTTTGTTATCCATACCTATATGGATAAGAGCTTGCAGCAGTCCACAGATAGAGCAATTGCTATTTCGGCATTGAAAAATGAAAAAACAGGGCAAGAAATACCGGGCTATATTTTGGTGGTGGATAACAATACCTTTGGAGTCAGTGCATTTAGTGCCAATTTTGACTATAATATATTTTTGCTTAGGCGGCAGCCCGGCAGTTGCATTAAGCCTATTATTTCTTATACGCCGGCGCTGGAGCAAGGCCTTATTACTCCTGCCTCAATAGTTATTGATGAGCCAAAGTCTTATAACGGCTATAACCCTAAAAATTACCGTGGCACTTATTACGGTAGAACGGATATAAGTACCGCTGTGTCAAAATCCTTAAACTCCGTACCTGTTGCACTATTAAATGATTTAGGACTTAACTATAGTATGCAAGTAGCTTCGGATATGGGACTTTCCTTTACGGAAGGCGATAATAATCTGGCTTTGGGGCTTGGCGGAATGCAATATGGAGTAACTCCGCTAGAAATAACTCAGGCTTATGCTACTTTAGCTTCTTTGGGCAAAAACAAGGCAGTCAATTTTATTAGCCGCATTTACGGACCAAACGGGGAGCTTCATTATGAAAATACTTCTGCATTTAAGCAAGCAATTACCCCTTCCGTCGCATATTTAATGACTGATATGTTAAGGGGGGCAGTAGCAAGCGGCACTGCCAGAAAACTTTCAAGTTTGGGATATCAAGTAGCGGCAAAGACAGGCACGGTTGGCTATAGCGGCTCTGAACTCAATAGTGATGCTTGGTGCATGAGCTATACTACTGCGCATACGGTAAGCGTATGGTGCGGCAATTTAACGCAAAAGGCAGAAAGTCGTTTGCCTAAGAGCTTTACAGGCGGCGCTATACCTACTTTAATTAGCAAGTATGTTTATGAAAACTTATATACTGCTAGCAAGCCCAAAGATTTTAGCATACCTTCTAATATAGTTATGTTAGATATAGACCTAAAAGCAAGAGATATTCAAGATGAACTTTTTTTAGCCAGCCCTCAAACTCCGGCAGGATTTTCTAAAGCATTTTATTTTGATATTAAAAATGCGCCCTTTGAATATTCTACACTTTATGATATAACTATGCCTGAGGATTTTTCTGTTAACTTAGTAGACGGCGTGCCAAAAGTTTCTTTTACTGCTTTAAGAGGACAAAAATACCAAATTGCTAAAGAATATCTTGACACTAAAACGATAGTTACACAAATAGAAGGACACGAAGGGCATTATGAATATTTTGATGAACAAAATGCAGATTCCGGGCTGGTGCGCTATCGGCTGATAATAGAAAATGAATATGGCGGGATAGAAGAAACCTCAGCGCAAAGTGTATTGCTTAGCAGTTATGAACGCAAGTTTCAATTTCAACATTTTCAATGGCGTTGGTAATAAGAGCATCTATATCCAGCGCTTGCTCTATCTTTTCCACTACCTCAATTTTTGGTCTGATTATTGGATTTTTAGGCACAAATATTGTGCAACAATCCTCATAAGGTAAAATGCTGGTTTCAAAAGTAGCTATCTTTTTGGCCAAAGCAATTATTTCCGTTTTGTCCATCCCAATCAGCGGCCTAAAAATCGGCAAATTGGTAACTGCACCGGTAGAAGTAAGACTTTCTAAAGTTTGGGAAGCTACTTGCCCTAAACTTTCACCGGTAATAAGAGCCCCTATTTCCTGATTTTTAGCAATCTTTTCCGCAATTCTTACCATAAATCTACGCATTATTGCAATCATATAATCAGCGGGACAAGATGTGCGGATAGCTTGCTGAATTTCGGTAAAAGGTACAATAAATACGCTAATCGGCAAAGTATATTTGCTAATAAGAGCGGCTAAATCTAACACTTTTTGTTTGGCAAGCTCGCTGGTATAAGGAAAGCTATGAAAGTAAACAGCGGATATGCGCATACCGCGCTTTGCCATTAGCCAGCCTGCAACGGGAGAGTCAATACCGCCGGAAAGCAGCAGTAACCCTTTGCCTGAACTGCCGACGGGCAAGCCGCCTTGAGCAAGTATATCGTGAAAATATATATACGAATACCCGTTTTCTCGCATATCTACCTTGACTTCAAAATCAAAATTAAATAAATCCACTTTTAACTTATCTGTATTGGCAAGCATATATGCACCAATATCGGCAGCTATATCCATAGAACGCTGGCTTATTTTTGGGTCTGCTCTGTTTACCGAAACCCTAAACTTGCCTTCTTTAGGAGAATGTGCTAAACAAGCCTCCTTAAGCTGTTGCATTTTCGAAGGTATTTTTATAGCAACACTTATGCTATAAATGCCAAAAACACAACTAAGAGCATTTATTATCTCATCTTGCACATTAAGCTCAAAATCTTCAATATAAATGCGGCTTTGGGTCTTGATAATTTTATGGCAAAAAGGTTTTAGGGCGGCTTCTATATTCCTTTGTAGCAGCGACTGAAAGAAGTGCCTATTAGCACCTTTTAAAAACAATTCTCCATATCTGACCACAATAGTTCTGCTCATATTATCTCCCGATAGTGCCTGCAAGCTCCAAATAGATATCCTCAAACTTTTCATTAAAATAAGCAACTTCGTCTAAGGTATTAAACTTGCCAAAACTTAGCCGCACAATCCCGTCACGGTACTCCCCTTGCAGTCCCAGCGCTTGAGGGATTCTGCCGGTTTTCTTAGAAGATGAGCAAGCACTGCCCGTGCCAATGAATATATCTTGCTTGCTAAGCGCATGCAGCAACACTTCTCCCCTGACCTTTTTAGAGGTAAAAGTAAGAATATTCGGCACGCAATCTTGGTTTGAAATAAAGCGAACTTCTGCATCAACCTCTTGTACTTTAGTCCTTATAGCTTGATTGATTGCGCTATATTTCTTTACTGCCTCCTCTCGTTCTGCTATTGCCAAATGACAAGCTCTGCCAAATGCCATAATGCCTGCCACATTTTCGGTAGAAGGCCTAAGCCCATATTCTTGCCCTCCCCCGTACATAATGTTAAATATCCTTACTCCGTCCTTAACAAATAATGCGCCCACACCTTTGGGTGCGTTTATTTTATGGGCACTTATAGAATATAAATCTATGCCCAACTCTTTTAAGTTGATATCCAATTTTCCTAATGCTTGTACTCCGTCGCTATGAACAATAGTATTTTTATTTATGCTTTTTACAACCTTAACAATCTCTGCAATATCATTAGCTGCTCCTGTTTCGTTGCAAATATGCATTACGGATACAAGCGCAGTATGCTCGTCAACAAGCTCTTTAATACTTTCTATATCAGCTTTGCCCGAAGAAGAGCAACGGCAAAAACGCACTTGATATCCTTGCTGCTTTAAGTAATTTGCAGTTTGGCATATTGCAGAGTGTTCAACGGGAGAAAGGACAAAGTTAGCCCCTTTAGGATAGCGCAGCCCTAAAAGCGCAAGATTGTCGGCTTCAGTACCGCTTGAAGTAAAAATTAGCTTCCCTTTGCCCGACAAGGACTCCAGCATTTGCTGTCTGCATTGCCGCAACAGCTTTGCAACCTCAATGCCCGCACTATAAAGTGTTGAAGGGTTGAAATAGTTTTCTATACAAAAATGTTCAAGCTCCTCTAAACATTCTTGCCTGACTTTGGTGGTGCTTGCATTGTCATAAAAAATCATTAGCTTTCCTCTTCCTTAGCTTTCTCCATTATTTCTACAATTTTGCTGTATAAGTATTTATCGGCAGTAATAACTGTATCCGGCTCGCCTTTTAGCTTTAAGAGCAAAATATATTCCAGTTGCATATTATCTTTTACGCCCAACCTAATGTCTTTTTTAGGTATTTGTTCAGGGGCGATAGGCTCGCAGCTAATCACTTTTGTAAGGTCAAGTTTGAACAGCTCCTTAAATCTAAGAACATTAGTAGTTCTTACAATTTTTAAGCTGGTACCGTACAAAATATAATCATAGCTAAAGTTAAATTGCCATTTTACAATATTGGCAAGGATGGATATTAAAAAGGCGCCAACAGCTACAAAAAAATATATCCAGCCTTTAAAAATTGAAACAAGAGCAAAGATTAAGGCAAGCAACTTTAGCGTAGGCGATGCCCTGTGCAAAAGATTAAAATACAGCGTATTTTGACTTTTAATAGTAAACCCATAATTTTTACCTAAACTTGACAACGGTTACCCCTCTTTCGCCTTCGCCATAGATTCCGTCCCGATATTCCTTAACAAAGGCGCATTGATTTAAATATTCTCTGGTAGCGGAGCGCAAGCGCCCCGACCCTCTCCCATGAATTATGCTTACTTCTCCATAGCCTGCTAAATATGCCCTATCCAGGTAAATGCTTAACTCGTATATTGCCTCATCAGCATTCTTGCCTATTAAATTAAGCTCACCCGATACAGCTTTTGGAGAAAAACTAATATTTGCAACCTTAGCGGTCTTGCCGGTTGTTACTGCTTCAACTTTTACGCAATCAGCAAGTTTGACATTGCTTGTAATCCCTGATAAGTTTACTTTAAGCTCTCCCTTTTTTGCGCTTATCTCCTCAACTTTTCCCTTTGCCCTAAGCGGCTTAATGTAAACCCAATCGCCCGCTTCTATCTCTCCCCCAAGCCCTTCAAGCAGCTCATAATCTATTTTAGTATGCAGTTGCTTTTTTAGACCCGCTACCAGCTTTCTGCCTTCAAACAGCTTGCTTTCGCTGGGATTCTCAAGAGTTTGCTTTAATGATTCTATTATTTGCTGTGCATCTTCAATAGTATCTCTTAAATATTCCTTTTTTTCCTTAGCCCATTGCGCTTCTAGCTTCTCTCTCTTTAAGTTTAGCGTAGCGCGCTCGTTTTTTGCCAGCTTTAACTCCTCTTTGCTTTTTTGCAAATTCCAAAACGCTTGCTCTTGCGCTTCTATTGCGGCTTTTTTTGACCGCTCCAGCTCCTTAATCATTTTTTCCAACTCTGCCTTATGAGGAGCAAGTCTTAGCCTTGCCTTTTCTATTATATTGCTGTCAAGTCCTAATTTTTCTGCAATTATTAACGCATTGCTGGAACCCGGAGTGCCAATCAGTAGCTTAAATGTAGGAGAATAAGTATTGGCTTCAAAGTCCATACAGGCATTTTCTATACCGTTTGAAGCTATGGCATACTCCTTTAGCTCGCTGTAATGAGTGGTAATAAATACCCTTGCTTTGCTTGCCAGCAAATACTCTGTTAGTGCAACAGCCAGCCCTGCGCCCTCTGACGGGTCAGTTCCTGCTCCCAGCTCATCAAGCAGCACTAGCGTTTGAGGGCTGATATTTTCAAGTATATGAATTATATTGACTATATGAGACGAAAAGGTAGAAAGGGATTGCTCAATGCTTTGCTCATCCCCAATATCGCAAAATATGTTGTCAAAAATCCCGCAATTAGCACTTTTTGCAGGTACAAAGATACCGCTTTGCGCCATTAGTTGTAGCAGCCCCACAGTTTTTAAGTATACAGTTTTGCCGCCGGTGTTTGGACCGGTAATAAGCAGCACATTGTATTCTTTTCCTATTAAAACCTCATTAGGTACAACTATATCCTTATTGATAAGGGGATGTCGAGCACCGCTTATTTGTATAAAATGTTTATCGTTAAGCTCAGGGCGAATTGCTTTGATATGCTCTGCATATTTTGCTTTGGCAAAGATTATATCTAAGGCTACAATACTTTGCAAACTTTGCTCAAGCATATTAGCAATGCCTGCTATCCTATTAGTAAAAGCGGCAAGAATCCTTTCTGTTTCTGCAGCTTCTGCAATTTGCTGCAACCGCAAATCATTGTTAAGCTCCACCACTTCCATAGGCTCAATATAAACAGTTTGTTTGGATGCGCTTTGGTCATGCACCAAACCGGGCAAGCTCCCCCTCTGTTCGGGCTTGACCGGTATTACAAAACGCTCATTGCGTATAGTTACTATATTGTCTTGAATTATGTTTTTATAATTAGGCGAGGTGATATAAGTCTTTAGCTTTTTCCTTATGTTATCGCTTATTTTCTTAATTGATTTTCTGATATTAAACAGCTCATTGCTTGCTGTATCTTTTAGCTCAGTTTCGCTCAATACAGCATTATTAATATCCTCCTCCAGCTTTTTATCAACCAGCATATCAAAAACAATTTCATTTAATAAAGGCAGTCCCGCTTCGCCTTCTTGCTCTATGGTATGCTTTATTATTCTGCCTGCTCTTAGATTATTGCGCACCTTTAGGATATCTGCTATTGATAAGGTGGAAAAAATTCGGGCTTTTTCTAAAATAGAAGCAATGTTTTCTATTGCAAATGACGGGCGCACGCTGCGCACATAAAGCAAATCAAATGCTTCCTGCACTTTGCTAAGCTCAACATTAGCCAGGGTTATATCCTTATAAATAGGCAATTGCTCCGCCTGCTTGCTTGCTAAGCTGGAATCGGTAAAATGACGGATAGCGGCTAAAACTTTGGCATATTCTAAAGTAGCAAGGGTTTTATAATACATTGTTCCGCCCTCTTTTTAGTAATGTTGCTATCCCTATCCGCACAAGCATTGCTTGCTGCTTTCCCTTGCTTTAACTTCACTTTCTAAGCTCCGCTGCAAACTTTTTGCTCAATTTAGCCAGTATTGCTTCAACAGCGGCAGCTACTTCCTTTTCGTTTAAGGTGCGGGACAAGTGTCTAAAATACAGCTTGATTGCCACGCTCTTTTTCCCTTGCTCAACTTGCGCACCTTGATAAATATCAAATATTTCTGCGCTTTCCAGTATATCGCCTTTAAAAGCGTTAATAGTGTCCAAAATGTCAGCAGCCAATATATGCTCCTCTACACTAATAGCTATATCACGCTCCATAAAAGGATATTTGCTATACGGTAAAAAGGGTTGCACCGTCACAGTATTTTCAATCAGCGTTGCCATATCAAGTTCGGCAATGTAAATACGGGCGGCACAATCGAACTCCTCCCCAATTTCATTTAGCACTTCGCCTATAAAGCCCACCTCCAATCCGCTACCAGTAGTAATCCTTGCGCTTCTGCCGGGGTGCAAGAAAGAGTATTTTGCAGGATAAAAGCTCACTTCAAAGCCTAAGGTGTCTGCAAGTTCCTGTACTGTTGATTTTAAGGAGTAAAAATCCTCATTTTCGCCATAAAGCCCTATTATTAACTTTTCCTGCTCTAAAGGCAGCTCAACTAAAGGCAATTCTTTAGGGATATACACCTTAGCTACCTCAAATAACCTTACCGCTTTATTACCTTTTACATAGTTGCCGGCAAGCGTGCTAATCATACTATATGCTAAAGTAGTGCGCATAACAGAAAGGTCCTCACCAATGGGATTGGCAATTGTAATAGCTTTTCGAAGCGGGTCATTGCCCTCTAGGCGCAAGGTGTCAAAGGCCTTTGGAGTAAAGAAAGAGTATGTTACAGCCTCAAAGCATCCTTGCCCTACCATAATATTTTTAATTTTGTCTACAATGTTTTGACTGTAACTCTTGCCTCCGGCAATTGTGCCTCCGTCCTCAAGCAAAGTCGGCGTTATATTGTCATAGCCATATATCCTAATGATTTCCTCCGCTATATCATTATGATGCTCAAGGTCCTCTCTAAATCGGGGTATAGAGCAAATAATTGTGTCCTTTTCTATATAAGAGTTAATCAGCAACCTATTTAAGATTTCTACCATTTTAGCAGGCGGTATTGTTATCCCCAATATTTTATTAATTTTCTCCGGGTTGATATGCAATAGCTTATTGGGATTGTCCTCACTTGATAAATCTATATTAGAAGCGGCAATTTTGCCCCAACCGTATTTATCAATAAAGTGCAATGCCCTTGCAAGACCAAACTCTTGAGAATAAAAATCGATACCCTTTTCAAATCTATGAGATGCATCGGAACGCAAGTTCAACCTTCGGGAAGTGTGCCTTACGCTATCTCGGGCAAACCTTGCAGATTCAAGTATAATGTCTTTAGTGTCGGCAGTAACAGCACTATACAGTCCGCCCATCACGCCGGCTATGGCAACCGGATTATAAGCATCACAAATGGCAAGGTCATCTTGGCTAAGCTGGTATTGCTCCTCATCTAAGGCAACAATACTCTCGCCGCGCTTAGCGGAACGAATGACTATTTTATTGCCTTTTAGTTTATCGGCATCAAAAGCATGCATTGGCTGCCCGGTTTCTATCAAGATATAGTTAGTAATGTCAACTATATTGTTAATTGGTCTTAACCCTACCGCCCTTAGCCTTTTTTGTATTATGCCGGGCGAAGGCATAACTTTAATATCTTTGACCGCATGACCCATATATCGAGGGCACTTGGCATAATTTTGATTTTCTATTTCTATAAAGTCTTCGGTGGCAAAATCCGCTACCGTATAAGAACAATCAATTTCTTTTAACGGAGTATTTAATACCGCACTCACCTCCCGAGCAATCCCTACCACACTATTGGCATCAGGTCTGTTAGCGGTAATGGCAACATCCAGCACAATATCGTTGTTATGCAGCAGCTTGTTAATATCTTGCCCCGGAATGTAATCTGCCTGTAATCTTAGCACCCCTTCTCCGGCATCAGGATAATCTTGCAACGTTAAATCCAACTCTTGTAGCCCGCAAAACATCCCGACAGAATATATACCTTTAATTTCTCCAGCTTTTATTTTTGGACCTTTTGCCAGCTTTGCACCTTCCATAGCAAGCGGCACATTATCCCCTACCGCAATAGCCCCATCGTTAGTTACAACTTGCAGAACTTTGCCGCCTATATCAACTTTGCAAACAAAGAGTTTATCCGCATGGGGATGCAAGCTTTTTTCCACAATTTTAGCAACTATTACATTTTGAATCTTTTTGGATAAATCTATTACTTCCTCTATTTCAAAACCGCAAGATACCAGTTTTTCACACAAAGCGTCAACGGGTAAGTCAATATCTACAAAATCTTTTAACCAATTTAGGGAAATCTTCATATTATATCCTCTATTTATATTGAGCTAACAAGCGTATATCGTTTTCGAATAACAAGCGCATATCCGGTATGCCATACTTTATCATAGTAATACGCTCTATACCCATACCAAAAGCAAATCCCGAATAGATATTGCTATCTATGCCGCTAAGCTCCAGCACTTTAGGATTAACTACACCCGCTCCCAATATCTCTATCCAGCCTGTATTCTTGCAAAGCCTGCAACCTTTGCCCTCACAAATAGCGCAACTTAAATCAACTTCTACGCTAGGCTCTGTAAAAGGGAAAAATGAGGGACGCAAGCGTGTTTTGGTAGTTGGCAAGAAAAAG
>Ga0265293_10014125_pt1 | contig 10203 bp, 24 predicted proteins | sample Munlanlewell138R_FD_192505 | JGI IMG/M metagenome (GOLD analysis project Ga0265293, IMG submission 192505) | Leachate microbial communities from a municipal landfill in Southern Ontario, Canada - Leachate well 138R | ecosystem: Engineered > Solid waste > Landfill > Unclassified | place: Canada...
AAAAAATCAAAAGGCAGAAGAAATATTCGTAAGCAAAGATACGCTTATCAGCCTAAAGATATCGTTATCTTTGAGGGCAAAAAATATTCAGTTCAAGGTGTACAGAACAAAGGTGAATATATTAAATTAGTGGAATTGCCTAAACCAATTAGAACAGATTTAGTTAAGCCCTATATGTTTAGGAAAGGATTTAGTGTGTTTTATAACTGCAATTCATCCCCCACTTACAGAAGTGGGAGTCTTCTTGCAGGAAAATGATAAAAAAAGGATGGTGAAATATGTATACTCTCATTATAATGTTAATAATGAATGGAGGTGAATTTAGTTATGTCTAAACAAAAATCCTTTAATCTAAATATACCAGGGAAATTTAGATGGTTTACTACTGATGTGTTTGGTAGAGATATTTATTTTAGTGACAAATGGTATAAATATCATATTAAAGAAAATCATCCATGCATATCAGAAGATATCATTAGAGACACATTAAAAAATCCAACTAAAATATATGGGACTAGATCTAAAATATATTTGAAAAAAAGTAAACAAGGAACATTTAAAGTAGTAATAAGACGATTTAATAAAATGTTGTTTATAATAACTGCATATAAAGTTAATGGTGATAATTAATAAATTAACTTATATAAATTAATCGAGGTGAAATTAATGATACAAAATAATGGTGAAAGAATCCATGTTATGTATCCAACAAAATATTTAAATATATTTATGAATAATAAAGTTACGAAATATGATTCATTTAAAAATTTTTTTAGTCAATTAAAAGATAAACAAATTTATGCTCATTCTACATATTAGAATGAAATTGAAGGATTTAAAAAATAGAGATCTATGACTATTATATTAAAATATACAATGACTGGATTTAAAATATTAACCATGATTAAAACAAATACAGAATCTGATATATTTGAAAATGAAATGTAGACTATAGGAATAGAAAAAAATATTTATATTGATGATTATAGTATTCCTGATGTTTCCCAACATTTAGTATAGTCTAAATTTAAATTTAATGTTCCATTATAGATCCCTCAACCAACTTATGAAAAATTAACTGAAAACATGTTTTTTCAAATGTATTTGCCAAATGAATCAAATTATAGATATTTTGATTTTATTGATTTAGTGGTGATACCAGAAAATCAGAATGTTCAAAATATTTTATTAACAAATAGACTAATAGCTGGTTGGTATGATATAACAAATATTTTTGAAAATAGATTTAGTTACGATGAATTTACTAATTCAATTATATAGGATATCTCAAAATTGTAGAGTAAATTAAAATTGTTTGATCCAAGATATGAATCGTTAGTAATAAAGGATATAGATGAAATTGATATAGAACTATCAAAAAGATGTGTATTGAACTATTTTTGGCTTGATATTAAAAATGAAGTTTCATTGGGGGAATGATCTATGCTTAAAAAATTAGTTAACTATAGATAGAATTGGAAAAATGATTTATTATTTGTTCCAGTTACTGAATATTTTATTGTTCCAAAAGTATATCCACATATAATTCAACTTAGAGAAGTTCCCACATTTTATTTACCATCAGAAATTTCTATTGCATAGGAATAGATATAGTTGGATATTCCATTAGGTGAAATACAAACTCTTGAAGCAATTGATTTAAATAAAATATATAACATAGTATTTTCTAGAATTACAGTAGATGAACAAGTGGAAGGTGGAATTACTCAAATTCCATTAACTTTAGTAAATAGTCAAAAAAATGAAACTTAGTTTGATTATTTAAATCCTCATCTAGATTATACATATTGGATTAATTTTCAAACTGGAGAAGTTGAATTTAATCATAGCTTATAGGGAAAATTAGTAAAAATTAAATATTATGGAATTGGTAATTTAGTATATTAGGAACATGTTAATCAAATAAGACATTATTTTGATGATTAGTATTATAATTAGCAAGATATATTTTTTGATAGTAAAACAGAAAAAATTACTCAAACATTACCTTCTAAACAAACTTTTTCTGGAGTTAATAATTTATATAGAAAATATTTAGAAATAAAAGGTTTAATTCCTTATTATCCAATAAAAATTGTAGATCATTTAAATAATGAAATAAATGTTATAGAAATGAATCAATATGAAAATGATGTTTACCATTTAATATTGGAAGAGAATTCGATTCCTTTAACTATGTCAAATTATACTGTAACATATAATAAAATTCTAAATCCATATTATAGTAAAGAAATTAAATTAATTTTCAAAAAATTTAGTCAAGAATATAATGATAATTATGTATTTCAATATGATAAACCAAATGATAGATATATAATAACAAATGAATAGATGGGTGCTTTAATAGGAATATAGAATTTATATTTAACAGATATAACCGATAATAAATCATATCCAATTTACAAATATGATTCAAATGAATTTTCAATTTTAATAAGACATTTAGAAGAATAGAATAATGGAGATAAAATTGTTTATAGACCTGTTTCGAAAGGTCATAATCATGATGGAATAAATTCTCCATTAGTATCTATAGATGAAATAGTAATAACAACTGAAACAGAAAAAAGTTTATAGAGAAGCACTAATAGTGATATTGGTTATGGCTTTTTAAATTTATTTAATTCTACAAAAAATGGAGAATATTTTAATTAGGAATAGGAAACAGTTTTATTTTTTCAAGATTTAACAAATTTAACAGATAATATGACATTTTTATATTATTTAACAGATTATAAAAATAATATTGAATAGGCTCGATATTTATGATTCAATCGATAATTTACAAGGAGGAAATATCATGAAAAATGTAATAACTATAACTAAAGATAAAATATATATTCCAGAAAATTCAGATTATTTTCCAAAAGATTTTATTAGAACAATTATGAATAATTCAAATACTTTAAATACAGAAAACACTTTATTAACCCAATTATTATTAGATGTAGTATCTAAAAAAGAACCATATTATTGGTTAAATAATAAATCATATCTTAAAGAGACTTCTACTGAAATAATATTACCAAAATTTTCAATTAAAGTCCAAAGAAATAATATGGATTATATTATCAACTATAATGAAGATTATGTATTTCAAGTTCAAAGACATGAAACTTTTAATAAAATATTATTTTTAAATATTATATTTAAAGATAATGACCCAGATATTATATTAATAATGGAAGCAAATATTAATAATGCTATTGATAGAAATGCTTTTATATCCGCATATAATTCAAATGATTATAATAGTATATTTAATAATGCAAATAATATATTAACTAATAATTTAGGAACTCAAGCTGGAGATTTATATTTTCCAATTTTAATAAAATTAAATACTACTAATAATACGTATACTATTGATTTAAGAAGTAAATTAAATGATTATATGAATTATATATCATCTGATAGTGTTTATCAAGTAAAATTTCTTATAAATGAACCAGTAATTGAAGTAAGAGATTCTCAATCTAATTTAATAAAACCAAACGAAGATGGAATTTATATATTACCAACGGGAAATTATACATATACAATTACCAAACCAGGATATCAAACAAAAACTGGTTCATTCACTGTTGGTGATAGTGACCAAGAAATTAATATTACATTAACTGAATCAGTTTAAGGATGTGAATATTAATGAAATTAAAACTTATAGATGAATTTAAAAAAGATAGTAATTTCTTTTATAATTTAATAAAAAATATGAAATTATTATCTAACAATAATAATCAAATATAGAGACGTCAATATTCAGAAGATAGTAAAGTTTTTTCTATAAATAAAGAAATGACTTTTGCTGGATATGAAAAAATAACTATAAAAATTCCAATGAAAGGTTATGAACGATTAAAGATAGTAAGAATAGAATAGGTTGATTAGAATGGATTTATTATGAATTTTAATGATAGAAAAATTATTAATATTGAATCAAATAATTATATATTAAATCCCCAAGAATTTACCTATATAAATAATCAATCCGATAATGCCAATTTTAATATTATATTACAAAATCCGTCTAGTAAATATAAATAGATTCATTTCAATATTTATTATTATATCGATAGTATGATTTTTGAACAAAGTGATGAAGCTTTGGATTCATTTGATGAATTTGAATATGCTGAATTTCCTATTCATACTCATAATTGGAGTGATATTTAGAAATAGGGAAGTAAATTATCTGATATTGATGATGTAGATATTTATATTCCTGAAACATATTTATACGTAGATAATTTTGGAAATTTAACATGGAAAACTATTGATATATCTATGAAGTTTAAAGATCTAGATGGAATTCCTAATTATACTTCTTCTGATAGTGGAAAAATATTTAGAATTTCTTCTGATGGAGAAAGTTTAGAATTAACTAGTCCAGCTAATATTAGTAAATTAGAAGAAATACCAGATGTTCCATTATATATTGGAAATAAAAATAAAGTTTTATAGGTAAATCGAACTGAAAATGGAATTAGATATATAGAAGTTATGGCTAAAGATGAATTATACCAAGGAAATTTATTTTTATATCATCATGTTAATTTATTTGACTCGGATTTGATATCAATAAATGTATCACCAAACACATTTGAACCAATAAATGATTTCATGCAAAAACCAATTACTATAAAACCAACTCCAACTACATTTACATATTCAGTAAAATATAAATTAAAATTTTTATTGTCATGTAATACAGATATTCTTCCAAATGAATTTTCAGTGAGAATAGAAAGTCCATTAGGAGAACAATTAACATTATTAAAAAATTCAAATATAATAATTGGAAAATCTTGGTTTATTTCAGATAATTTTGTTTAGAGTGGATTAAATAATTAGATTATAAAAGTTCAAAATACAAATTCAAATAATGAAAGTATTAATATTCATTCAATTATATTTGAACAATATATTGAAAGATCTTGAGGAGGAATTAAATAATGATTACTTTAAAAAGTAATTCTCCTAATAAAATAGAAAATTTAAATTCTGATTTTGTAAGAGATTTTTATCCAGATGATTTAAGTAAAGGGAATAAAGTATTATGGTCTTCTAATAAAATTACACAATATTTACAAGAAAATAAAGAAGTTTTTTAGATAAATTATATGGTATTTAATTTACATAATAATAGTTTGCCAACTTTAAATATTTCTGATTATATAATTGTGGTTAATGGTGGAAATAACTTTTCAACAATTGTAAAAGATCAAAATAATAATTTTATTACCGTATAGAATAATTAGATTTTAAAATATATTGGAACAAATGAATTTATTCAAATATATAATCCATTAGTTGAAAAAATATAGACAGTTTTTCATGTTTTAAATATAAAAACTTCTACATATACAGGAAGTTCAGAATTTAATTTATTAAAGCCATCTTATTATTAGTTTTATCAAAATTCATGGTTTGATATTATTAATGGATATTTAGATAAAACTAAATTGATAGATAAATTTTCTTTAGGACCATTTAACATGTATAATTTAGTTGTTGAAAGTAATAATACACAACTTATTAATAGTATTTCATATCAGAATTTTAATATAAAAGAAACAATAAAGAATCATTTTAAATAGTTTTCGTTAAATATTACTTATAGTTGTAATGATAGTTTTTCTATTAGATTGTATGATAATCAAAATATTAATAATACTTATTTCATTGGGCAAGGAAATAATATGATTTTTGAAACTCCATTTATTATAAATCAATTTAATAATATAATAGAGAATTTTTCAAATTTAAATATAGAAATAAGCACCAATACAAGTAAAGTAACTATTCATAATTTAGAATTGATGTATTATAATATTATTTAATACGAAAGGGATATACGATATGTATATCCCTTTTTTTAATTACGTTTATAAAGATGAGGTGAAACGATGAATATTATCTTAACTTCCCCTACTAATGCAAGTCAAAATGTAGCAACTACAGGATATTTAAACTGGACGCATGATATTCCAAATGCGAGCTCATTTCAAGTATATATAAATGGAACATTAAAAACAACAACTACAAGTAGCTCATATAAATATACCAATTTATCTTTTAGAACAAAATATACTTGGAAAATAAGAGAAACTGCTACTGGTATAGAATCACCAGAATATTTTTTCTATACAATGAGAGAACCAGATTTAATAATTTTATCTCCAAATGATAATCAACAAAATGTTTCTATAACACCAACTATATCATGGACATCATAGGGAATTTCTGGAGTAACATATAAAATATTTTTAGATGGATATGAATTTTAGTCCACTACAAACACATCTTATATTGTTCCAGCTAGTAAAAAATTATAGTATCATAAAAAATATTATTTATATGTTGAATTTGAATATAATAATCGAATTTATAGATCGAATTTAATAAATTTTACAACTCTATATTCAAATATGGTTGGCGAAATATATTTACAATATCCTTAGAATAATTCAAAAAGTGGAACAACAACTTCTTTACATTGGATAAGTTCGTTATATCCAGAACCAGTTAAATATGAAGTTTATACAAATAGAACTGGAACTTTTTTGAAAGAAAATATAAATGTAGTTGGAACATATGCTCAACTAACAAATTTAACTCCTACAAGAATTGATCCAAATAATCCCAATGGTTCTTTAATAAGATCATATATTTCTTGGTATGTAAAATAGTATGGACCAAATGGTGATACAAAAACTTCTGAAACATTTACATTTGAAGTTGTTAAACAAGTTTTATATGGAAAAATATATCCATCATTTCCTGTTTATAACCAAATGTATATGGATAGAAATATAACGTATTCTTGGGCATCAGATGTAGGAATAAATGCAGATACGGCAGAATTGAATTCATATGATGTAAAATATAAAGTTTATAGTATGAGACCAGAAAAAGGAGAAGTTGACTTTCATGAAGAAAATGGAGTTGTAATAGATGTAACTCCAGAAAGAAGATATGAACCAGATATTAAAAAAAGATTTACATTTACTAATACTGATCCATATGACCCAGGAGAAAAAATTATATGGAAAGTTACCTAGATATATGAAAGAATGGAAAATGGATATTTATTATCCGAATCAGTTGATTCTCCAATTATGACATTTTATGTAAAACCAAATCCTATTTAGGGACCACTACAATTAATTGAACCATTAAATCAATAGACTAATGAACATTATGAAATTACTTTAAAATGGAATAAACCATTTAACTATCATCAAAATAATCCTGTTGAATACGATGTTTATACAGATCATATAGGAAATAGATTAATGAAAATATAGAGACTTAAACCAGATGAAAATTGGTTTACGCAAACAGAATATAAAATAATTAATTATAAAAAGAAAAATAAAATAAGATGGAAAATTATTTAGAGAGATAATATTGGAACTATAGTAGAATCAGATATTTATGAATTTACAACTTTATATAATAAATTTAATCTTCCTTACTATTTAGAATATCATAATATTAATGGTAGACAAATGATTATTGATTTAAATAATTATTTAAAATTTGATATTGATAAAAATAATACTTTATTCACTCAGGAAACATCAATTGGAATACTAGATGAAAATGGGATATTTACTTTTACAATTACCGAAAATATGGAAAATTTTGAATTACAATTTAGAGTTAAAAATTCTTCTCCACTAGAATATTCTGAAATATATATATTGCCAATTTATATAAATAAATTACCAAAAGTGTATAATCCAATAATTTATACTATAAATTATGGAGAAGAAGTAAGAATAAATTTAAAAGATCATATAATTGATGAAGATAATGATATTTTAACATACGAATATATCAAAGAAAATCAACAAGATAATAGGTCTGTTGTATTCTATAAAGATACAATGGTTATTCAAAGTAATTCTTTAAAAATAGGTGCTAATTTATTTAGAATAAAATTTACAGACAATCGAATTGAAGAAGATGCTTTAGAACCTATTTGGAGAGAATAGCAAATAACTATAATTGTTGAAGATAATAGAGTTGCTCCAACTTTAGATTTAAAATCAGAGTATACTATTAATGAAACAGAAATCTTAAAACTCAATTTATGGAAATTAATTAAAAAATAATTAATAAGGGGATAGAGAATATCCCCTTTCATTTTTTGAAAAAAGTGTGGTGAAATAAAATATGTCATATGTTATAGTTACTGATATTTATGGAAATGGCAATATAACAATTGATCCATTAAAGGATTCATATGAAGATGGAGAAGAAATAACACTTATAGCAACTTAGGCGGAAGACTGGAAATTTATTGGATGGTCTGGTAGTATTTACAATATAACTAATTCAATTACAATAACAGTTCATGAAAATATGAATATATATGCAAATTTTCAATATTAGATAGACCGAAATGAATCTGGTTATGAATTTGAACTTATACAAGGTCCTGGACAAATCGAATATGATCAATATAAATGGCAAACAACTTATAATGATTAGGGAGTTTATGATCCAGTTGTAATTCGAGTAACTGATTTATCTAGTGGATTGTATTCTGATAATAGTTTTAGAATAGTTGTAAAAGATATTAATCGATATCCAACTAATAAATTTTTATTTTTTGAAGTTGAAGAAGAAAAAACTTTATCAGTTGATTTAAATAATTATTTTAAAGATTTAGATCAAGATTCTTTAACATATATTAAAATAGGTGGAGTTGGAACTTTAAATAATAATTTATTTACATATACACCTCTTATAGGAAATAAAGGTTCAAAAGAAATGGAATTTCAAGTAACAGATGGGAAAATAACTTTAAGAAGAAAAATTTATATTAATGTTATAGAAAAAAATTTATTTCCAAATGTTGTATCTTATATTCCAGATCAAACTATCTTATCAAATGGAAAATTAGAAATAGATTTACTTACTAAAACAAATGATCCTAATGATGATAAATTAACTTTTAAATTAATAAATGGAATTGGAGATATTTATGGTCATAAATTTAAATTAAAATAGACTGATGATTTATTATTTGTTAATAATCAATATTTACAAGAAAGAATATTTAGACAAGAAATTGATGTTACAGATGGAATCCATACAATTAGATTATCTTTTAATTTAACAGTTAAACTTCGATTAATGAGACCAGAAATAAATATTCCTTAGCAGAGAGTTAATCAAGGAGATACTTTAAATATTAATTTGTTAAATCCAACTTATTTATATTAGCCAAATGGAACTTCAATTTTAAATTTTGAACTTTTAGATGGCGTTGGAAATATAACACCAAATAATCATTTTATTTATAATCCAACTTTTTCAGACCAAGGAATTAAAGTGTCAACTTTAAAAGTATATAATTCTGAATATGAAACAATTTTTACAATTGTAATAGAAGTAGTAAAAGTTAATCGAGATCCAACATTATCAATTTTTGATCAAACTATTAATGAAGGAACTTCTTTAGTTCTTGATTTATATGAATTATCAAATGATCCAGATGGAGATAGAATTATATTTAGATTAAATTCTGGACCTGGTATGATTATTGGTGGAAAATATATATATGATAATGAAATAGGGGATATAACTCCAAAATCTGTTCAAATTGAATATACAGATGGTATTTCAAATATTGTTAAATTTGAATCATTTAATATTTTTATAATTCCAAATCCATAGGTTATAGAATTTAATTTTCCAGATTTATTTTATATCAAACAAAATAAATTGTTAGAAATTAATTTGATGAATTATATAATTAATAATGAACATGTAAATAATATAAATTTAATTTCTGGTCCAGGAGAAATTATAGGCAATATATATCAATACAAACCAACATTTGATGATTCAAATTTAGGAGAACATACTATTACAATTGAATTACTTGGATCGTTTGGAAGTAAAATATAGCAATTTAAAGTTTTTGTAATTGAAAATAATACTGTTCCACAAATATATATTCCAAATCAAACTATTTTTGAAAGTGAATTGGATGAAAATGGATTATTTATTGATAAGCAAGAAGTGTTAATAAATTTGTCTGAATTATAGATTGATTAGGATAATGACCATTTAACTTTTGAAATTATTTCTGGTCCTGGTAATATTGTATATGATGATACTACTTTAACTCCAGAATATTACTATAATTATATATCAAATGGA